>SDBV01013431.1_pt1 | contig 10427 bp, 9 predicted proteins | sample 2277081 | NCBI WGS metagenome assembly SDBV01 (sample SAMN10402039, study PRJNA504765) | marine sediment metagenome | isolation source: marine sediment core GS10_PC15, 223 cmbsf | place: Arctic Ocean: Southern Knipovich Ridge | collected 2010
CGGGGTCATCGACGGCCTGATCGAAGAAGGAACGGGTGAAGAGGGCGCCAGGATGAGAATAATCGATTATGCCGCCGGGCATCACACCTGGGATAAGAGGCTGGCCGAGGTGCTATCTGGGCTGAAGTTTGTTGAAGCAGTAAAAAGAAAATGATTAGTTCAGTCGGTAAGATTAAGATGAATAATTTGGAAAGTGCTAATAAAATAAAATATAGAGAGCTCTGTAAAGTAGAAACATCAATACCGATCTTTTCCAGGGACTGGTGGCTTGATACGACGGCAGGTAATAATAATTGGGATGTTGTAACAGTTGAAGACGGTAATGGCGAGATAATAGGATCTTTACCATATGTAATTAAAAAAAAATATTTTTTTAACTTAATCGTAATGCTTACATTAACTAAATATATGGGCGCCTGGATAAAATATCCTGATAATCAGAAATATGTAAATAAATTATCTCATGAAAAAAAGATATTGACAGATATAATAACTAAATTACCTGATTTTGATAAATTCTATCAAAATTTTCATCATACTTTGACAAACTGGTTACCTTTCTATTGGTCAGGCTTCAGACAGACTAGTAATTATACCTATATCCTGGAAGATCTCTCGGATACTGATAAAATATGGAATGAATTTTCAAATAACGTCCGAACCGATATAAGAAATGCAGAAAACAAGTACGGATTAGAGATAAGGACTGACCTGAACATTGATAATTTTATTGAAATATATCTGCAAACATTCAAACGACAAAGCCAGAAGGTACCATATACAAAACATATGATAAAAAAAATAGATAATGTTTGTCTGCAAAAAAACGTAAGACAAATATTTTATGCTGTTGATCAGAAAAAAAATATCCATGCCGCTGTATATGTAATTTATGATTATAGCACCGCCTATTATTTGCTGGGAGGAATCAACACTATTTATCAATACAGTAGTGGCAATAGCCTGGTAATTTGGGAGGCCATAAAATATTTTCAGCAAATATGTACTAGCTTTGATTTTGAGGGAGGCATGATTGAATCAATTGAACATTATTTTAGATCTTTTGGAGCCAGGCAGAAACAATATTTTAATATAACAAAAACGAATTCAAAAATATTAAGATTATTAGCACTTTAAAAATGAAAGGAATTATTTTAGCAGGTGGATCAGCTACGAGGCTTTATCCTGTTACAAAAGCCGTATCAAAGCAGTTATTACCGGTTTATGATAAACCAATGGTATATTATCCTCTTTCAGTACTAATGCTAGCTGGTATTAGGGAAGTTTTAATTATCACAAAACCAAATGATAATGCAAGCTATAAATGTTTGTTAGGCGATGGTTCAAGGTGGGGAATGAAAATACAATATGCAATTCAGGATAAGCCTGAAGGGTTAGCACAAGCATTCATTATTGGGGAAGGTTTTATCGGCAAGGACAATGTTTGTTTAATATTGGGAGATAATATTTTCTTTGGACAGGGATTTAGTCCAATATTAAAGAATGCTTCTTCTTTGAAAGAAGGTTGTCAGTTATTTGCTTATAAAGTAAACGATCCAAAAAGATTTGGCGTTGTTGAGTTCGATAGTAATAATAATGCTTTGAGTCTTGAAGAAAAACCTGAAATGCCAAAATCCAACTGGGTAGTTACCGGTCTATATTTCTACGATAATAATGTAATAAGCTATGCAAAAGCATTAAAGCCTTCTAAAAGAGGAGAGTTAGAGATTACAGACCTTAATAGAATATATCTAAATAAAAATAACATTAAGGTTAGATTATTAGGTAGAGGTTTTGCCTGGTTGGATACGGGCACGCATGACAGTCTTATATCAGCCAGTCAATTCATACAAACAATAGAAAAAAGACAAGGTTTCAAAATTGCCTGTTTAGAAGAAATAGCATATATCAATGGGTGGATAGGAAAAACGGAGCTGCTGTTTATTGCTGATGATTGTGGAAAAACTGAATACGGAGAGTATCTTAGAGGCATAGTTGAATGAGAAGGATAAATAATATACTTATTACTGGCGGGGCTGGATTTATTGGGTCAAATTTAATTCGCTACATATTTCTTGAAACGGATTTTATGGGTAGGATAATAAATGTTGACAAGCTCACTTATGCTAGTAACCTAAATAATTTATCTGATATTGCATCAAAGTTCAAGTTAAAACGCTATTTTTTTAAAAAAGTAGATATTTGTGATTTTGAAAATCTAAGGATTATTTTCAAGAAATATCAAATTGATACAGTTATTCATCTAGCCGCTGAAAGTCATGTTGATAGATCAATTGTAGGACCTACAGATTTCATTCATACAAATATCTTAGGTACCTTCAATTTACTACAAATTGCAGGAAGTTTTTGGACTGACAGAAAATATGTTCTTTTTCACCATGTCAGCACAGATGAAGTCTATGGGTCACTTGGGAAAGAAGGATATTTTTCTGAAGAGACAGCATATGATCCTAGAAGTCCTTATTCTGCGAGTAAAGCTTCCTCTGATCACTTAGTTAAATCGTACTTTTACACTTATAATCTTCCAGTGACAGTATCAAATTGCTCCAATAATTATGGCCCACGACAGTATCCCGAAAAATTGATTCCTTTTATGATCAGTCGGATGTTAGAAAAAAAAGAACTGCCAGTATATGGCGATGGTAAAAATATTAGAGACTGGCTTTATGTCGATGACCATAGTTCAGCAATATGGAAAATTATCAATAATGGAAGAGCAGGGCAAACATATAACATTGGCGGAGATAACGAGTGGGAAAATATTGAACTTGTGAAGCTACTGTGCAAGGTATTCTCAGAAGAAGTTGATGAAGACTTGAATCTGTATGAATCCTTGATCACATTTGTAAAGGATAGACCTGGCCATGATAAGAGATATGCAGTAAATTGTGAAAAAATTAAAAATGAATTAGATTGGAAACCATCAACAGTGTTCGAGAGCGGATTGAGATATACATTAAGATGGTATTTAAAGAATGACGATTTTATTAAAAGCTTAAAAAACAATCAATTTGAAAATTGGCTGGTAAAAAACTACAACTCACGATCAAATAATAAAGTTAATTTAGTTACAAGGTGAAACCACATATGGAAAATATAGAACAAATATAAATACAAAGAAAATTTTGGTCGTAAAATAAAGGTCAATTTATGATGCATTGTTGTGTAATTGGAGGAAGTGGATTCATAGGAAGTCATCTAGTTGATGTACTTCTATCGAAGGGGAAAAAAGTAACTGTTATTGGGAGGAGTCCAATTCCAAGAAACCCTCTACCGCCAAAAGTTAATTACATCTCTGGGGATTATGGGGATAGGGTATTTTTACTACAAGTATTAAAAGATGTTGATGAAGTCGTAGACTTAGCGTATTCGACTGTTCCGGGAACAATTTCTAATAATCCTATTAACAATTTTTTTAGTAATCTATCACCTGCTTTGATTTTTCTTGAAACAATTACGACACTTTCTTTGAGAAAGATAATAATAATTTCTTCTGGAGGTACAGTGTATGGAAAAGCAATAGAAATTCCAATAAAAGAAGATCATCCCACAGAACCTCTGTCTCCATATGGCATAATTAACCTTTCTATAGAGAAATATGCTGCAATGCAAAATAAATTAGCCTCATGCCCAGTCGTTATAATACGACCATCTAATGCATATGGTGAAAGACAAAAAGCATTTACAGGACAAGGTTTTATTGCAACAGCGCTCACTTCGATTATAAAGAAGAAGGATGTAGTTATTTTCGGAAAAAATGGAACGGTAAGGGATTATATATATGTGAAAGATCTTGCAAAGGGGATTTCCACTGTAATGGAATATGGAAAGATTGGTGAATGTTATAATATTGGTAGTGGTATTGGAAGAAGTAATATTGAGATCATTAGAGAGATTTCTCCATATGCCGAATCTTTCGGGTTAAAAGTAAACATTAAAAATCTACCAGAAAGAAAATATGATGTACCTGTAAATATTTTGAATAATTCTAAGGTACTCAGTGATTGTGGTTGGAAACCAGAAATGCCATTTGAAGTAGGAATTAGGAAAACTTGGGATTGGTTGATTTCTATAAAAAATCAGTAAGAATTAGGTTTCTATCATATTTCGATTTTAGGAGATAATGTGTGAATCTGCATTTAGTGAAATATATTGAACACAGAGTCTCTCCTTATAATAAAACGTATTATAAATTTGTCAGGGAATTTTTCTCCGGAAAACAGAATATATTTTTTACAATGGGAAAAGTTCCAACTAATAACGATCCATATCTCGTAGTTCCCAAATGCCGTTATAAAATTTTAAGTTATCTTCATTTATTTTACCTAATAGTCATAGCGGATAAAATATTTCTTCATGACTTGACCGTAATCAACTTTATGACGAAAAAGCTCTGGCTTTTATTACCGTTTTTACCTCGTAGTATAATAAGAAAATTTTATTGGATTATTTGGGGTGGTGACTTATATTCAAGTACACAAAAACAGTCAAGTTGTACAGAAAACAAATATGATCGTCTAACCAGAATATTTGTAAGAAAGATAGTTCATATTGTCACCCCGATTAAAGGTGATTATGAATTTTCAAAGGAAGTGTTTGGTCATAATGCAGAATATCATTTCGCGTATTATCCAAGTTTTATAAATAGAGGTAATACTTCATTGTCTATGACTAAAAGTGAAAAATATTTATTATTAGGAAATTCGGCTGATCCTTCTAATAACCATATGGAAATATTCGGTCTATTGAAAAAAAAACATTTCAAGGGGAAAATAATATGTCCGCTTTCTTACGGAGATAAAACTTATGCTGAAGAAATAGTAGAATATGGAGTGCGATATTTCGGAGATAGATTTATACCTTTGCTTAAGTGTATTCCATATGATGAATACTCAAAATTAATGGATAGCATTGGTGTTGCTGTATTTGCCCATGATAGACAGCAAGCACTGGGAAATATTATTCCCTTAATTGCCAGAGGTAAAAAAGTGTATATCAAAAAAAATATAACTAGCTGGAGCTTTCTGAATAACATCGGTATAAGTATCCACGATATTCAAGAAATAAGTATAACTAAAAATACAGAGGATATATTTAATGAAGATTACGAAATATTAATGGAAAATAGTAAACAAATAAATTGCGTTTTCAATGATGAACAATTAAGAAAAAATTGGGAATTATTATTAAAGTAGAAATATCGCTATTGTTCGAAGTTTATTCGGATTTCTTTAAGGATCTGCAACGAGCAAAGTATTTAGGAAGGTATTAGCAACAAATCTTTCAAGCCACCCTTAACAAGTATAAATAAATGATTGAGTTTAAGAAAAGCGTCTTATTCACATTTATTACCAGAATTATATTGTTTGGAGTTGGAATTATAATATCAATACTTTTGGCTCGTTTACTCGGGCCAATGGATAGAGGTAGATATGCTCTATTAGTTCTTTTCCCTACTGTATTATTTAAACTTGGCAGTATGGGCCTTGAGGTTGCAAATATATACTATACTGCAAATAAAATGTATAGTAGAAAGGAAATAATCGGTAATTCGATAGTAATTTCGATAATATTAAGCGCCATACTAATATTATTATTCTGGATCAGTACTAATTTTCACATTTTCCGTGAATATCTAAAAAATAATAATATAACAATCAACATGCTATGGCTAGCAATATCATTGTTACCTGCCCTAATGATGAATCAGTTCCTTATACAAGTGATACTTGGAAGTGGAAATATTATTGCTTTCAATATCTCACAAATACTTCAAACAATTATACATTTAGTATTAATAGTAATCTTTTTAGTTTTAACTAAATACAGTTTAGCCGGATCAATTTATGCTCTTATTGGATCAAATATTTTTAGTCTAGTATTAATTTTTTTAATAATTAAACGTTTTGAAAAAATAGGTTTTTCATTAAATATTAACTTATTAAAAAAATCTATTCTTTATGGCGCAAAAGCTTATTTTGGGAATATTGCACAATTCCTAAACTATCGACTTGACATGTTTATTGTTGCTGCTTTTTTAAATGTTAAAGAATTAGGCCTTTATGCCGTGGCCGTTGGAATAGCTGAGAAATTATGGCTAATACCATCTTCTTTAAGTGCAATATTATTTCCTAAAGTATCTTCGATGGAAAAAAAGGATGCAACATTTGTAACTGTAAAATCAACAAAACACACATTTTACATTGTGCTTATATCAGGAATGATTCTTGCTCTTGTATCCAAGTTTATGATACAGATTTTATATGGTAGTAATTATTTAAAATCTGTAGAACCGTTCATTATTCTTCTGCCTGGTATATTATTGCTTAGTATAACGAAGGTTTTAACCAGTGATCTCGCAGGTAGAGGAAAACCTGAGTTTGGCGCTATTTCTTCATTTGTATCTTTAGTCATAAACGTTACTCTAAATATTTTACTAATACCCAGATGGGGAATAAATGGGGCTGCATTCTCGACTACAGTATGTTATTCTGCTGCAACGATACTGGTAGTCGTGTCATTTTCGAGACTAACTAATACTCCTATTAAAGAGTTTTTTAGGTTGAAAAAAGAAGATATTAGTGTATATAAAAAAATATTATGTAATCCATTTTTTTATAAGAAAAACAGATAATTATACTCTTAAAATTAATTTGCTGGTGTACCGGCCGCTGATAGAAAAGGAAATGAAAAATATTCTGCATATAACCAGTAATCACTCAGGATTCGATGATAGAATATTCTATAAAGAAGCAATTCAGGCTGTCCCGTAACCCCCTAAAATCCATGAAAATAGCCAAAGCCATCGCTCGTTTCCGCGATGAGTCGAAAAAAATATCGAGGAAATGCCGCAAAACCATTGCCTATCACAATGATGTTTAGTATAAATTTATTAAACTAATCACCCAAGGGGAGAGGATTAATGAGACATCGCCAGGCGGAACAGCAAAAGTCTAAGCAAGAAGAGCTGATATAAATTAGCGAAGAGCTTAAAGGGGCCCAGGAAGAAGCAATAATCAAAGAGAAGCAGTGGAAGCAGAGAATGGAAGATCCCGGAGAATCAAGGACGTACAATTTCCGGGATTATGATCAAAGCCAGATTTATTTTGTATCGGTGCGGCTGGACACCTTTTTAGAATCCGAACACCCGGCCAGGGTGATTGATATAATGGTAGAAAGGATGGATTTTTCGAGTCTGTATGAGAGATACAGTGAGGTTGGAAATCAACCGTTTCATCCAAGGATGATGCTTAAAGTTTTATCTTATGCCTACTACCACGGAGTGATGAGTTGTCGCCAGATTTGGGATGCCTTAGAGTAACGATTAAGATTTTATCCTTCTATCAAAAGGGCAGGTACCGAACTTTCGGAAAGTCAAATCATTCCGACTTAGGCATATGGATCTGCTTACTGATTTCTTTTCCCAAATTGTACTTCTCTGCGTGGAATTGGATATGGTTGATTTCATGTATCTTGCAGTTGATGGGCAGAAGATCTAGGCCAAGGCGAGCTATCGCAAGAGTAAGAATTTTAAGCGTCTAGAAAAGGAATATAAAAAAATTAGTAGAGAAAGAGGTGTATGAAAATTTCCCTCAAGGATTGAAGCGCAAGAGGATCGAGACATTAGAGAAGAAAGCTGATCAGCTGGAAGAGTTTGCCAAGAAGCTTAAAGATTTGAATGATGAAGAGAAGCGGATCAATATGACCGATGAAGATGCACCTGGTATGAAACATAAAGATAGCAGGAGCCTGCCGAGCTACAATCACCAATCAGCTCCAGACCTTTAGTAATTTGGCTACTGAGTTCTCGAATCTATCCTATGCCCTGATTATTTAGGCGAAAAAGATAGTTTGCTAGGTTATTAATAATGAAAAAAATAGCCGTGATTCTTTTTAATAACTATGATCGAGACCTCAGAGTTATAAGAGAAGTACAATCTCTTAGGGCTGAGGGATACATACCCACTGTATTCTGTAGTACTAATAACGAAGGCGATGAAAAAAAGGAATATAAAAGAAACGGTATTAGAGTTGTTAAAATAGTTGATTGGCTTCCATATGTAATAAAAAATCCACTTAAGTTTGCCCCTTACTTCAAACTAAAAAGAATTATATTGCAGTACCCGGAAAAGTTTGATTTGATTCACTGCCATGATCTTAATGCATCTATTGTCGGATATGCCCTGGTAAAAAAAATGAAGATTCCTCTTGTATGCGATTTCCATGAACTATTTATCGACTATCTAATACATCACAAGCCTAATCGATTGAAGAAATATGTATTGTCAGTATATGATAATATATGGAGCTCTATTGGGAAAAAGATATTAAGGTCTTCCACTGCTTTTATTACTGTTAACAATTCTTTGGCTGAAATATACCAGGATCAATGGAAACTGGATAATGATCCAATCGTTCTTTACAATTATAGCAGCAGAAAAATAAGACCATCTATCAATCTACAAAAAAATTATTTTCGAGATAAATATGCAATATCTAAAGAGACAAGAGTTCTCATTTTTCAAGGAAGCCTTTTCTACGACAAAGGAATTGAAGTTATACTGGATGCCTTTTGTGAACAAGATAAATATGCCGTCGTATTCTTAGGCATGGGTGCGTTAGTTGAAAAGATAAACTACTTCGCTAGGACGTACCCTGGAAGATTCTTTTATCACTGCGCTGTGCCAGGAGAAAACTTGCTTTCATATACAAAATGTGCTGATGCTGGATTAGCACCGATTGGTTTTATAAAGAATAACCATCTGTTCAGTTCTCCTAATAAAGTTTTTGAATATATTGCAGCGGGAATCCCTTTTGTTTGTAGCGATCTACCAGAAATGAGAAAGATAGTGAAAGATACTGAAGCGGGCTTCATTGTTCCACCTAACAATCCTAAGGAATTACTCAAGGGAGTTGAAAGAATATTCTATAATAAAAATGATCAAAAAATGCGAGCAGCCGCAAGAAAAGCTTTTAAAGAAAAATATTCATGGGAAATTGAACAGAATAAGTTAATAGAAGTTTATCGAAACATATTAGGGAACTAATAAATCCTTGTAAAACAATAACATTGCTGAAGAGATGATTAAGTATATTGATCTTCATGTATAGTATATTTTAAATTAATTACTGATATTATGTGTAGAATTACCGGTATTTGGCAATTCAATAAAATAAACATCCAAAATATAAAAAAAATCCTTGTAGAAATGCGGGACACCATGGCCTATGGAGGACCTGATGATGCCGGTATTTATATTGAAGAAAAGTCCGGTTTGGGGCTGGGACATCGCCGGCTCTCTATTATAGATCTCTCGGCCAAAGGGCACCAGCCGATGTGCAGTGATGACGGGCGGTATTGGATAACATATAACGGCGAAGTCTACAACTTTACGGAAATAAAAACCGAATTACTTCAGAAAGGTTACCGCTTTGATTCCCACAGCGACACGGAAGTGATGCTTAAGTCATTTCAGGAGTGGGGGCTAGATTCCGTTGCGAAATTCAGGGGAATGTTTGCTTTTGCCTTGTGGGACAGAAAAAAAGAAGAGCTCACCCTGTGCCGGGACAGGGTGGGTATAAAACCGCTTTACTGGTATCATAAAGATAATCTTTTCCTGTTTTCTTCAGAGCTGAAGGCATTTCATAAGCATCCTGGCTTCTGTAAGGAAATTGATTATGAGGGACTCGCGACTTTCCTGACTTATGGATATATCCCTGCTCCAAAATCAATTTTTCGCGACACATATAAATTAGAGCCCGGCCACTTCCTTACCGTCGGCAAAGACCAACAGGTAAAGAAAACAAAATACTGGGATATAGCAGATTATTACCAGGAAGGGATGGAGCTCGAGAGAAGCGGGTATTGGCTTAGGAAGACCGATAAAGAGATAGAAGATGAGCTTGAGAGCATATTGAAAGAAAGCTTTAGCTATAGGATGGTTGCCGACGTGCCGGTCGGAGTTTTCTTGAGCGGGGGAGTAGATTCCTCCCTGGTTTCCGCCTTACTGACAGAGCAGGGATTCAAGTTAAAAACTTTTACCATTGGTTTTACCGAAAGTAAATATAACGAGGCAAACCATGCCGGATCGGTGGCCAATTACCTTGGCACGGATCATACAGAAGAATATTGCACACCCGGGACTGCGGCAGCTATTATTCCCAGGCTTCCAGCTCTATACGATGAACCTTATGGGGATTCGTCTTCCATTCCAACTCACCTGGTTTCAATAATTGCCAGGAAGAAAGTGAAAGTTAGCCTGTCGGCAGACGGCGGCGATGAATTCTTTTGTGGGTATAACCGTTATTCCCTGGTTGGCGAGAAAGTTTTCAGGATCAGGGAACGCAAACTGCTCCAAAATCTAATTCATATTTCCGGTTTGATCCGCCCGGAGATTCTCCAGGCG
>SDBV01013432.1_pt1 | contig 10426 bp, 6 predicted proteins | sample 2277081 | NCBI WGS metagenome assembly SDBV01 (sample SAMN10402039, study PRJNA504765) | marine sediment metagenome | isolation source: marine sediment core GS10_PC15, 223 cmbsf | place: Arctic Ocean: Southern Knipovich Ridge | collected 2010
TAGTAGCTCACGCAATGCCAGAGCATTTTTAGCGGCATAAGCGTTACAATCGTTATTAAAAAAAACATACACATCCTGAACACCTTGCTTTTGTATCTTAGTAATCATGGTGGCGATTTGTTTTAGCTGTGATTTTGAATAATTAGACGTATACCACTCACCTCGTCCATGCAAACGAAAATAGGCTGTTTTAGCTGTAATATGATCCGTTAGTGCAATATCCGGTGAGTCGCTATTGCAAAAAACAGCATGATATTTTTTTAATAATTGTAGCGTACTTGGCGTGTACCAACTCGGATCTCTAAATTCGACTGCAATTTGTTGTGGATTTTTGAAGGCCGTTAATGCTTGCTCTAATCGGGATAAATCATAAGGGGTATTCGGAGATAATTGCATCAAGACTAATCCTAATTTTTCTTTTAATCGATGAGCCGAAGTCCAGCATCTTTTAATGGAGTCTTTGACATCATGCAGTAACTTTCGATGGGTGATAAAGCGATGGGCTTTGACGACATATTTAAAATCATCGGGGGCTTGGTGATACCATTTGTCATAAGTCGTATCTTGAAAGGCGCGATAGAAGGTGGCATTGAGTTCGACGGTGTTGAAATGTTGGCAGTAGTATTCAAACCAGCGCGCTTTGGCCAGACCGACCGGATAGTACAAGCCCTGCCATTGTGGGTAGCTCCAGCCTGATGTGCCGATGTAGATTCGTCCTTTTACGCTCATTCCTGTGCTCGTGTGGAAAGAGTATTCATGGAAAGGTATCAGTAAATCAAGGATAGCGTCAAGATCGAAGACTTGTTGATCCGTGGAATTTAGTCGGTTTGTGCAAAAAGAGTACTTTTAGCCTTCAACTTGACAAACACAGTTCAAAATTTCATTCTTTAAAAATATTCACTAAATCAACATACTAATCTATAAACGCCTGTAATCATCAATCACTCTAAGCAAAAAATCCCTGGTGTAAAATATTATTCATTCTGTTAATATTATTATAATGTTTAGTCAGTAGAATAGATATCAAGTCCATGACATGCAATCTATAAATGACTTTCATACATGCAAGTTAAGTGAAAAAGTACCTTTAATGTAAAGAGGATAAAATGCTTGAAGAGAAAGGACATGCAAGAACCAATAATTTGGTTGTGTTTTTGGATGCAGATAAATGTACTCAAGCAGAAGACTATTTAGCTAGATACGAAGCAATAGAAAATGATGTCCGCATAACTGACAAACTAAGCAACGATCCTATTGTAACGGATAATACAATACTCACAAATTATTTTACCGAATTAATAAATCAGGAAGGTTATACTACTTTATTCCTTGCCGTTGGATCACTTCGACATACGAGAAGACTTGACAAAGACCTTGGGGGAGATAAAAAAGGTTCATTCTACCCTCCTTTGACCAGATATACAAAATATCTTCAACTTGTTTTTCCAGATGTTAAAGTTATTCTTGTTGACTATACTCTAGCTGACGCTATTAATGAACGTGAACCAGGATTTAATTTTAACCAAACGGAATGTATCAATAATCCTCAAAAAGATACAGGAGAGTATGATGCTGGCATCTATAACCCCTTTAAAGGACTTATTGTCCACTCAATAACGCAGCATATAAATCATACCTATAATAATAGCGACACTGATAACTATGATCTTATTCTAGTTGATGATAACCCTAGAGATAAAATATTTTCTCATGTTACCCATTTATTTTCAAAATACCAGCAGCTACTACCCCAGAATAACAAATTTTGGTGTGTATCTTTTGATGGCGAAACGCTCAAACCGTATACCAATGCTCAGGAAGAGACGATTATAATCCATGGCACTGGAGGAATTGATCATGATTACCTAGGAACACTTCACACATTAACCTCAATGGCTAGGGAAGAAAATGATTCAAATGTCGACACCTATTTTGATCTGGGTGATTTTATTTATAAGAGCAAGAGAAAAGAAATACCTGCAAATAATGCTCAAGCGATCCATGTTTTTAAAACATTAAAACTACCTATTCCGGAAGACTTGATACTTCCTTCTAAAAATATCAACACAGAGGGAGCGCCAGATCAAATAGAGTTCTTAATACCAGAAATTCAATATGTTGTAATCATTGAAAACTCTTTTAGCACTGAGGATCATCCAAACATCGGAACTTTTCTACGACAAAAAAAACAATATGGCATCAATAGATGTGAAACTGTTGACAATATAAAGACTTATAACTTCGACAAAAAAAGTTCAAATAGTAAAATGCATACCGTCTATTTAGTTCCTGGAAATGAAATTGGTTTAAAGAAAAATCGTTATACCTCCAATTACAATTTGGGAGTACGTTTTATAAACCCTGAAAACGATGTCAACAAACAAATAGAAGAAATAAAACAAAGCATTATTGTAGGTCCTAAGACAATAAAAATGATAGTTAGTCAATTAAGACAATTAAAGTCAGGAAGTAACAATAGTGTTATATTACTAGAATCAGAATCAGAATCAGAATCAGAATCAGAATCAGAATCAGAATCAGATACAGATACGGATTCGAAAACAGCAATTGAAACTGCAACAACTATTCCCCATACAACAACAAAAAGCTCGAGCTGGTTTTATACTGATGATGAAATCCGATCTCATCGCGATATTGCAATAGGAAATGTGATTGGTCGACTCTCGAACCAAATAAGTGAAACCAACCTGGCAGAATTAGACACCCTATTAAAGAGTCTTCAGGACGACCCATTCATCAATAAACATCGTCGTCTAATACATCGAGGTTTACAAATACTCTTTTTCCATCACTACCCAAACACAAGTACTCGTGACAAAATTGATGAAATTAAAAAATACAATGACCCCAGAACAACAGAGAGAACCGTTTCGATCCTATTGAAATAAGCACAAAAAAAATCTCAATCTTCTAAATATAAATAAAAAAACCCCTCACTCCCACTCAATAGTAGCCGGAGGCTTGCCAGAAATATCGTAAACCACCCGAGAAATCTTAGGAATCTCATTAATCAAACGATGGCTCACCCTCGCTAAAAACTCATACGGCAACTTAGCCCATTCTGCCGTCATAAAATCAACCGTCGTTACAGCCCGCAGTGCAATCACATACTCATAACAACGCTGATCTCCCTTAACGCCAACCGACTTCACCGGCAAAAACACAGCAAAGGCTTGGTTAACTTGATCATATAACCCTGCTTTTCTAAGCTCCTCAAGATAAATCGCATCGGCCTCGCGCAATATCTCGACATAAGTCTCATGCACTTCTCCTAAAATTCGAAGTGCCAAACCCGGCCCTGGAAAAGGATGGCGATAGACTAATTCCGAAGGCAGGCCTAATTCCACACCGATTTTTTGTACTTCATCTTTAAATAATTCTCTAAGCGGCTCGACTAATTCAAGCTCCATCTCTTCGGGCAAACCACCCACATTATGATGCGATTTAATCACATGGGCTTTATTGGTTTTCGCTTTAGCCGACTCAATCACATCAGGATAAATCGTCCCTTGCGCCAACCATTTTACCTCTTTTATTTCACGAGCTGCTTGCTCGAACACCCGAATAAATTCTGCGCCAATAATTTTACGTTTTTGTTCTGGATTGGCCACACCTTCTAATGCGCTCAGAAAACGCCGCCCCACATCCACTCGAATCACTTTAACCCCTAAATGCTCGGCAAAAACGTGCATCACCTCATCACCTTCATTTTTTCGCAAGAGGCCTGTGTCTACAAACACACACGTGAGCTGATCGCCAATCGCTTTATGCAACAAGGCTGCGACTACCGAAGAATCCACACCTCCGGATAATCCCATTAATACTCGATCGTGACCGAGTTGTTGTTTTAAATTAGTGATACTTTCTTCGATAATATTATGCGGCGTCCAAGTCAAATCACAACCACAAATTTCACGGACAAAATGCTGTAAAATGCGCTTGCCTTGTCGCGTGTGAGTCACCTCAGGATGAAATTGAAGCCCGAAAAATTGACGATCAAAATCAGCCATCGCCGCATTCGGTGAATTCGCAGTGCTTGCAATCGCAATAAATCCTGGAGGAAGTGTTGTGACTTTATCCGCATGGCTCATCCACACATCTAAATAAGCCTCACCTTCATCGGCGACTTCATCGGCAATCTCGTTAAAAAGTTGTCGATCATTAACGATCTGCACTTTAGCATAACCGTATTCACGCTTAGTGCTCTCTGCAACTTCACCCCCTAATTGCAACGCCATCGCTTGCATACCATAACAAATGCCTAACACGGGGCAACCAATTTCAAACACCATCGTCGGCACTTTAGGAGGCAGTTCACTTGTTACTGTTTCCGGCCCGCCCGATAAAATAATGCCATCGGGATTAAAGTCATCAATTTCTTTATCGGTAATCTCACAACTTCTCAGCTCACAATACACCCCCAACTCACGCACTCGGCGTGCAATGAGTTGCGTGTATTGCGAACCATAATCGATAATTAATATGAGCTGTTCATGCCTATCCATTAATTATCCACCCAATAATTTGGGGATTCTTTTGTAATGATGACATCGTGAACATGACCCTCACGCATACCGGCGTGAGTCACCTGAATAAATTGAGTTTTGCTGCGCATTTCTTCGATATTTTTCACACCCGTATAGCCCATGCTGGAACGCAATCCGCCCATTAATTGCATAATCACAGCGGTCAACAAACCTTTATACGGCACACGCCCTTCAATGCCTTCAGGAATATATTTACCCACTTCATTTTGAGTGTCTTGAAAATAACGATCACTGGAACCGTGGCGTTGTGACATCGCCCCCACAGAACCCATGCCACGATACGCTTTATAAGAACGGCCTTGATACAACACGACTTCACCGGGCGCTTCTTCGGTGCCGGCAAACAAACCGCCGATCATCACAGCATGCGCACCTGCTGCGATGGCTTTACAAATATCCCCTGAAAAACGAATGCCGCCGTCGGCAATCACTGGAATCTTCTTTCCTTTTAAGGCTTGGCTGACATTATAGATCGCAGTAATTTGTGGTACTCCCACTCCAGCGACTATCCGGGTTGTGCAAATCGATCCTGGACCCATGCCTACTTTCACGGCATCCGCACCCGCTTTTGCCAACGCCAAGGCAGCCTCTGCTGTGGCAATATTGCCGCCCATCACCATCAACTCGGGATAATGTTGTTTAATCCATTTAATTTGTTCAATCACACCTTTTGAAAAACCATGCGCTGTATCGACCACAATTAAATCGATACCCTCTGCAACGAGTGCCGCAACGCGATCGGGCGTGTCTTGTCCCGTACCCACTGCTGCACCGACTCTAAGCTGCCCTGATTCGTTTTTACAGGCATAGGGTTTTTGTTGGACTTTTAAAATATCTTTTACGGTATACATTCCGCGTAATTCAAAAGCATCGTTAACAATTAATAGTTTTTCAATGCGATGTTCGCGAAATAAGCGTTTCACTTCATCGGCGCTTGCACCTTCTTTTACCGTAATTAAACGCTCTTTTGGTGTCATTAATTTTTCGACGAGTTGATCTAAGTCGGTTTCAAAACGAATATCGCGATTGGTAATAATTCCCACTAATTGGCGGCCAATAACGACTGGCAATCCAGAAATATTATAGTCTTCTTTAATTTTAATCAGCTCTCTGATCGGCGCATCTGGCTTGACGGTGATCGGATCATTAACGATGCCGCTTTCAAATTTTTTCACTTTACGCACTTCTTGTGCTTGCGCCTGCGCGCTCATGCTTTTATGCAAAATGCCAATGCCGCCTTCTTCGGCCATCGTAATGGCCAAACGCGCTTCGGTGACTGTGTCCATGGCAGCAGAGAGTATTGGGATATTGAGCTTGATGGTTGAAGTCAGATGGGTTTCAAGCAAGACGTCTTTGGGCAGCACCTCGGCAAAGCCCGGCATCAACAAGACATCATCGAAGGTTAACGCATGCTCTTTGATTTCCATCCTCACCCCCTCGTCTAAATAACCGGGTAGTCTAGCGGGTTGTTTGTGGCTTGTCGAGTTTTTCATTATCTCAGCGTAAAGAAGGCAACACCTTCAGAACCCACTCTGCTCAGGGGACGGAAGACAGGGGCAGAGGACAAAAGACGGCAGCGTAAACTAATAGGAAGGAGCCATCTTCAGAAGCCTTACTGGTGAGGCACAAACTGCGGGAGACCATTACGCAGCCTGCGTTACGCAAGTTGCGTAACGCAGCTTGCGTAACGCAGGCTGCGTGGTATAATGAGTTATCCCCAATAAGCGAGGCTTTAAGAATGAGCGTAGATTATTATTTTCCAACTGGGATTGTAACAGGAAAAGCATTTTGCGATCGAGAGAAAGAGAGAGATTTATTAAAAAAACGATATGACCAGAACGCACACGTTGTCTTAATGTCGCCAAGACGATATGGCAAAACGAGTCTAATTACACAGTTTACTTTGGAACAAAAAACGCCTTCTATTTCAATTGATTTATTGCCTGCCACATCCAGCTCTTATGTGAGAAATGCTGTGTTTGATGGTGCGGTATCATTACTCAATAAAATTTTACCTCGCTCAAAGAAAACAAAGCAAAAAATTCTCAGTTTATTTGAGAATATGAATCCAGTCATAGAATTATCCGCCTTCGGCCAACGAGTAAAATTAACACCACATGAAAAAACGCCTCAAGAAAGCATTATGAAAGTGTTGCTAAATTTAGACAAAGCGGCCGTCGAATTGAATAAGCGCTTAATATTTGTCATGGATGAATTTCAACAGGTTGGAGACCTGCCTGAAAATCATGCATTAGAAGCAAGTATTCGCCATGCCGTAGAACGCAGTCAAAAAATATTTTATGTGTTCTCAGGAAGCAATCGGACGATGCTTGAAGAGATGTTTAAAGATGAAAAAAGGCCGCTTTACCACTTATGTGACGAATTAAAAATTGGAAAAATACAGTATCAATACTATTTTGAATTTATAAAAAATGCAGCGAAACAAAATTGGCATAAAACTTTACCTGAGGATCGAATCAACACAATACTGGAACTCACTGAATGTCATCCCTACTATGTGAACAAGCTATGCCGACTTGTTTGGGACCAAAAGTCATTACCTTCAACGACAAAGATCCAAAATATCTGGGAAAAATATGTCGATACACAAAAAACGGATTGGATTGCTGATACCATTGGAAAGCTAACAGTCAATCAACGAGAAGTGTTGGCAGCCTTAGCCCATCAAACTATTACTGAACCACACAATAAAGAATTTATAGCGCGATTAAGAATGTCATCCTCTAGTATGCAAAGGACTATTGCTTTCCTATTAAGAACAGATTTAGTTTATAAAAATAATGAAGGTTATTATTGCGTATTAAATCCAGTGATAAAATTTTATTTAAAGAATATAAAATATTTTTATCTCTGATTATTGAAAATTAACTTTTCTTCAGCAACAACCAGGATGTCTAGCATATGTCGATATGGAGAATCAAACTATCGCTATTTCTAAACTACATCGTCTTCGCCATTCTACTGAATAGCGTTGGCACTGTGATCTTAGAGGTGATTAACCACTACCATATTACTAAATCACAGGCGGGCAATCTGGATGCCTATAAAGATATCACCATCGCCATTTTTTCCTTCATCATGGCTTCTTTTTTACCTAGAATGGGCTATAAAGTCTCAATGTTGCTCGGCTTAGCATTGGTGAGCATCACGTGTTATCTCATGCCCATCGTGAATAGTTTTTGGATGATTAAATTGTTATTGGTCAGTGTAGGGATGGGATTTGCGCTCATTAAGGTGTCGGCCTATTCTACCGTAGCCTTAATCACCAAAGATGAAAAAGCCCATGCTAGTTTCATCAGTTTTCTCGAAGGCGTGTTTATGCTTGGTTTGCTATTCGGCTATTGGCTATTTAGTCGATTTATCATCATGAAATCGACGACCTGGCTAGATACTTATTGGGTGCTTGGCGGATTGGCTACAGCGGCCTTCTTCCTGCTAGCCTCTACCAAGATCGATGAGAAAGGCATACTTTCTGCCGAAAGCGGAATATTCGATGATTTTATAGCCATGCTTAAATTAAACCGCCATGCCTTGGTGATGATTTTTGTGATCAGTATTTTTATGTACGTCTTTATTGAGCAAGGCATCAATACCTGGTTGCCAACATTTAATAATAAAGTGCTGAATTTATCCCCTGCAATGAGCATTGAAATGGCCAGTATCCTCGCCGGTACTTTAGCACTCGGGCGAATCGTTGCTGGTTTTATTTTAAAAAAAATGAGTTGGTTTCTGGTGCTTGCGGTTTTTGTAGTTTGCGCTGCTTTAATGATTATTATCGTACTACCTCTTGCGAAACCGAATCCACAACCCATTACTCAATGGAAAGATGCAGGCTTGGCGGCTTTTCTATTTCCTATTATTGGCTTTTTTCTTGCCCCACTTTATCCAACCTTATGTTCAACAATGTTATCAACACTACCCAAATACCGACACAGCTCAATGATGGGTTTGATTATGATTTATTCTGCATTAGGTGGGTCACTAGGATCAAAATTAATTGGCTATACTTTCGGTTTAGTCGGCGGTAAATTTGCCATTAGCTTGACTTTAATTCCAATGGCTATTTTCTTTGTGCTGTTATTTCCCTATAAATTGTTACGCAAAGCCGCGATGGCCAAACAAAAAGGATCGCCCTAATGGAGTTTGCGATTCAATGCGAAGGAGAGCTATTTGAAGACGTGCAACAAAGCGAAATATTTTCTGACAGTAAAACATTTGTCGACAGCATTCCAAAACAGGCCCCTAAAACAATTTTTCAACTTTATTTATCAATTAGAAATGATCATGACTTTAATCTACGTGATTTTATTGATACCCATTTTATCATACCTGGAAAAATCACGACCACAAAAATAGAATCACAATATTCCAATATGGAAGACCATATTAAATCATTATGGTCACTATTAACTCGAAAACCCAGTAGCGATTCTTCCCACTATTCAACACTAATCGAACTGCCCTACCCCTATATTGTGCCCGGTGGTCGTTTCGATGAAATTTATTATTGGGACAGCTATTTTACTGCTGAAGGCTTAGCATATTGTGGGCACCTTGACATGGTGGTGAATATGGCCAAGAATTTTGCTTATTTAATCGATAAAATAGGTCATATTCCAAACGGCAACCGGGTTTATTACACAAGTCGCTCACAACCTCCCTTTTTCTGTTGTTTACTATCAGTGATCGAACGCTATTTAGGTTTTGAGGCAGTGCAACCTTTTATTAATGCACTTGAGCGTGAATATCGATTTTGGATGGCAGAGCCTAACCGACGAACCGTCCGATTAGACAATGGTGCGCCATTAAATCGTTATTGGAGCGATACTAATAAACCAAGGCCAGAATCCTATCGTGAAGATAAAGCACTCTTTGCTAAAGTCGCTTCGGAAAACAAATCCAACATTTATCGTAATATTAGCGCTAGTTGTGAATCGGGCTGGGATTTTTCTTCACGCTGGTTTAGGGACGGGCAACATATTGAAACGCTATACACTACAGAATTAATTCCAGTTGATTTAAACGCGATTCTATTTAATTTGGAAAGCCAACTGGCACGTTATCTGAAATCCAATAATCCACATCAATCCCAGCACTATTCTGATTTAGCTGAAACACGAAAACAAGCGATCGAATATTACTGCTGGGATGATGAAAAACAATTTTATTTCGATTATTGTTTTACGGAACAAAAACGCTCACCGGCTTATACCTTAGCCGCCTGTACACCACTATTTTTTAAGCTCAGCTCGCAAAAACAAGCGGATGCTGTGGCCAAACAACTGCAAGATCAATTTCTACACCCCGGAGGATTAACAACCACCCTCACCGAAACAAATCAACAATGGGACAAACCCAATGGCTGGGCACCCTTGCATTGGCTTGCGGTTAAAGGCTTAATCAATTACGGTCATGATCAACTCGCTAAAACCATAGCCAAACGTTGGCTACAATTAAATCGTAATGTGTTCGCGCGCAATCATAAAATGTTAGAAAAATACAATGTGTGTGATATTAACTTACCTGCAGGTGGTGGCGAATATCCCCTACAAGACGGCTTTGGCTGGACGAATGCAATAGCAATAACCTTTATTGAATTACTGAAATAAAAAACCATGTCTTCGCGAAAGTGACAGGCTTTGTTTCCTAACCTCCCGTCAACTTTTGTTCTCCAGAATTCAGGCGAATCTATAGCTTTGAGGCATACCCAACCCTGTACGTCGCCAAATATTAATTATGCTGCCATTGGTAATTGAAATAATCCGCGGCAATGTTTTTTCCACCTAAAATAGTTAACACGAATTACCTTGGATTTTATTGCTTCGGCTACTTGAGCT
>SDBV01013433.1_pt1 | contig 10426 bp, 5 predicted proteins | sample 2277081 | NCBI WGS metagenome assembly SDBV01 (sample SAMN10402039, study PRJNA504765) | marine sediment metagenome | isolation source: marine sediment core GS10_PC15, 223 cmbsf | place: Arctic Ocean: Southern Knipovich Ridge | collected 2010
GCGGCCGCCCAGTTGTCGAGCTACTACACGCAGAAATACGAACTCATTGCGGGCATGGTCGGTTTTGGCGGTCTGCAAGAGGTGCGTTTCCGCGGCGTGGTACGGCCCGGCGACCGGTTCGTGATCGTCACCCGACTGTTGAAGGCCCGCCGTATGATCATCACCTGCGAATTCCAGTGTTTCGTCAAACAGAACCTGGTCTGCGAGGGGATCCTCAAGGGAATCGCGCTGCCGGTCGATCAACTCACCACTGAGCAGGCCGATAGCTGAGCCGCTGGCCCCATGTTTTTTCCCTTCCACGACGACAATGCCACCGAGCGAACACCGGTGGTCACCGTGGCGCTGATCGTCATCAACGTGATTAGCTTCGTGGCGATCCAGCGGCTCTCGGTGCCTGACCGGCAGCTCCTGGCTTACACTCATGGGTTCGTGCCGGCTCGGATCGCCCAGCTTGGCAACCACAAGCCGATCGTGATTCCGTTTCAGCGGCAGCGGGTGTTGCATCCGGTCTTCGGGCCGATCGAGCTTCGCAAGAACCTCCGTTTGGAGCCGGCACCGCCACAGATTCTCGCCACGCTGGTCACCTGCATGTTTCTACACGGCGGCTGGCTCCATTTGATCGGCAACATGTGGTTCCTGTGGGTCTTCGGCAACAACGTGGAGGACCACCTGGGACCGGTGCCGTTTCTGGGGGTTTATCTGCTGGGCGGGCTGCTGGCCAGTGGCTGCCACTGGCTTACCGGCCCGAACAGCATTACGCCGGTGATCGGGGCCAGCGGTGCGGTGGCAACGGTGCTGGGGGCCTATGCCATCACCTGGCCCTGGGCCCGGATCCACACCCTGGTCTTCCTGTTCGTGTTCATCACGGTTATCGATCTGCCGGCCTTGTTGGTCCTGGGCGTCTGGTTCCTGGGGCAACTCCTGGAGGGCACGCGGGCCCTGAACCTGGGGATTACCGGAGGTGTGGCCTGGTGGGCCCACGTCGGCGGATTCGTGGCCGGGATGCTGTTGATGCCCTTTGTGAGTGCCGCGGTGGGCGCCGGCCGGCGGCAAAAGTCGGCGCGGGAAACGGTAGATGACGCTTGGTAGAAGCCGCTGGCGGGTTCGCGGCAAATGTTCGAGGAGGTCGCCGTACCGGCGACCGCTAAACGGCGCCCTGACCCCTGACTCCTGACTCCTGACTCCTGTCCCCTGACTCCTCTTCCCCCATGGGCCGCCGCGCGCTGCGAAAAATCGATCCGTCGCTTGATCTGTCGGAACATCTCAAGACGTTCGACGAGTTGCCCTCTCCTTGGGACGCGGAAGCACTGTTCGGGCGGTCTGCGCCGCTGGAAGTAGAGGTAGGCCCGGGCAAGGGTTTGTTCTTGCGAACGGCCGCGGCCGAGCGGCCGGAGGTCGATTTCCTGGGGATCGAAATCTCCGCCAAGTACGCCCGATTTGCCGCGGCCGTCCTGGCCCAGCGGCAGTTGGGCAACGCCAAGGTGGTTGCGACCGATGCGCTGCGGGTATTCGGCGAGCTGCTGGGCGACGACTCGCTGGCCGCGGTGCACGTCTATTTCCCCGATCCCTGGTGGAAGAAGCGGCACGAGAAACGCCGCCTGATGCAGGAACCGTTCGTGCGGGAGGTCCAACGGACGCTGATATCCGGCGGAATTCTCCACTTCCGGACCGACGTGGAGCAATACTACCGCCGCTCGGTGGAGTTGCTGGCCAGACATACTCACCTTGAAGGCCCGCTGGATGTACCCCAGACGCCGGCCGAGCACGACGTGGCGTACCGCACGCATTTCGAGCGTCGCGTGCAGATGCACGACGAGCCGGTTTACCGGGCGGAATTCCGCAAGCCGTAGCCGGCGCCGGCCGCTTGGGCAGATCGGCCGATTCTGCGTGGCCTACGGCAGAAACCGCGCCGCGTCCGTTTTCAGGAGGACCGCCGCGCTGTCCCGTTCGGCCAGGATCCGGCGACATAAGTCCTTGTAGTTCAGTACTTTCCGGGCATCAGATCGGACAGGAAGTGGCCGAGATCTCGATTTGGCGCGGTGTTTGCACTCATGCGGGCAACCGCCTGGCATCCCTTTGGAAAACACCCCGAATCACTCGTAGGGTGGGCACTGCCCACCAAAAAACGCTTGCTGTCTTCCACTTGGGATTTGGTGGGCAATGCCCACCCTACTTTTTCAAGGGCTGCCAGGGTAGGACTGCGCTACGTGCCAGCCCACCGACCGCGAGCCGAGAGGAACGAAAGGAGCTGAACCGATGCAAATCCGTAATGTCTCCGCGGGACATTCCGATCCGGCGGCGTTGGCGAAACCCGGGGAGACGATCGAGCCGGGCGGCAGCCCACGGGCGAAGGCCCCCCAGCAGGTCACTCTCTCGGCCACCGGAGCGACGACGGCCATGGCCGAGATTCTCTCCCACTACGACGTCACGGACATCTCACCCGAAGAGTTCTCCCAGATGGTCCAGAAGCTATTCGAGTCCGGCACGATCTCGGAGCAAGAGATGCAGCAGTTGGCAGCCATCCGGCTGGACCTGGACCTGGACGGCCTGAAAGCGGACGAGTCGACCGATCTGCTGGAGTTCTACGCCCGGAGGATCAAGAAGGCGCAGGGCCGGCTGAGCGACTCCGACGGGGAGGCGGCCGGCGGCAAGCAACTTGCGTCCCTGTTGAGCCGCCTCGATTGGCTGGGAAAGTTTGCCTTGATCCAATCCGCGCCCGAGGCGATCGGGCTGGACGCGGCAGCGTGAAATCTCAAACTGTAAGTGCGGGAGCCCGAAAATGGGGACTGGCTGCGTCGAGGTTCTGCTTTTTCCGCGCCTTTGCGCGTTGCCGCCGGTATCGGCGGAGGCGAAGGACTAGCGTTGCCGGCCGGATGGACGACGCCCCGCGTTCGTGGTACGATTGACGGCCGCCGGGGAGGCCCTGGGTTTCCGACAGTCCAGCTCAATACAGGAGCCGTTCAGTGACACTCGATATCAACCGCCGCAAGTTCATGGGGGCCGCCGTCGCATCGGGGGCCTTGACCGTTGTTCCCAGACACGTTTTGGGAGGGGCCGGACACGTGGCCCCCAGCGAAAAGATCACGCTGGCCCACATCGGCATGGGTACGCAAGGGTTCAGAGAACTCGGGGGCCTGCTGGCCCAACCGGAGATTCAGATTGTGGCGGTGTGCGACCCGAACACCGACAGCAACGACTACGTGGAGTGGGGCAAGAACGGCATCCGCAACGGGATACGCTCGTACCTGGGAAATCGCACGTGGAGAGAGAACCACAGCGGCTGTCCCGGAGGCCGGGAGATAGGCCGGCAAGTGGTCGATACCTACTACGCCAACCAGCGGCGCGCGGAGAACTTCAAGGCCTGTGCCGCGTATGCCGACTTCCGGGAATTGCTCGATAAGGAGAAGGACCTGGACGCCCTGAAAATCATGACGCCGGATCATCTTCATGCGACCATTTCCGTGGCGGCGATGAAGAAGGGCAAGCACGTGATGGTGCACAAGCCACTTGCCAACCGGATGTACGAAGGACGACTGGTCGTGGAAACGGCCCGCAAGACAAAGGTCGCCACCCACCTGCTGGCGTACGGCAGCGGCGCCACCAACGGAGCGATTGCAGAGGCGATCAAACAGGGCGTAATCGGTGCGTTGCGGGAGGTGCATAACTGGACGAATCGGCCGGTGTGGCCCCAGTACACGGAAATCCCCACGGACACGCCGCCGGTTCCAAAAGGTCTCGACTGGGACTTGTGGCTGGGGCCCGCGATCGACCGCCCCTATCATCCGCACTACACGCACACGGTCTTTCGCGGCTGGTACGATTTTGGCGGCGGCTCCATGGCCGACATGGGAATCTACAGCCTCTGGCCGGTGTTCACGGCGCTGAACCTGGGCCCGCCCCTGAGTGCCCAGGCATGGGCCACCCATGCCTGCTCGATCGTGAACCAGGTCAGCCGGCCGGTGAACAACGATTTTTCGTATCCGGCCGGTTGCGCCCTGCGTTTCGAGTTCGCGGCGCGAGCAGACATGCCGGCCCTGGACTTGTTCTGGTACGACGGCGGCATGAAACCACGCCTGCCCGAAGAAGTCGAGGCCCACAGCGTCGAGATGGCGCGGGAGGGCATCCTGTTTGTCGGCGAGCGGGGAACGATCATGGGCGGTTTCCACGGGCAGAACCCGCAACTGTTCGCCAACGGCAAGCGGGGACCTCTCTGGAACGAAGGATCTGCTGGGCAAGATGCCGGACGAGGCCGGTCGGGCAGACGCCACAGCTCGTGGCTCGAGGCCGTCAAAGAGGGAGGGCAATCTCCCGGCAGCTTCCTCAACGCGGCCTCGATCACCGACACCGTCAATCTGGGGGCCGTAGCGCTGCGTGCCCGGAAGAAGGTTCTGCTGGACAGCGAGAACATGAAAATCACCAACGTTGCCGACGCGAACAAGTACCTGTACCGCGAGTACCGCAACGGTTGGGAGCTGTAGGGAGCGGCCCAAAGTAGCCGTCTCGCTCCGCGAGACGAGGCCCCAGCAGCGGAAAGTTCCCCGATTTCGACGATCAACCGTTTAGCTGCCGCCGTGCCGGCGGCAGCTAATCGGGGGAAGTTGTTTTTCGGTCGATCCGTAGTACCATAGACAACGGTCGACCAATGGTTCAAGGAGAAACGAAATGAAGACCCTGTTGGGACTACTGAGCACGCTGTCTTGCTGTTGCGCGGCGATTGCCGACGATGCCGCCGCCGAGTTGTCCAAGCACCTTGGCCAGACGCCCGCCTTGGTCGTGGTGGTTTGCGCATCGGATCAGACAGACCTGCCCACGATTGCCGGGCTCGTCGAGCAGACCCCGTGGACGGTCTTCTGTCGGGGCAAGGCCTCAGATGGGCTGGACAAGATTCGCGATTGGGCCAGCAAGAAAGGGATCTTGGGGGAACGCGTCTACGTGGTGGGCGACAGGAGCCAGTCGCTTTGGCTGGCGGGCGACCTGGCCGACGCCGTGTGGGTAGCGCCGGGGGTCGAGTATTCGCAGTGGAAGAAAGAGATTCTGCGCATATTGCATCCCGGCGGTGTCTGCGTCGCTTCGGGGAAGGTTGTGGTCAAGCCCGCTGCGGAGGGCGTGGATGAGTGGCGCCATCCGTACCATGGCCCGGACAACAACGTGGTGTCGAAGGATCGCGTGGCGCGACTGCCGGGGGAGTTGCGTTTCCAGACCTATCCGGTATTCGCGCCGATGCCCGAGCAAACGCTTTTTGCCGGCGGGCGGATTTTCTTCTTCTCCGGGCATATCGCATTCCACCAGCGCGAGGAACCGCTGTTGAACACACTCACGGTACTGAACGCCTACAACGGCTTGCGGCTTTGGAGTCGAGCGCTGGATCCGAACTACGTGGTCCACAATGTCTCGAAGCTGGCCACCGAGAGCGAGGTGGTTTTTGCCGAGGGCGGGACGCTTTGGATGCTGGATGCGGCCACCGGCCGAGAGCGCGGGAAGTTCAGCGTTCCACCCGAATCGGCCGCCGCGGGCGACACCCACTGGAAATGGATTGCACAGGAGGATGGCAAGCTCTACGCGGCCTTCGGCCCTCCGGACGCCCGCGTGGCTCCCCATCGGCAAAAAAGGCAAATGGGCCACTGGCCGTGGAACGTGGCGAACGCGCACTACAGAAGCATCGTCGAAAACTTCGGCGCGGCAAGAAGATTGGCGGCCTTTGAGTATCCCAGCATGAAGCTGCTCTGGAGCGTCAGCGAGCCACAGGCGTTCGACGCTCGGACCTTGTGCGTGCAGGGAGGTCGGATTTTCGAGTTGGCGCCGGGAAAGTACATGGCCGCTCGCCACACCGCCACGGGGAAGCAGTTGTGGCGCCGCACGCCCGAAACGTCCCCGCAGCTCTTCAAGGCCATCGGCAACTCGATCAAGCGCCAGGGTTGGGGTTTGGGGTGGGCCACCTACGGTTGCGCGCGGGCCAACAGCGACGTGATCTGCATCGCGGGGCCGCCGTTTAAGAAAACGATCGGCGTGGGGTTCGACAGCGGCGAGCTGCTCTGGACGTCGGACGTCGAGTCTCCCCATCCGTTCTTTTTCGACGGCGCGCTGTATGTCGTGCCGCGCGTGGCCGCGCCTGTGGCCACCTGCCGGAGGCTGGACCCGCTCACCGGCAAGGTTCTCGACCGGTTCAGTCTGGGAGTGATCGGTTCCTGCACCCGCCTGACTGCTACTCCCAACCAGTTTTACTACCGACCGGGAGGCGGCGAGGGCCGGACCGTCTACGTGGACCTGGCCACGCGAAAGCTTGCCGACTACGAAGGCGTTGTGCGGCCCGGTTGTTTTGACGGCGTGGTGCCGGCGAACGGGCGATTGTATTGGATGCCGCTGGCTTGCGATTGTTGGCAGGTCCACGGCACCTTTTCGATGGCTCCTCGCGCGGCACTGAAGCCGAGCCCGCCGGCGGAATCGCCCGCCTGGGACGCACCCGCCTCGAATCCGCCCGCGGCCGAAGACGACTGGCCGATGTTCCGGGCCAACGCCGCCGGGACGGCCACGGTTGCAGCCTCCGTTGGGCGAAAGGTCAGCGAGCTGTGGCGGCGGCGTTTGCCGGGCGGCGGGCTGACCGCGCCCGTGTGTGCCAAAGGACGCGTCTTCGTGGGCGGGACCGACGGCATGGTGCGGGCGCTGGACGCCGCCAACGGAAAAACACTTTGGGAGGCGTTTTCCTGCGGGGCCGTGGTGCACCCGCCGGCCTACTGGAGCGGTCGGGTCGTGTTCGGCTCGTGCGACGGCAGCCTGTACTGCGTCGACGCATCCGACGGCCGGGTGTTGGGACGCGCCGAGCTGGCACTGGAAAAGCGACTGGTCAACATTATGGACCGGCTGATGTCGGCGTGGCCTCTGGGCGGCGGGGTTGTTCTGAGCGACGACGGGATTGCCTACACGGCAGCCGGCAGCACCGCCGCAGACGGCACCGTGGCCGCCGCGGTCGACCTGGCTACCGGAAGATTCCGCTGGCGGCAGGCATACACGCTCGAGCGGAGCGAGCCGCGGCTGAGCTTCGGTGTCCAGGGAAACATCCTCTTGAAGAACGACACGCTGTTCATCAACGGCGGAGCCCCGGTGGGAATCGTGGCGCTGGACGCGACCAGCGGCGGAAATCCTCGAGTTGTCTCGCGACTTGAGGCGGGCATGGAAATGTTCCTGGAGCCCGACGGCAAGCCGTTGGCCATTGGCCCCGAACTGTTCTCGCAGGAGCGTGCCAGGACTACGATCTTCAAACGCCACCAGGGTCGGGTCTATTTTCAGGCGTCCGGCCGGCAGATTGCCCTGGTGGACGGCCGGCTCTTCTGCGCGCGCGATCCGCAGGCGCTGGATCGCATCGTCGACTTGATGAACAAGGACCCCAAGACCGGCCGGAAGTTGGGAGGGGGCGCGGTACCGCGGGACGTGATGCAGGTGCCCGTGGACGATTCCATCCTTTGGGCGGGCAACACGGCGGACGTATGCGGCCTGGCCGTGGGCACCGACGGGCTTGTGGTCCTCCACCGCAAGAGCGTGGAAGGTGTCTCCCTGGACGGACAGTCGCTGTGGACCGCCCCGCTGCCCGCGTCCCCGGTGCGGTGGGGCGTAGCGCTTACCGGGAGGGAATGCGTGGTGACACTCTCCGACGGGCTAGTGGTCTGCCTGGCCAAGGGGTCGGACGAAAACTAGAGAGCAAGTATCCCAGCGTTGGTCCGGCTGGGTGGTGATCAGTGCCCAGGACCCGGCGAGATCAGAAGCGACCATGAACGCCACGTCAAGATCTGTTTCGGCGATTTGGACAGGCATCATCGCTGCCGTGTGCTTGGCACAGCAGAGCGCAGAATGATGAATGCAGAATGATGAATGCAGAATGATGAATGCAGAATGATGAATGCAGAATGATGAATGCAGAATGATGAATTCGCGCTGACGATATGCAGAACGCAGATTCGTAATCCTGCATTCATCATTCTGCATTTTGCCGAAGCCCGGTAGGAACGAAGTGATGTCCGAGCGGACGCTGACGCATGCTTCGACAAAGGAGCCACACTATGTGGAGCAAGAACCGAGTGAGGCCGCCGGCCATGTTGACGGTGTTAGCAACGATCGTGCTGGCCGCCGTGGAGGCCGGTACGTCGGACACCGCTGAGGCGGCAGCGGCGGAACAGGCCCGGAGTATTCTCTCGCAGACAGGGTCGGAGCGCGGAATCTGCGTCCTGCTGGGCCAACAGCCCGCTGAGTTGGCGGTGGCGTTGGCTCGTCAGAGCGAGTTGACCGTCTACGTACAGCTCCCAACGGACGACGCCGTGGCCGGCGCGCGGGCGCGGGTGGATGCCGCCGGGATGCTGGGAACGCGGGTTTACGTGGAAGAGGGCCCCTGGTCGCATATCCACCTGGCGGATAACCTGGCCGACTTCGTGGTGGTCACGCCGGCGGCCATCTCTTCGGCGAAGGCCCATCGTGCCGAACTGCTGCGGGTAGTCAACCCATTGGGAAAGGTATTGCTCGGCGTGCACGAGATCACTAAGCCGTATCCGGCCGGAGCCGACGATTGGAGCCATCCCTACCACGGCGGCGACAACAATCCACAATCGCGGGACCGGCTTGCCCGGGCACCGTATCTCACACAGTACCTGGCCCGGCCATGGTACGTCCCTCCGCCGGGAGTGACGGTGGCTTCAGCCGGCCGGGTCTTCCAGGCATTCGGACACATCGCCTACCACCGGCGGGAGTGGCCATGGCGAAACACGCTCGCGGCGGTCAACGGCTACAACGGAACGCTGTTGTGGAAACGACCACTGGAGCCGGGCTTCATGATCCACCGCAACACCATGATCGCCACGCCGGAGACCCTTTACGTGGCCGATGGTAAGTCGTGCAAGTTGCTCGATACGGCCACCGGCGAGCTGCGGGGTGAAATCGTCGCACCTCCAAGCTCTACCGGGGCCAGTGCCGCCGGCAGCGGGGACGCTGCGTGGAAGTGGATGGCGATCGAGGATGGTGTTTTGTACGCCTTGGTGGGTGAAAAGGAGTTCCACGACCCCGGCCACCGTCTCGACTGGGGACGCCCGGGCTGGCCTTGGAAGGGAATGAGTCCCGGCTACGACCTGGAGGAGTATCCGTGGGGTTTCGGCCGCACGCTGTTTGCCGTCGATCCGAAGACTCGGCGAGTATTTTGGGTCCGCAAGGAGGAAAGCCCAATTGACGGCCGGGCAATCTGTATCAGCGGTGGCCGCATCTTCTATTACTCGGATCAAAAGTTCCTCGCTTGCCTGGATGCAAAACGGGGGAAACCCCTGTGGCGATCCAGCGACCCGAAACTGCTGGAGGCCATCGGCCCGAACCACCGGGCCCAGGTCTGGTATCGGGGCATGTCGACCCAGGGCTATATGAAGTGCAGCGACAAGGCGATCTATCTCGCCGGTCCGCAGCGTACGCGGCTGGTGGCCGTCTCCACCGCAGACGGACGAATGCTGTGGCAGTTTCCCGACGGGAACTTTCAGCTCGTGCTCCGCGACGAAGGTCTCTACGCCATGGGCCCGACCTCGAGATCTCCCCAAGGCAGCCCGGGCAGCAAGCTGTTCGATCCGCTTACCGGGCGGATCCTGGCCGACTTGGATTGTCACCGAGGCAACTGTGCCCGGGCTACCGGCACGATCGACAGCATCTTCTGCCGCGGCGACGCCCACGGGGGAACGCTCCGCCTGGCCGTGGCCGACAACGCCGTACCGCACAACCATGTGCAGCGCATCGCCCCCATGCGACCACCGTGCCACGACGGTGTGATAGCGGCCGGGGGCATGCTGTATTGGGGCTCGTGGATATGCGACTGTAATCTGTCATTGGTGGGAAACATTGGGCTGAGCCCGGCGGGCGATTTTCAGTTCTCTGCCCCGGCCGTGGAGTCTGAGCGATTGTGGCCTCCCATCGGTGGGACACGAAGCCGCCCCACCGAATGGGCGGCCGACCTGGAAGGCCCCGTCGAGCCGCTGGAGGTCGCGCCGGGCGATTGGCCGACCTATCGGGCCGATAATCGGCGCAGCGCGGCCGCGCGAGTCGACGTCCCCAGACGTATCGCTGAAGTGTGGCAGCACCAACTGCCTGCGACGGTGGATCCGGCTCCGCCGATAACCGCCGGGGGAATGGTCTTCTTGAGCGGCTCAGACGGCATGATTCGGGCCCTGGATGCCGCCGGCGGAACGCTGCGCTGGAAGGGCTATACCGGCGGCGCTATTCGCTTCCCGCCGGCGGTCGACCGGGGACGGCTGCTGGCCGGCAGCGGCGATGGCTGGGTGTATGCCTTCGAGGCCGCCACCGGCCGCCGACTTTGGCGGTTCCGGGCCGCACCGTCCGAGCGGAAAATCAACCTCTACGGACAGCTCTCCTCAACCTGGCCGGTAGCAAGTGGCGTGTTGGCGGCCAGCTC
>SDBV01013434.1_pt1 | contig 10426 bp, 8 predicted proteins | sample 2277081 | NCBI WGS metagenome assembly SDBV01 (sample SAMN10402039, study PRJNA504765) | marine sediment metagenome | isolation source: marine sediment core GS10_PC15, 223 cmbsf | place: Arctic Ocean: Southern Knipovich Ridge | collected 2010
AGATATCACTCAAAATCGTATCAGACAGATCTGCCAGTACATCGACCTGCATGGCAAGCCCCGTCGGATCGATCACCCCCACCACATCTCCTACGCGCACAAACGGCGCCTCAATCCCCAACTCCCCAAAGCTCATTCCGGCAGAATTAAGCGTAAGAGCCAAGTTGAGCCCCGTCTCCACATTCAAGTTGAGAGGATCATCACGAGAGAACACTTGACCTTGCAAGTTCGATCCCCTCAAGAGGGTAAGAGTTGGGTTGCTATCGAAGAATGATATGGCAAAACCCAGACCTTCATTCGACTTGGCGATGATAGTCCCAGAGTTGATGATCTGCGTGTTGGTACTATTTTGGCTTTGGATGCCTATAGATAGTCCCGGATTTTCAGCAATTGTTTCGATCAGCCCGCTATTTGTGATGACTGCGTCATCTGCATTGTCATTAAGAATGCCAAGAGCAAAGCTGGAACCAGATGTTGCTCTGATCTCACCACTATTTGTGATGACTGCGTCATCTGCTCCCTCACCATTAAATATAGCCTCTGCTCCCGTTCCATCTGTCCCTGTTGCTTCGATCAGGCCATTGTTGGTGAAAACCCCTTGAGCATTTCCTAAATTAGAAATACCGAGGGTAAAGAATCCAGTACCTGAGGTGGTGGTGATCCGTCCATTGTTTTCGACAAACTGCTCACTTGCCTCAATGTTCACGGCAGCCTCTTCATCTGTGACTTCGATTGCCCCTCCCTTCTCAACGATGAGACCATCCCGTTCGTCATCAAGTGTGATCGGAGCTGTTTCTGTTGTCCCCTTTGGGACGACTTGGATAGTCACCGCATGCAGAGGAAGGGTGGCAATACCAGCTGCCAGAACAAAATAGGTCAATCTCATAACGACTCCATAGATTTTTCTTTTGCCTGTCACACTACACAGCAACCACAATTCTGTCTATACCCTCTTTGGGGGCATCTCGGTAGCGATGCCAAGTGTTGAGCACCGTAAGGTTTTGGCATTCACGTTAGGGAGCGAGCGATCGTCCAAGCACTCTTTGTAAAAAGAGTGCGTAAGGGGACGAAAAGCATCCGAAAGTCCCCCGTCAACCCTAAACTACACAACCCCACTCTGCTGGAGGATGATGAAGAGGATGCCTAGGGGAACGACCCAGCGGACGAGGAAGATCCAGGGGGGGTAGAAGAAGGCCCAAGAGGAGCCTTCGAGGAGCCCATCTTTCCGGACTTGCTTGGAGAGGGACCAACCGGCAAAAAAGGCGATGAAAAGGGCGTTAATGGGGAGAAGCCAGGTGAAACAGAAATCGTTGAGCGTATCGAAGAAGTTCATCCCATAAACCTCGGTCCAGTGGGTAAAGATTCCATTGGAGCCAGAGGCAGCACTTGGGATAGCTACGACGAAGACGATCCCTCCCACAATGAGGGCCCCTTTCCCTCTCGATACTCCAAAGGTCTCTGTGATCGTAGCAACGAGAACTTCCATGATTGAGATTGTCGAGGTGAGAGCAGCAAAGACGACGAGGAGAAAGAAGATCGTTGAGAGAAGGAGAGATCCTGGGAGTTTTTCAAAGAGGACAGGGAGGGTCTTAAAGAGAAGGCCAGGCCCCTCTTCAGGGGGGAAGTTGAAGGTGAAGATGATGGGGAAGATCATAAGAGCAGCTAGGAGGGAGACGAGGACAGCGATTCCGGCCACAATCACGGCCGTTTTGGGGATGTCTTCGCTCTTTTGCATGTAGCTTCCGTAGGTGATGATGATTCCCATCCCAAGGCTTAAAGTAAAGCAAGCAAGGCCAAGAGCTTGCAAAAGGCCTGTTGGGGAGAGCTTGTTCACGTTTGGGTAAAAAATAAACCGGAAGGCCTCCGGAAACCCTTCTAATGTGACGCTATAGAGGAGGAGGGTGATGAGGATAAGAAAAAGAGCAGGCATCAAAATTTTCGACCAGAACTCAATCCCCTTCCGAATTCCGCGATAGACGATCCCCGTTGTGAGGGCGAGAAAGAGGAAAGTCCAGAGGAGATTGATGTCACTTGCCTGGTAGAGGTTTTCGAATACCTGGCGGATCTGCTCAGGGTTTTTTCCCCGTGTGAAGTTGAGTAAAGAGAGGAGGGAGTAGTTCAAAGCCCAACTTGAGACGACGGCATAAAATGAGAGGACAAGAAACGAGACGATCACACACGACCACCCAACAAAGCGCCACCCCTTCTCCTTCCCACCAAGAGAGGTAAAAGCACCTACAGGACCTCTCTCTGCAGTTCTTCCGATCATCATCTCTGACAAGAAGATCGGGATTCCGATAAGGAGGGTAAATACCAGATAGGCAAGGACAAAGAGTCCTCCTCCATTCTGCCCAGTCACATACGGAAACTTCCAAAGGCTCCCTAGGCCTACAGCTGAGCCGGCTGTAGCCATCAGAAACCCGAGGCGCGAGCCCCAATGTTCGCGAAGTTTTTCTTTAGGTTTCATCTTGATTTGACCCTATCAGAAAGGGTAAAATAAGATAAGTGGAACTTGAAAACATGTACTTACTAGCCCAATTTGTTGAGGGTGTAACCCTTGTATTTGTTGCGATCGTCGCTTTTGTTGTCATTGGTCTTGCTTTGACGACGATGATTCTTGTTACAAAGAAAAAGTTCGTTCGGACGGCCCTTTGCGAAATCAAAATCAACGAAGATACTTCTCTTACCAAAACGGTAGTGGGGGGGCAGACGCTTCTCTCTGCCTTGACCTCAGAGGGGATTCCTGTCCCCTCTCCTTGTGGAGGGAAGGCGACATGTAAACAGTGTCGCCTCCAGGTCCTAGAGGGGGCAGAAGATCCTTTAGAGACCGATAAGGGGACATTCAATCGGAAAGAGCTCAAAGAGGGGTGGCGCCTTTCCTGCCAATGTAAGGTCAAACAAGACCTCCATGTCCACATTGAAGAGAGATATCTCTCTGTACGTGAGTGGGAAGCAAAAGTTGTTTCCAATGAGAATGTGGCGACCTTCATCAAAGAACTCATTGTGGAATTGCCTGAAAGAGAAGATGTTCCGTATAAGTCTGGGGGGTATCTCCAATTTCATGTCCCTCCCTTTAAAACGAATACCGATTCTTGGAAAGAGACGATGGATCCGAAATACCACCCCGACTGGGAGAAATTCGGGCTGTTTGGGAGGGCGATTGATTTCTCTCATCTCTCTTCAGAAGAGGTGATTCGTGCCTACTCTATGGCTTCTTTCCCAGCTGAAGGGCGCCTTTTACGTTTCAATATCCGGATCGCAACGCCTCCTTTCATCAAGGGAGAGATTGTTGACAAGATCTCTTGGGGGATTTGCTCCTCCTACGCCTTTGGCTTGAAGCCTGGAGAGAAGGTCCGCCTCTCAGGCCCTTACGGGGAGTCGTTTATGATCCACGACAAGCGGCCTCTCATCTTCCTGATAGGAGGAGCCGGGTCGTCGTTTGGGCGGAGTCATATCCTCCAACTGTTTCAAACTGACAAGACCGATCGGGAGGTCGATTTCTGGTACGGGGCTCGCTCGCTTAAGGAGAATATCTACCAAGAGGAGTATGAGAAGCTCGATCAAGCCCATCCCAACTTCCGCTATCATCTCGTCCTCTCTGAGCCCCTCCCAGAAGATCTCGAAGCGGGGTGGCCGAAGGAGGATCCGATCAAAACGAACTTCTTATTCCGTGCTTTTGAGCAGGGGCAATTGAGTAAGATGGATGAGCCCGAGGAGTGTCTCTACTATGTTTGTGGTCCTCCTTTGCATAATTCAAGTGTGTTGCAGCTGCTCGATGATTACGGGGTGCCGAGGGAGAATATCGTCTTGGACGACTTCGGCAGTTAGTGGATTGTGAGCGGGATAGAAAAAAACGCAAAGTCGCAGAGAAAAAAGAGATTTTGCTCTTAGGGAGAAGTAGGTAAAGGGAATGCGGGTAGCGCTTGGGCAAATCAATCCGATTGTGGGGGGAATCGAATACAACAAAGAGAAAATTCTGAAGTTCCTCGGTGTTGCAAAAGAGAAGGGAGCCGAGCTTGTTGTATTTCCTGAAATGGCCCTCTGTGGGTATCCACCTGAAGATTTACTTTTATTGCCTAGGTTTGTCGACGCGCTGAATGAGGCGCTTGATGAGATCCGTAAACAGACAAAAGGGATAGCCGTTGTGATCGGGACGGTGCGTGAGAACCTGCATGGAGGGGAGAAAGGGCTCTATAACACAGCTGCGATTCTCCAAGAGGGAGAACTCGTTGGGTTCCAGGACAAGACCCTCCTTCCCGACTACGACGTTTTTTCTGAGAGGAGATACTTTGAGCCGGCCACTCGGATCGATGTATGGAGTCTTTTGGGAAAGCGGGTTGCTGTGACAATCTGTGAAGACATCTGGCAACATGCAGGGGTTGTGGAGTATGCCACATATCCTCGAGATCCAGTCACAGATATCGAGCCCCAAGCTCCTGATCTTCTCCTGAACTTGTCGGCTTCTCCTTTTCACATGCAGAGGCAGGACACTCGCCTTCTAGTATTGGAAAAATGTGCCCAAACTCTCAAGTGTCCCATTGCATTTTGTAACCAAGTGGGGGGAAATGACAGCCTGATTTTTGACGGGTCGAGCTGTGTGGTCAATGGGAAAAGCTCTCTGTTTGGGAAGAGTTTTCAAGAGGATATGCTCTTTTTTGATTTAGAAAGCCTCCCTGCAACGGTTAAGAGGGAAAGAGATCCGATTTCTGATCTCTACCATGCTCTTTGTTTGGGGGTACGTGACTATTTCCATAAGCAAGGTTTTCAGAAGGCGTGTTTCGGTTTGTCAGGGGGGATCGATTCGGCTGTTGTCGCCTGCATTGCAGCGCGAGCACTTGGCAAAGAGAACCTCTTGACCTTTGCCCTCCCTTCTCGTTACTCCTCAAAAGAGAGTGTAGTGGATGCGAAAAGGCTTGCTCGGAGATTAGAGATCTCCTTAGAGGAGATCTCGATTGAGGGGCCTTTTCAGGCCTTTTTGGATCTTCTCGAGCCCCACTTTGAGCAGATGCCAGCAGGGGTGACCGAGGAGAACCTCCAGGCTCGGATCCGGGCGGTGATCCTCATGGCTTTTTCTAACAAGTTTGGGCACCTCTTATTAGGAACGGGGAACAAAAGTGAGATGGCAGTTGGCTATTCAACCCTTTATGGCGATATGTGTGGGGGGCTTGGAGTGCTTAGCGATGTGACAAAGGGGCAGGTCTATGCTCTTGCCCGCTTCATCAATCGAAGTGAGGAGATCATCCCCAAAGAGATTCTGGAAAAGGCCCCATCAGCTGAGCTCCGCCCCAACCAGAAAGACTCGGACGCTCTTCCTCCCTATGAGGTCTTAGATATTGTCTTGCAAGAGTATGTAGAGGAGCATCTCTCTCCTGAAAAGGTAGCCTCCAAACATGGCCTCGACCTCCTTCTTGTCAAAGAGCTCGTGCATAAAATCCACGAAAATGAGTATAAGCGACAACAAGCTCCTCCCGGACTCCGGGTAACAAAAAAGGCCTTCACAGTAGGAAGGAGATTTCCTATCGTACAAGATTGGAATCGGATTACAAGATGATGAAAAAAGCACGGAAGAAGTGGTGGGTGTTGCTTGTGACGACAAGTGGGACCTCTCTTGTCTTTCTCGACAACACCGTAATGCCGGTGGCTTTGCCGACAATCCAGTCGCAGCTTGGGTTCTCTTCGATCTCTTTGGTATGGGTTGTAAACGCCTATCTCTTAGCTCTCACCTCCTTTCTCCTGATTGGGGGAAGGCTATGTGATCTTTTCGGAAAAAGGGTTCTTTATGCTGTAGGTCTTTGCCTTTTTGGAGGCGGCTCTTGGCTCGCGGGAATGGCTTTTTACAAGTGGATGATCCTCCTTGGAAGGGTGATTCAGGGGATGGGGGGGTCTCTTATTGTCCCGACAACAAGCGCTCTTCTCATCTCGACCTTTCCAGAGGGGGAGCGGGCCAAAGCGATTGGGATCAATACCGGGATCAGCTCTCTCTTCATGATTATGGGTCCTGCTGTGGGAGGAGTCTTAACCCAATATCTCTCCTGGAGAAGTATTTTTTTCCTCAATATTCCCCTTGTCGCTTTTGGTCTTGTCACGACATTTTGGATTCTGCAACCTGGGAAGAGGCGACATGAACCATTCCATTTTCTCGGTGCCTTGACGATGATGGTAGCTGTGATCACCCTTGTTGTCGGATTGATGCAAGCAAACGATTGGGGTTGGACCAGCCCTGCAACCCTTTCCCTTTTGGGATTGAGTCCCTTCTTCTTTTTCCTTTTTTACTGGATCTCAGTTCACATCGACCATCCAATCATCGACTTTCACCTATTTAAAAAGCGCCTTTTCACCGTAGCTAACATCAGCATCTTCCTGACTCAGGTGGTGGTGATGATCACGGTCCTTTGGGCGATCTACTTCCAAGAGCAGCTCAACTTTTCGATTATTTTGACAGGCCTCATCATCTTTACCGCGGTCTCTCCTGTCTTTTTGATGGCTCCCTTGGGGGGCTTTGTCGCCGACCGGTATGGTCCTAGAATTCCGATGCTTACCGGTTTTTCGATTCTCACCTTCGCCCTTTTTTGGCTCCTATTTACAATCAATGTGGGTTCGATTCCTCTGATGCTTCCTGGTCTTCTCGGGTTTGGGTGTGGGATCCCGCTGATCATGTCGCCTACTGTCGCTTTGGGATTGTCGCAGGCCCCAAGAGAGAAACTGGGTGCCGCATCAGGGATCACAACAGAGACGAGGCAGTTGGCAGCTACAATTGGGATTGCCCTTCTTAGCTCTGTCTATTACACAACAGAGGCAAAGACAGGCTCTCACGCCTACGCCTTTACGATGAGCTCGTTTGTCGCCGGGCTTTTTGCTTTCGGGGGAGTGTTGCTCGTCCTATTTGGGATGCGCGGTGTTCGCTCCTTCCGCGGCTAGCACAGGCAACGGGGTTCAGTACAACTACACTCTTGCACAAACCCATTCTCAGTATATTTTATCCAACCACAGAGAAGAAAATTGCACTCTGTGCTCTCTCAAGTCCTCTGTTGTTCTCTGTTTTTAAAAACTTCAACATCTGCTTTTTGGAGTAAGATGTGTTGAAGGAGGGTAGAGGCTTTGTGGATGTCGGAGCGGGAGGCAAAGGCGCTTATGCGGATGAAGCCTTCACCGGAGGGGCCAAAGCCCACCCCAGGGGTGGTGACGATTTTGGCTTTTTCGAGGAGGGTCTCGAACGTTTCCCAAGAGCTCTTGCTTCGGAGGGGGAGCCAGAGGAAGGGGGCGTGTTCTCCTCCGTAGCAGGGGAGGGGGGAGAGGGCCTCTCGGAGAAGGCGGGCATTTTCGAGATAGAAGGCAATCAACTTTCTTTGGCTGGCAAGCCCCTCCTTTTCGAGGGCTGCGATCCCTCCCGCTTGGGCGATGTTGGAGGCTTCGTTGAAGAGGGTTGAGGTGAGAGTAGACCAATCCTTCCAGACGGAGCTCCCATCGGCGAAGGTGAGCTTGTGGGGGACAACACTCCAGCCGAGGCGCACTCCGGTAAACCCGATCCTTTTGGAGAAAGAGCTCGTTTCGATCGCTACCTCTTGGGCCCCTTCGATCTCATAGATGGAGCGAGGGAGTTCCTCACTCTGGATAAAGGCAGCATATGCCGAGTCGAAGAGGAGGAAGCATCTGTTTTCCCTCGCAAAGTGGACGAGTCTTGTGAGCTGGTCTCGGGTGAGAACGGTCCCGGTTGGGTTGTTCGGGGAGCAGAGGTAGAGGAGAGTGCCAGGAGGTAAAGTGGTTACGTCGGGGGTAAACCCATTTTCTGGGGTGCAGGGGAGGTAGTGGATTCCCTCATAGCTTCCACCATCTTGGGCTCCACCTGTCTTCCCACTCAAGACGCTTGCCCCCATGTAGGCAGGGTAGACAGGGTCTTGGAGAGCAACTGGGACATTACGGCTAAAGAGGAGCTGCATTCTCCCCACGTCACACTTCGCCCCGTCGGAGATGAAGATTTCGTCTGGGGAGACTTTGCTATTGTAAATCACTTCCGAGATTTTCTCTCGCAAGAGCCACTTCCCGTGGGTCTCCCCATACCCGGTATAGGTCTTCTTAGAACCAAGACGGCTTGCTGCCTCCCGCATCGCCTCCACAACAGAAGGGGGGATTGGCTCTGTTGTATCCCCAATCCCGAGATTGATCAGCCGCGTCCCCGGCTCTTTTTCCAGAAGGGCTTTTTTCCGCTTTGCGATCTCATGAAAGAGGTAATTTCTCCCCATCTTCGCCACATCTGCATTCCGCTCTACCATAGAACAAAGATCTTGCCATCAAGAGCACACAGAATCAAGCATCAATGCAAGGCTCCTCACAGAATCAAGAAAACGCAATAGTGTGAGGTTTGGTAAGGGCCTTTTTGACCTCACAAAATTGCGTTTTCTTGATTCTGTGAGGAGCTGTTCACTATTTCTCACTATTCACTATTTCTCACTATTCATTATTTTGTGAACAGTATATAATAGTGAATAGAGGTGATGTGTATGCGGTCAAGATTTTTTAAAGATCAAGGAGAGGCTTTTGTTAGAGGAGGTATTTTTAGTGATAAATCTTCCTTGATACTAGATTGGCTACTACATAGTGGAAAGAAAACAAAATCATTTTCCATAAGAGAGGTAGCCAAAGAGGTTCATGTAAGCGTAGGGTTAGTCCATAAGGTATTTAAAGTGCTCATCGATCATGGAATCTTAACACCTCTTGGGTTAAGAACAGCTAAAAGCTATCACCTCAAAGATCCACAAAAACTTCTGAAAAGTTGGTTAGGGGAGTATAACATTCTTAAAAAATGCCCTATGTGGATGTACCAATCAGGTTGTGCAGGGAAGGCTGAAATGATTCAGCTGTTAGAAACCTCACCCTTCAGGGACCAAGTTGCATTTGCTCTTCATTCGGCTGCCGAGGTTCATGGATGCAAAAATACCAATCTACAGACACTAGAACTTTATCTTCTCGACCCAAGTATAAAATCAGATATTGAAAAATTGCTTTTCCTTGAGCCCCAAGAAAGGGGCTATGAAGTTTTATTGATCAAGCCATATTATAAATCTCTCATTTCACAGAGAATAAAAAAGAGCCATACGGTGGATGCAACTCCTCTTCTCATCACTTTCCTCGATTTCATGCATTTCCCCTTAAGGGGACGTGAGCAAGCGGAGTATATGCTCGAACATATCCCCGAGTTACAATCCCTAATAGGAGATCTCAATGGCTTCAAATCTTAGAAAAGAAGATCTTGTGATTTCCCATTTCCTGGAAGCAACAGGTCCTTGGAGTGATTCAATCGTCATAGGGGGAGGTTATGCACTCATAATTTATAAACTTTATCTGGTCGATCAAAACGTTGAAAATTCACCTGTCGGTACAAGTGATATAGATTCTCTCATTCCGAGAAAACTTCCCAAAGTCTCCCAAAAAGATCTTGCCAACCATCTTCGAGAAGCAGATTTTCAAGTCCTTTTCAAGGATTATGAAACCCCTGCAACGCAATCATACATGAAAAAAATTTGTGGAGAGGAGGTAGAAATCGAATTTCTAACAGATACTCTTGTGCGAAAAAATAAAGATAAAAATATTGTAATAGGGGGAGTCACGGCTCAGCCACTCAGATACTTGGAGCTTAGCTTGGTAAATGCTACTCCCTTTCAGACATATAAGGGGCATCGTGGAAGAGTGGTTTCTCCTGATGCCTGGATCTTTCATAAAGGACTTACCTTCCCAAGGCGGAATCGTCTAAAAAAATATAAAGATTTATACGGGGTCTGGTATGCTGCAACTCAACTTGAAGAGTTTTCAAAAAAAGCTGTAGAGAAATTGCATCATCTTTTTCAAAGACATCCATCCTGGGCAAAAACATTCCAAAAAAACATCTCGTTGTGGATTGAGAATGCAACACCACAAGATTGGGTGTACCTAGAGATGCAAGATCCAACTGGCAAACTCAAAAAAAACCACTTTCTCCATCGGGTGAATGATCTTCTAGTGACTAATCACTTTTTGTAAAATCAAACTTTTAATTCTGTGAGGTGAGGGCGATGCTGTCGTTGACGCCTACTCCTTCGAAGGCGCTGCCGATAGCGAGGAGGTTTGCGGGTAGTGTTTTGCGGAAGGAGGAGAGCTTCTCGTGGTGGCCGACGTGGTATTGAGGGATCAGCTCAGTCGTATCCCCAATCCCGAGATTGATCAGCCGCGTCCCCGGCTCTTTTTCCAGAAGGGCTTTTTTCCGCTTGGCGATTTCCTCAAAGAGGTAATTGGCCCCCATCTTCGCCACATCTGCATTCCGCTTTACCATCCTGAATTCCCGAAAAATATAACTACACCCTATCTTTGGACATCGTAACCATCTTGAAATTAGAGTGATTTTGTTTTCAAGAGGGTTGCTTTTTTTTCGAAACATAGTTACAATTCATCTCTT
>SDBV01013435.1_pt1 | contig 10426 bp, 16 predicted proteins | sample 2277081 | NCBI WGS metagenome assembly SDBV01 (sample SAMN10402039, study PRJNA504765) | marine sediment metagenome | isolation source: marine sediment core GS10_PC15, 223 cmbsf | place: Arctic Ocean: Southern Knipovich Ridge | collected 2010
GAATCGGTTTTGGACGTCGTACAACGTCTCTTTCTTCGAAGGGTCGACGAAGATGCGATTGATTGTCTCACGCTCATCTGTGGCCACTAACTCCTTCTTGTCTTCGTCCCACTTCTCCACCACGGACATCGCAAAGATGGCGTCCAGCATTTCGTGCGGGGATCGCCAGCGCTGATCGACGGACGAAATATCTGGTGTGCAGGACTGATAAAACTCTCGGTAAATGTACCAGGTCTCCGGCTCCCACGGGTCGTAGGTAATCCAGACGGCGGCGAACTTGTCTCGCCCACCGTGAGTTGGGTCGATTCCAATGATTCGTGGCCACTGAGACGGGATTTCGAACGGGTCGACGTAGGTGACATCCGGGTATACCAGGCCCTGTGGCTTCTCAAACTCCGCATTGTACATCATATTGAAGTACCACGGCGGCAATTGATTCTTTAGTGATTGCTCTTCTTCAAGAGAGAAATAGGGATTGACGATGGACGGGAAACGGACGACCATAGTGTCCGGGTCTTCTCCCGACTCGGCCTTCTTGATCGTTTCAGCCAACCAGGCCGCACCAGCAAGGTATGGCGTAGTAGTTACCAAAAGTCGGCCCGCCCCGTGCAGACGCTGAATCGTAATGTTATAGATGGCAGGGTCGCGCACCTGACCACCTTCGTCAATCCACGCAGCCTCCAGACGCGCTCCTTGGAGACGGTGACGCCGCTCGGCCGAGCCAGCGTAGATATGAACGCGGTAACCTAACGGCCGTAGGTCAATTCGCAAATCCTGCTTGTTGAGAATGAGGTCTTCTGTGCAATCAAACTTTGCACAAATGAATCGCACCATTCGGGCGATACCCACGGTAGCCTGGCGCATCATCTGTAGCGTCGGCCCGACGATGCCAAACAGGTACTCCGTGCCCGGTTGCCCGGCATTTACCTTTTCTTCTATTTCTCGCCACAACCAGTGAGGGCCGATATGAGATTTTCCGCCCTGCGAACCGGCAAGAAGAATTTGGTTCCTTGTCTGCCGGTCGTGCCAGATAGGTTTCTGGCCCCAATGCGGAGTAAGGTCTTTACCTAGCGGGCCTACCTCCAGTACGTCTCCTAACTCGCGCTGTGGTCGGTACACTTCAACAACGTTGCCCGTTACTTTGTAAACGTCGGTGGGCAGCGTAAGCGCGCCGTTGGCCATCGTGGCGTAGGTCTTCATAGGTTATTCGGTCGGCGGCTCGATCTGACGACCTGGAAGAGTGGTATGATCAGGCGGATCAGGAATCCTCATTCCCGCTCCTTGGTCTCCCGGCAGGATGTCTGTAATGACGTTCCTGACTCCCTCGGCTCCGCGTGTGCCGAAGTAGAAGGCCAAAACAAAGGCGTTAACAAGTTCCTGCTGATCCGAAATCGGAATTTCGTTGGCCCACATGAAACTCGTTACGCCAGTTAGGCCGAGTGCAAGAATGGCCCGAACACGAAATAGGCCACCCTCGCCGAACAGCACACTAAGAATTTTGTCTAGCATCATCTTCCTCCTTCTCGATCTTGATGCCACCTTCCGCCGTGAGGATAAGAACGTCCCCCTCCCGCGCGTAGTATGTCATCTCGCTCATGGCCGGGATGCTGTCCGCTGGAGCACCCACGCTCGTTGTCTTCACCTCAACATTCCGGTCGGTGATCTGGTACATTACTGGCTGCACACGCATATTTTTAATCTTGAGTTTCATCGCGTTTGAATTCCTCCTCCCATCCAGGATCATCGACACCCGTCGACGCTTCCTGTTCTACCTCCTGCTTCATTCGCTCTAGGTCTTCTTTACTATCCGTTCCAGTCTGTTTGGTGCTGGAAGGTCGGCCCGCGTGCTGGAAGCGGACGCCTTCGGCTTCAGCAATAGCAGAGCTACGGCTATCGATGAACTCCATTAGTCCTTTGTGGTGACTTGCGCCCGCCTGCCCTATGGTATCCCAGGCCGAGTCCATGAGTCGCTGTTGTGTGTGTATGTATGCTTGTCGGATTGCGTCCTTTCCTTCCTTCGTCAGAATCTTCCTGGCTTTGATGATGATAACCGATATTCGTCCGGCGGCGTTCTTGGTAGAGAGACCTCTAACAAGAATGTTGTAAGGTGAATCGGGATCAGCGAACGTGAGATAGATTTCCTCGTTCATGTAACCGGCCGCGACCATCTCTTTGATGGCTTGGGTACGAAATGCGTCAAGCGCCGGGGCGCTAAATACTCGATCAGTCAGAGACTTCTGCTGGTCGGTCAGGGTGTTGCTATCCACACGCTCTGCGAGACGTTTAATCATCTCAAGCCGCTGATAGGGACTGATCGGAAGATTTGTCTTAGCCATACCACCAAATGCTAACACGGTTATAGGGAGGTTGACAAGGGCCAAATCAACCAGCTATCATTGGCCCGTGACTAGCTCAGGTTCCTCGAAACGAGAATTTACCGTTGCTGAACGCTACGCCGAATTGAACCGGGCGTTGCGTAAGCCACGGCGTGTGCTGTGGGCATACTGCCACCGACACAACGGCGGTTACTACTTCTTTGATGTTCGGATTCAGACCTGGAACCCCGGCGAGCAAGATCGCTGGGGGGATAACCCCGACATGAGAAAAGTTCGGGGCCTGTGCATGTGGTGTGGTGAGAGGTCGATTTTCTTCGTTGGGCAGGATGAGTTAAACGAGCACCGCTATAGTCCCCTCGATCTCTGCCAGTGTGGCCTTCCAGAATATCATAAGACCCCCAACCGCGAATTCATGATTGAATACAACGCGGTGGGGGTCTCCTGTCGCCCCAACATGAACGGGAACGCTATTTCAAACTAGACCTTCTCGTTATCAGTTTGGATCACCGGCACATTCATTACCTTACCGGCTCCTGCTTCCAATATGTGGACTTCCTCGTAATCGCCAAATAGGAACGGGGCCTCCTCGACCATCTTTCGATAGACGGCTACCGCCACGCGGCGCATCTCAGCATCCGCGAACGTAGCCGACCGCATCTCGATGAAGTGTCGCCACGCACGCGCATTGCCGGTGATGGCTATCATGGTCTCAGTCGCGTTGGGGAGAACTGACCGGGCCGCTTCACGCGCCTTCTTACGCCTCGTCATCTTATCTAGGCCATCAGCGTCCATTTTCCGCGAGAGCACTGTAGTGAGATGCTTGTATCCATCAAGAGCCACGACCATCGCGCCGATCCAGAGTTCTTGATCAATATCATCGAGTTCTTGAACCGCAGGCGGCATGATGAAGACGCACTGGCTCTCGTCGACGTAGCGCTGAGAGAGTTGGGAGAACGCGAACCCGGCCCGGTGGCGTACCATCTCGTGCGACCAGGAGCGGGAGACTCCGGCTACGAGCAGCGTCCAGTTGGCATGTTCAATGGTGGAGCCATGATGCTGTTCCAGGATGTTCTTGTGGAACTCCTCCGATGACCGGCCTTTCTCAAACGAGAGATAGCACAGTCGTGTGGCCATCTCAACGAGCTTTTCCCCGTCCGTTCCTTCTGACGCCCACAGCTTGTTCGTTGAGAAGTCATTGTCCCGCAGAAAACGAATCATCTCCGGGTGGTCAAAGAACGGGCGGCCGAGAACGTATATTTCTGGCTCCGTCTTGATGTTGATTCCGCGTTCGGTAATCATTCTAGCTGCCACTTCTCCTCTCGTAAATCAATCGTTGCCCAAGCACGGCCAACATAAATCTGCGGGTTCCTCTGGACAACGCACAAGCTGATTAACACTTTGTTCTTTCGTATGACGGCGTATAGGCTTCCGCCGGTTGTCACAACATCCTCGACTACTGCTATGGAAACGTTTTCGGGAACAAGGTCGCTGGGCCGACCAAATGTCACTGCGATCCTTCGCCTTTGCATGAGGTATTCGGCAAATACATATACCCAGATCATGCCACCTTCTGGAACGCCGATCAGATGCCAATTTTGGCCGCGGTTTGACAGCTTGCGCTCCCAGACCGCAAGAACCTGTTGACGCAGTTCGAAGTCCTCAAAAATTGCTCTCGCGTCGACGAACCAATGGCTGCGGCCACCATTGGTGAGAGTGATTGGGTTGGGGTGATAGATCAACCAGTCAGTCATTTATCTAGTGAAACTCTCTCTCAGTTATTGGACGCAACAGCACACCGCCTTCATTCGCCAAATGAAAGTATGCGTGCTCGGTGGCCTTGTCGTACGGAACAAAATCATTCCACAACCACAGAACCTCTTTAATCTGTTTCACAACGATGTGACGCAGACAAATAATACAAGGTCGTAATGTCGCAACCATCGTATGGTTGAACAGCCGGTCACGGGATGAGAGCAGCATGGCGTTTTCTTCGGCGTGGACACAGAGACACAGGTCATAACCTTCGCCCGGCTTTGTGTCTCCACCACAGCGTGGGCATCCGCCCTCATAGCAGTTGGTAGTACCCGCAGGAGTGCCATTGTAGCCCGTAGAAACGATTTCGTGGTTCGGGCCGACAATAACCGCCCCAACGTGCCGTCGAGAGCAATTCGACCGCACACGGACGTCTAAGGCGATCTGCATGAAGTAGGCGTCCCAGCCCGGCCGATCCATCATTCGCCCCCTAACTCATCAACATCTCCTGCCATCTTCAATAGACCACTACGACGGAGCGAATAGAGTGCTCCCTCTACACGTCCCACCCACGCGACAATAGCCAATTGGAGTTCGAAATCCAGCTTCGCCTTTTCGACCGCTTTGGCCAGATTTTCCCCCTCTTGAGTGAACATCCCGAATCTACTGTCCCTCATGCTCACTCTCATCCTTCACGAACTGCTTCTGCTCGTCGGTCACCTCGATCTTGGTGCCCATTGGAGAGTCAGAGTAGCTACTAGTGACAGCGGCCGCGACCGACGATGCCGCAGCGTAGCCACGTGTCCCGATGCTCTGGAGAGTGTTGTCCGCCAGCGATGCGCCAATGAAGGCTGTCTCATTTCCCCAGGCTTCCGGCGAGGTGCCCAAGTAGATGAAGTTCCAGCCCCACTTCTCTTCCCGCTCCTTGATCAAGGCGTTGATGGTTTCCAGGGTATGCTCGTTGGAAGCATTCTCTTGACCATCAGTCAAAACGACAATCAGGACGTCGACATGCGAGTCGGGCGTCTTTTCTGTGTCGGCTTCCTTGGCCATGATCTCGCTCTGCGCCATGACGTTCGCCATCGCGTCGAAGAGTGGTGTTCCCGCGCCTGGCTGGTAGTTGTCCGCGTCCAACCGGACAGCGGACTCTGGAGCAAGGCCCTTGTGCACCAGTTCGTGCTTTGTGCTGTCGAATTTGGTCAGGGCGATTTGAAGGTCTTTGCCCTCCAACTGGTCGAGATATGCGTTGTAGCTCTCGATGGCTGTGGCTTTCATGCTTAGCATGGAGCCGGTTTCGTCCAATAGGACATGTACGATCTTCATTGTGTTTCCCTCTCTATGAAAAAGGCAGAGCCTTGTTTGGTGTAGACAATGCCGCAGTGCTCACATGAGCACTCCCCTAGAATCACGGTAGGTTCTTGCGGAGTCCCGCCAATTTTGCCATCCCAGTTGTACTGAAAAGCAAACCTCTGAATCACTTGGCCTCCACAGAGACATACTTGTACGTGCTGTGGTTCGGGCAAATTTCGCCGAGGCGCTGCCCCAAATCTGCTCAACGTATTCCTCCTTTTTGAGACACTAACTAAACTGGGGCATCCAGCCCCCTGTTGATTGGCCACAAGCTGTCGTTGGCCAGGAAGATGGAATCGCGCGCGACTACCGTCGCCATGTATTCCGCTTCCAAGGCTTCTTGATCGAGATCATCCACGTCGATAACCACGAACTCGTCTGGCCCTGGATTGTCCTTGTTGTCAAAGAGAACTATCTGTGTCACAACATATTCCTCCCTCTCAAAGTAGCTCTAGTTGTCGAGCTTCATCCTCATTATGCACTTGTTCTTTCCTTAAACGCAAGACCGCACGGGAGTGATTTGAGGAGGAAATTGCACTAAGATCGATGTCTATGACGAGTTCTTCGCCAGGGGTGCCGCCGGGTAGCCGTAACTCGTCTCCAGGAAGGAGAACAACCATCGGCCCGGTTGTGGAACCGTTACCGTTGGTCGCAATCCTCGCGGAGATACCAGATTCTCGCTCGACCCGCAGAGCGGTACGGGTGCGCACGATCATAGTGGTATCCTCCTAGCAACGAGACCAAGAGCATTGACTGCACTGAATGCAGCCTTCAGCGGCGACTGTGTTTCCTCCGCAATCAGGACAGACCATCCCCGTCTCCGGTAGTTCCATCTTATGGCCGTTGAGGAACTGCTTTTGGAACCACCAGCTTAGATAGTCGGTGATTGAGGTAGCGGTAGGTATCTCTGGGTTGCCGGTCAGCCCGGCCGGTTCGTATCGACTCTGGCGCATCTTGCGGATGAAGTCCTCCAAAGGAGCACCATATTGGAGCGCGAGGCTCATGCAGACAGCCATCATGTCAGCGAGACCACTAACGGTCGACCCCTGCTTGCTGATGTCTAGGAACACTTCACCGGGCGTACCGTCTTCGTGTAGGCCAACGTGAACGTATCCTTCGGTGTCACCAACCATGAACTTGTGTGTAATGCTCTGTCGGGTCACCGGCATCTTGCGCCGAGAAGACGAACCGTTGGAACCGAATGCTAGCTCATCGATCTCCGTGGAACCAATCTTGAATGGTTCAGCGGGGCCGAATATCTTGGTCTTACTTGTATCCTCGTTGTTGATAGTCAAGACCTGCTCATTACGGCAGCCGTCCCGAAACACCGTACCACCTTTGCATCCCTGACGCCACATCTCCATATAGGCGTTGGAGATTGCCTCCGGCGAGGCGTCAAATGGTAGGTTGATCGTCTTCGACACCGCCAGGTCAACATAGTGCTGAAAGGCGGCTTGCATTCGAACGTGGCCCTCCCAGCTAATCTCCATAGCAGTCTTGGGCCGAAATTCCTTTAGTTCTGATATGACCGGGATTTCCTCCAACATCTGGCGGCCGGTTCCTGTAGTTCGCACCCAGCGAGGCGCAAAGTGAGGCTCAATACCAGACGAGCATCCTGCTAGAATTGAGATAGTGCCGGTCGGCGCGATACTGGTTAGCGTGGCGTTACGGCGTTTGCCGTAGAGAGGGTTGTGCTCGTTGCCGGTGCTGTGACGCCATTCGGCTCCCGCCTCCCAAGCAGGATACGGCCCCTTCTTTTCGGCCAGGTGTTCGCTCGCCCTGTGCGCTACCGTGTTGATGAGTTTCATTATCGGGCCGCCTAAGTTGGTAGCCGCATCACTGTCGTAGTCGATTCCCATCAGCGCTAGAGCATCCGCCCAACCCATAACTCCAAGGCCGAGCTTTCGGGTCGCCAGCGTTGCTTCTGTGATGAGCGGATCAGGGAACTCATTTAGGTCGAGGACTTCGTCCATGTAGGAGATGATTACGAACACGTCGTGAGCTAATCGTTCAGTGTCAAACCCGCTGAGATCATTCTTCAAGTACCGCACCAGGTTGATGCTGGCCAGGTTACATGCCTCGTTGTCCAGTAGTGGCACTTCGCCACACGGGTTCGTCCCAGTGAGCTTTCCCAACCACGGAGTGGGATTCTCTCGCTCTGCGGCCGAGATGAAGTAGCATCCAGGGTCACCCGTCTTCCAGGCCGAGTCTCGTATCATTTCCCATATCTTCCACTCTTGGTTGTGCCCAGCATCAAGATACTCCATGAACTGATCGTCCAGGGCAACGCTGATGTTGAAGTTGGCGAAGCGTTGAGGATCAGCGTTCTTCACATGGATGAACTCCTCTATGTCGTCGTGCCGGACGTCAAGGATACCCATCTGTGCTCCTTGCCGCTTCCCGCCCTGTGTCACCAGATCGGCTACGGAGTTGTAGTGTTGGAGCACGCCCAGCGGGCCGCAAGCCTTACGATGCGTGGTAGCGATAGGTGAGCCTTCCGGACGGAGGGCGCTGAAGACATAGCCTACACCGCCGCCCCACTTCTGCACCATCGCTGCCTTCCGGGCCACGTCCATGATGCTCTCCATCGTGTCGTCGACGTCAAACTTGAAGCAAGCGGAGAGCGTTCCCATGCCAGTGCCAATGTTGAAAAGGGTAGGACTGTTGGGCAAGAAATGGCCCGTTCGCATAAGCATTTGATATTCCTGTTTACCGAGCGAAATTCGCTCCCAGAATTCATCGGCGGTCTCGTGATTTTGATGACAGTCGTCACATTGCGGCGCTCCTGGCTTTTGCCAGTAATATCGCTCACAGAGGAGGTCATTTGCGTTCTTTTGTTGGAGAGTGATGGGTGCTGCGGGGAGAGTCTTTGTGGCCACTTGTATACTCCTGTCAACCTATTTATAGGGGTTTGAACGCAACATCCGGGCACCGGCGGCGGGGTTTTGGTGCCCGGATGTTGATCCATAATCATGATAGCTGAACGGTCGAAAAGGATCAAGGGTTTTGTGCCCCGGCCCGAAGAAAATTGGCCAAAAAAATGCGCCCCCCGTAAAGGGGGCGCTGGCGGGGCAAAGAAATGGGTGGCATGGGAGGCGGCCTGGTACAGAGCACACAAACCTCCGAACCTTTGTGGATGGGGTAGACCCAATTAAGGAATCGCTCCATGACCCACACGCCGCCCACTGCGGCGTAAGCCCACGGAGCCATGTACCTAACCCGTGGGAGGAACTGTCTTGTCCGCGCAAGGAGGCCAGTCGGAACGCGGACAGTGTGTGAGATGGCCCCTACGGGAGTTTCACCCGATACACGTTGCGCACGCTCCTAATGGGAGGGCCTGGAGCCATCGGAGGGAGTCGAACCCTCTCCTGCGGTTTACGAAACCGCTGCACGTTCCACATATGCTTCGATGGCTGGTGCCGACAGCGGGACTCGAACCCACACTAGCTGACTTCTAAGGCCAGCGCCTCTTCCAATTGGGCTACATCGGCTGGTGCTTCGAGCAGGAATCGAACCTGCGACGCCGCGCTCTTCAGGCGCGCGCTCTACCGACTGAGCTATCGAAGCTGGTAGACCTGGTAGGAATCGAACCTAACGAATCTTCCGCTTATCAGACGGACGCTCTGCCATTGAGCTACAGGTCTTGGTAGGGAGCAAGGAATCGAACCTTGTCGAACGACTTATAAGATCGCCGTGCTTCCATTAACACCACATCCCCTGGTCGCAACAGATGGACTCGAACCATCGGCCAAGCCCTTATGAGGAGCCTGCTCTGCCACTGAGCTATGTTGCGTGGTACCCCCGGCAGGAGTCGAACCTGCGACAATCGGTTTAAGAGACCGCTACTCTGGCCACTGAGTTACGAGGGCTGGTGGGGGATACAGGATTCGAACCTGTGGCCTCTGCCATGTCACGGCAGCGCTCTAGCCAACTGAGCTAATCACCCTATGGTGCCGGTAGCGGGAGTCGAACCCTCAGGCCGAGACGATGGAAGACCAACGCACGGCCGCCGTAACCGGCTGGAGCATCAGGCGGGGTTCGAACCCGCGACCTCCTGCATGGCAAGCAGGCGCACTACCAATCTGTGCTACTGACGCTGGTATCGCTGGCGAGAGTCGAACTCGCACCTCACATGGAGACAAGGCTCTCAACCTTGCGTGTCTACCTATTCCACCACAGCGATTTGAGAGGGGACACACTTTCAGACACCTTCCGATGCCCGACCACCTCGAAGCATAGCTTCGGGAATGTTAGGAAACTGTGCTCCCTCCCATGACCCCAGCAATGTTCGACCTCAACCATGTAGTAAAGGAAGAACCGCAGTCGGATTCGGGTGCTACCCCTACTACCGCTGTCTTCTCTCCCAAGCGTTGCGGGCCTCTGCGGTGCATCAAATAGCTATGTACTACCATCAGCATTTTTTATTGGCCCTTACAACCTGCGAAAATCTTTCGACTCCTCCCTGCTGTGTTTCGGGGCTTACACTCACCCTCACAAGGAGGCCGACTCTCGTCGGTTCCGCATCGCCTTACCGCCGCATAGCCGGTTATTCAGCCACAAACTACACGGTCAAGGTCGAGCATTGCTGGTGCGTGAAGGGAGAGTCGAACTCCCAAGCTCGTAGTGAGCACACGGTTCTGAGCCGTGCGTGTTTACCATTTCACCATTCACGCTGGTGCATCCGGGAGGATTCGAACCTCCGTACCCCGTTAGGAGAGCAGTTTTACAGACTGCTGCCTTTAACCAGACTCGGCCACAGATGCTGGAGGCCCCGGTCAGATTCGAACTGACGATAACGGTTTTGCAGACCGTCGCCTTAGTCCACTTGGCAACGGGGCCTGGCACGCCTGGTAGGAGTCGAACCCACTCTCACGGTTTTGGAGGCCGCTCGGTGACCTTCACTCAGGCGCTGGCTGTCGGACTAGGAGTCGAACCTAGAGTTTCCTGATTCAGAGTCAGGTGTCATACCATTAGACCATCCGACATGG
>SDBV01013436.1_pt1 | contig 10425 bp, 9 predicted proteins | sample 2277081 | NCBI WGS metagenome assembly SDBV01 (sample SAMN10402039, study PRJNA504765) | marine sediment metagenome | isolation source: marine sediment core GS10_PC15, 223 cmbsf | place: Arctic Ocean: Southern Knipovich Ridge | collected 2010
GAAGACTCCGGCTTCATACGTAGGGGCGCCGAGTTCGGTGGAGTTCGGCCCCGCCGCGCTCTGTTCTACCTGCGCCGGCGTACCGAGTAGATTCCAGTAGTCAAGCGTGGGCGGATGGAACTGCGGTCCCCAGCCGAGACTCATATTTCCTCGAGGCGGAGCCGGTCAGGGATGCGGAGCTGTTCCTGGTCGCTACTGTAGTCCATCCCGCCGCGTATCGTCACGCCGCTGCGCTGTAGTCGCGTCCGGAGGATGTCGACGTAGACGTGCGGCGTCTCGCCGTCGCGCAGGAGGTCGCGGTCCTCTTCCTCGAGGCACATATACTGCGCGTCATTGCTGGCGATCTTGTGCCAGGAGACGATCGCGAACGGGAAGTCCGCCGCGACGCTCACGCTCAAATCGTAGGGGTCAGAATAGGTGATCGTGTTCACCGTGTTCGACAGGACCAGGAACCAGCGGTAGCCGATGATGACGTTGCAGCGATCTCGGAGAGCTTGCGGGAACCAATAGCCAGCCCATTCATCGACTACCCATGGCGCTCCCGCTACGGCCAGCGTCTTCGCGACATCATCCAGCACGCCGACCACGCTCTCGTACCACTCGCACGTCGCGTCGTAACCGCGATATGCGTTGCGATCCCATGCCGCAGCCGCATTGTAGATCGTCAGAGCGTCCGCATCGACCAGACCAACGAATCGCGCGAGTTGCAGGCGGATCGGCTTAAGGTGAACCCGCAAGATAATCTGCTCCGGCGTCCAGCCTTGGTGGTCGTCTTCTACGAATGTTGAGAAGAGCTCGATCATATGCCGGAACTGTTCATCGTCCGCTGCCGTATCTGTCGTCCAACTGAGATTGACTCTCCGCTTATGCGTCTTCGCGGCGAGCGAATGCGATCCGGTCACAACTTCGAATCCCTTTTCTGATTTCGCGACGATCGGCTCGGCTACATCAAGGACGGTGCCGAGTAGAATATAGGTCTCCCACGTCCCATCCGTGATGCCGCGGTCGATCAGATAGCAGCCCAGATCGAAGCCGTCCGAAGCCGCGTCGATGCAGGGACTGTCTATTGGAAAACCGCCGGCGATCGACCAGAGGTGGAAATCCTCGAGTTCCTCGGTCGTCGAAACGAATAGAGGCGAGGACAGAACATTGCTCGCTGCGGAGATATCGACAAGAGCCGAGACGGCGCCATCGATGCAACAGAACGAGATGACCCGACCGGTCGGCGAGAATATCGCAAGGAAGGACTGGAAGGAGAAGATCGAATTGACGATGGTGAAACCGCCAAGCGCCGTCGCATAGATCCCGTACTGTCCGCCGTAAAGGGAGACGTGGTCGAGCGTGTTGCCTGTATTGTCTATCCAGATCGCGATCGAGGACGTCGCGAAGGCGATCGTTTCCTCGACAATATTTCCAGTGTCCGGCAGTGCGATCCCGGCCCCGCATGCGTCCAAGATCAGATTGAGGAGTGATGCGCCCGTGGCCGCGGTTCCATAGATGTCGACGGCGACGCCACCAAAGTCCTTGAATGTGCACCAGGTTGCGGACCAGCCGCTCCGGTTCGCGTTCTGGTAGATGCCATGGAAGACCGAATCTTGACCGTCGATAATGAACCCATCGATTGACTGGTTGGCTACGTTTGCGGAGAGAAGGTTTCGCACCGCGCCGACATCGTCGCCAGCACCGTTCGCATGGTAGCAAGGCGAGATCGGCTGGACGCCGAAACGGTTCGCTGACGGATCGCAAAGCAATGGGTCCCCAGCGATGGCCGCGTTCTCAGTCACGACTCCTAATCCGCCGGTATCCGCGGTGTTGTTCGCGATTGCACAGAAGTTGATCGTGATCGTCGTCGGGACAGCATCTGCCCAGACGCCAACAGCACAATCGGTGATGATGTTCGCGAATGGGATCGTAGCATAGGGCCCGAAGGCCGGCAGGTATAGTCCATACAGGACGCAGTTGGAAATCGTATTGTGATTAATCCCACCCACTGCACCGAGGAGTCCCCCGAGCCAGATCCCACGGTTGCAGTGTGCAATGACATTATTGGAGATGGCCGTACCGGCCCCAAGCGCAACGACGGTCTCGATGCCGTTGTTTACGCAGGAGATGATGTCGCAGGAATCGATTGTGGCATTCGTCGTCGCCCCTGAGATCCGAATGCCAGTGAACGTATTATCTGCTCGGCAACGCGTGAAGGTCGGCACCCCGGTCCGGCTGTGGAAGCCAAAACTGCCGCCGTGTCCGGTGCAATCCTGGCATATGATCGCCGCGCCGACCCCATCGAAAGCCGCCTCATTGCTGGTACACGTCGCCTCGACATTCCTGATCGTCAACGCAGCGTTCGCGATCACCGGAAAATTAGAAGTGATATGTCCGATGATCCCGTGGGCGCATGCGACGACCCTCACATTGTTGACCGCGACGCCAACGACGAAAAGCGGATCAATCCCAGCTCCTAGGCCGCCAATGACGATAGCAGAACCCGCTGCGATGGCATTGAATAAGGCGATCGCCAGCGTCCTGTTTGGCTGGTGCCATGTTCCGGGGTCGGCATCGTTGCCATTCGGGTGAACGTAGATCGCGGTCGCGTTGTTGTACTCGACGTTGGGAGTTCGGCTGTATCTTGCGCCAGCGCCGGATGTGATCGTCGGCGTGTGACCCAGCGCGGCGTGAAAGTCGTATCCGGCTCCGAGAACGATCACACCGCCAGTGTCATAGGTCTCGGAATCCATGACCTCGATGATGGTCCCACCGGCGCCACCGATCGCAGGGATGGCGGCCGCGAAAGTGGGATACGGATATTTGGCCGACGCGATGACTGGCGTGTGCCGGAACCCGCCATAGACCATCTCGGACGTCGGGTCATCCGGATCGCTGGTATAGTAGGTCGAGCCGCTTGAGGAAAGGAATAGATCGAGCGGCCCGAATGCGACGTTGATATTCTCCCCCGGTACAAGGACAGTCAGACCGCCCGGACCACCGTCGAGATCCGTGATCATCGTGATCGTGTCGCCATCGACGAGAGCGGCCGTAGTCCCTGCGACGACGACGAGCCGGATTCGTACCATCGTGGCGGCCGCGGCGAGGACAGCACCGTCCGTGAAAACGCTACCGCCCAGAGTATCGCGGAGCACGCCGATGTTCGTCCAGAGGTCCGTTGTCGGATCGTAGCCCTCGAATTCCCATTGCCAGGTATTGGCGCCGCCGCCATCGGATTGCGGATTGTCGATCACCGAACCCGCGAGCATGTCAGTGATCGGGTAGGCCGTGCCATATTTCTTCATGTAGGCGTCGTTGACTCCAGGCGCAGCCGGCGCATCGCGCAGCGTGATCGACGTTGTCGCACCGACCGCATTGAGCGATGTCTCGAAGTAGACCGTGGTATGGCGGAAATCGATCGCGATGCGGTTGTTAGCCACCCTTGACCTCCCGGAATCCCTCATAGAGATCGAGGCCCGCTTCGATCTGCGCGGCACCCGGGCCGTCGTCAATCGCGAGACGCCTCTTAATCCCATCTACGGTTGGAACATCAAAATACCGCGCGTGGAACCAGCCGCGGCGGACGATCTTGAAGAAAAGCCGTTCTCCCTGCGCGCCCGGGAGCTCTATGATCTCGCCTTCCTTGACGCGGGTCCGGTAGCATAGGCCCTTCGCCCTTCGCTTCACGTCGCGCATCTCACGGCGGCCCACCTTGCGCTCCGCGTTGTGGACCGTATACCGCTTGATATTGTTTCGGCGCAAGAAGGCCGGCAGTTCCTGATCTACGACGAAGGTGCGATCGCCCGTCAGTTCATCCTTCACGACGAGGACGTTCTTGCGGTCGACGAATCGCGGCAACTTCATCGCCGTGATCGCATCCTTCTCCGCAGTCGTCGGCTTCAAGGACTTAGGCATAGAAGAAACTCTCCCTTCCGGCTTGGTCCGCGATGTTCTCCAGCTCCTCAACGAGATCGATAGCGCCTTGCGCGCCACCTTCCACTTCCAGGTTGATCGTATCGATGCGTATCGAAGTGCCCTCGTTGCCCAGCAGTCTATTGCGCCACTCCGCGACCGGAGTGATGACCTCCGGCCCGCGCTCACCGACCGTGATCAACTCTGGACCTCGGAGGCCCGCGACGCCGCCCTCTGCGAAACCAGGAGCGGCCTGGCTGATGACCCCGATCTGGGCGGCGGTCAAAGCGGCCGTCAGGACTGATAGGGCCGCGGCGACAGGCGGGAATGCGGCCCAAGTTGCGAGGATCTTCGTGATTGCGATCGCCCCGTTGATGAGCGCTTCGCCGATGGCGATATTCTGATCCCGGACGAACGCCTTCCGCTTCAACGCCTTCGTCTTCTTGTCTCCTTCCTCTTGTGTGATGAAATTCGCATCGACCTGTCTCTGTACGCGAGCGATCTCTGCGGTGAGTTCCTGCGATCGGAATTTCTCGGCGAGCGCACCGAATTTCTTCCAAAAGTCCGTTGCTATAGCCAGGAGTTTCAGCCGATTGGACAGTTCCGCAGTGAGCTCCTTGTCTCGCGCAGCCTGATCGGCAGTCGCCTTCGCATCCAGAGCCGCAAAGTGCGCGTCGAGATCCTGTTGAGTCCACTCAGCCCTTTGTTCTGTCATCAGATCGGTGGTTTCGACTTCAACCTCGACCCGGTCCTGCATGAGATCGCGCCAACGTTGCTTGAGGAGTTCCCACTGCTCTGAGATCACGTCAGTCTGTTCGGTCACGTCCGCATTCTGCTGAAGGATCGACGTCTTCGATATCTCGCCCATTGCCCGCAATGCTGCTTTCACTCCTTCCAGATTCCTGTCCCACGCGGCCCGCCATACATTCGAAAACTGATCAAGCAGGGCGCTCGACGTAGTCACGAACGACGTGACGGCAATGAGGGCGATGGTGAACTGCGTCAGTATCGTCTCCACCACCAGCTTGACCGCAGTGCCGAGCAACTGGAAGAAGTTGATCACGTCTTGAATGACTTGCCGCACCTGGAGGATTCGGTCCGCCGACTTCGTGAAGTTGTCGATCTCGGCAACTGCCGGCTTGAGCGCGTCGACAAGTTCCTGCCCGACACCGACCTTGAGATCCTCGACGAAAGCATTGATCCGTTTCAGTGTGTTCGCCCAGGAGTCCGACGTCCGGGCCATGTCTCCAATCGCATCGGTCGAATCCTTCGTGATGATAGCGAGAGTCGCCTGCGCCTTCGCAACGACGGTCAATTCCTCCCCCGCTTTAATGAGGCCCATATTAAGAGCCTCCTGCTCGATCCTGTTCTGCGTGAGGAAGACGCCATATTGCCGCATCGGTTCTATCTGGCCGGCGAGCGCGGACTGGATTCCGCGCATCACATCGGCTGTCGGCATGTTGTTAAAGGACCCAAGGTCCGCGGCGAGCTTGACAATCTCGCCACCCATCTCCGCCGCTTTGCCTCGGGCGAGTCCCATCGGCACAAGCATGTCCTGGATCGACGAGAGGAAGGTCGTAGCTTCAAGCCGGCTCATTGCGTACGCGCGCACCAACTCGTCGCGCATCATGCTCGCTTCCCGCGTCACTCCCCGGAATACGGTCTGAAATTTCGCGTTCGCTTCTTCGAAATCACTGGCAGCCTGGATAGACTCCTTCGTAAAACGCGCGACGGCGCGAACCGCCACCGCGACGGCCGCAGCCACAGCCAGCCATCCAACCTTCATCTTCTTCAGAAACCCCGTAGATTTCTTGCTTGCTTTCCCCGTTTCGTCACCGACCGCTCCGACTTTCTCCGCGGCCTTCTTGACCTCCTTCTTGAACTCGTCGCTCTTGAGGAGCATCTCGAGCGCGATCTGTTGCGTGCTAGTTGGCATCAGCGCTGTCGCCCTTTTGCGCTTCTTGGCTTGCGAGCTCCTCGGGACTTAGGATTCGCAACGGGGATGTTGGACTCGCACCATCTCTGGACAAGAAGGGCGAGTTTGGAAACAGGGGTCGTAGCAATTTTCCCATCGGACCACCGAAACCTCGTAGCGAAGAAAACAACGAGGCGTCCAAGTCCACCCCCGCCCTTTCCGCCAGGAAACGAGCGTTTTTTTTTACAGCGGCGATGTTGTAGAGATAGCTGACGAGGAATATCTTCATCACCTGGATCGCGGTGACGTGCCGCTTGAAGTAGCGCCAGCTCGGCGTATTGAACTGACCCCACCGATATTTGTACCGCCACCGGAGCCAGAACTTCCACGCTGGCACCCACGCATTGATCGGATCTCTGAGAATCGTGCGCCGAATGATCCGCATGACTGCTAGTCGCATCTTCGTATTGACCGCGCAGGTTTCGATGAGTAACTGGAACCGTGCGAGTTTCTTGTCCTCGTCGTAGTCCTCCCAGTCGGGCCATTCGTACTGCGAGAATAGACCGTAGAAGGAAACGAGGAACACGCCATACATCTTTTGGAAGCGCGCCCATGGTTCCATCGGCAAACAGCGGATCGTCAGTTTCCGTTTCGCCGGGCCAATTGAGAGCGTGACCGAACGCTCGGCCTGGATGATCTCGTCAGAGACTTTCTCGTCGATCAACTTCTTGACGAAGTCCATGGTTCCTCCCAGTCAGGGGAGGAGCCCGAAGGCCCCTCCCCCGGTCATTGTCAGTCCGGCTCGCAAGGAGTCGGATCTTCGGCTGCGCACGGATCGACGAACCCACCGCTGGGAACCTCGAGTTTACCGACGCACCAGTACGCGAGATTTCTCTGCTTGTCGCAGATATTCTCGTCGGCCAGGGCGCGGAGGGTAACGGGCATTCCCGCGAATTCGCCTGTCCCGGTCGGGAGATCCTCGGGCTTCTGGATGATCCCGACTCTGACGCAGAACTGGATCGGGCGACCGTCGTTGAGTTCGCTGATGAACCACCAGGTCAACTCCAACGGCTCGGCCGGTTCGGTTCCCAGGAACACGTTGTCGAGATCCGGATCTGTCACGACGAGTTCGCCGTTCTGAGACAGTCCGATCAATACCGGATCGAACTGTTTGAACGTGAACGTAAGCGACAGATCCACCTGAGAGATCCTCGAGATGAAGAGATTCCGAGGTTGCCCACGGAAGAACTCCATGTACTCGTATCCCAGACTCAGGGTGACTTCGGCTTCCGTGACGCCGACCTGTCTCGTTTCGCCACCTACAAGATTGCGCATGTAGATGTCGAACTGTCGGCCCCAGAAATCGTCCCGTGTGACCCCATGAATCAGGGCCATCTGATCTGCAGTCATGCCTCTCCCTCCTTTCTTCGTATTCCCACGATACGCACAACAACGTCACGCATCGTTACGGGTCCATTCTTCGCAACCGCGGCTTCTCGCGCTGCTCGTTGAAGAGCTTCACGCGATGCTCCAGCGGCCATGCCTTAAACACATTCTCCGGGCGTTCTCGATTGTACGTGTAGATCACATCGCTGATGCCAGTGATGCGATCTACGCCGGCAAGATCAGCGGCGCCATACATCACGGAACCATCGAAACCGGTCTGGTAGTATCCTCGGCCGTCTTCCCATGCAAACGCCTCCGTCGGTATCCGCTCGAAGACTTTCACGCGGAAGGTATTGGGCGCCGTCAGGAACCAGGGGACGATTCGGATATCTTGGAATCGTTCCGGCGTCATCGGCTGGTATTCTGGGCTCACCTTTCCGTGTTGGTCTTTCCAGTTCCCGTATGTGACCCAGGCGCCGCGCCGATGTGTATCATGGATCAGTTGGAGCGCCCCGGGCGTCAGCGAATCGTCCAGATCGACGCCGACGAGGATGTCATCGTCACCGAGTTTCCCGAAGCCATGCACCAGCGCAGAAATCGCGGATAGCTTCGCCCTGCACGAATGGACGCGGTCCATCCAGTTGACCATGATCCTCTCGTCGCCCTTCGCCGCTTCCACGCAAGCGTCGAACGTCCTCTTGTCATCTTGGCCGTCTACGGTCACGCAGGCGACCCAGCCCTGGAACGACTGCGCGCGCAGGCTCTCGACGCACTTCTTCGCGAGCTCCGGGCACCACCGCCCGGCGATGTAGACGCCTATCCTCACGGCTTCACCTCGATCGAGCGGTACTTCCCGGACACGCTCGTTGTTATCCAGGGCATCGGGTGGCCCATGATCTCTTCCCACCGCTTCCACACATACGGCGTCGTTCCCTTCTCGCCGCTGCTCTTGCCCCACAGGTTCCAGAACATCGGGTGCGCGCAGCCTTTCGCTGTCGCCGGCAGACCGATCTCCTCCGGGCTGCGGCCGATCTGCTCGACGGACCAATTCGGATTCGAGATTTCCGTAATCGCCTGCATCTGGTTCCAGATGTTTTGATCCGTGCCCCACCCGCCGTCGTGCGGCGTCGTCAGTAGCCTCTCGTAGAGTGCCGGGTATCCGGCAACACGGTTGATGACCATGATGGCAGCTCCGAACTGGTCGCGCGCCGGTTCCTTGCAGGCGTGAATGAGCCCGGTCTGGCAGCGATACGCGAGGCGGCTCCAGTCGTTGTCGCACAGGAGATCGCACTCGAGGGCGATCATGCAGTGGACGTTGAGCGTCGGGTTCGCGGCCTCGAATTTCCAGAACGCCGGATAGCCCTTGTGGATCTCGTCGTCGTATCGCTTCGGTTCGATGATGTTCTGCCGGGCGTTCGGGTATTCCTTTTTGACGGCCGCCCACTCGGACCGCGTGAAGTGATCCGAGGAGATAAACCACGGCGCCGACATACCTGGCGACTGCAAGCGCATCGAGCGGCAGAGCGCCGTCCAGTACTCGAAATACTTCGCCCTCTCCGGGCCGCCGATCGGCGTGATGACCGCAATTGGGATCATATCGTCCTACCTTGGAGCAGCCTGGCGGCCGCGGTGTTGCGGGCGTGCATGTGGCCCGATTCCTTAGAGACGCCCACAGCGCCCTCGTTGTAGTGCTCGATCCCCGCGGCGAGTTCGGCGCAGATGAACGGGCGGACGTAGGCGCTCACCCAGATATCATCAGCCCATCGAAGCTCGCTCTCTTTCAGGCCCTTCTCGCAGTAGATCGGATTGATCGGGAGGCGGCTCATCGTTTCGGTCCGCGCGAATGAGTAGCCTGTATTCCCGCAGAGCGCAGGGCCGAGCGGCGCCGGCGATCCGCACTGGTACGGCTTCGGGCCGTTACTCAGGATCTTCCCGTCAGCGGTCAGGAATGAGTCGGGGTGTGCGTCCGCGATCGGTACGAGCGTCTCGAAAAGGCGTTTGTCCGTCACGAGGAAGTCGTCGTCCTGTATCCAGACGTAGGGAGACCGAGCAAGTCCGACCGCGAGAAAGCGAACGTGGCACTGGAGCGGCTTACTCGCAGTGATGGTGAGGTCGGCGCCCTCGACCGGCTCGCCGTTGTTCCACAGGACGACTTCCACCTCGACAGTCTGGCGGCGAAGCGCCTCGATGATCTTCGGGATGTTCTGCGGCCGCTTGTAGTTCAGCAACAGTGCGGAGATCATTTCGTCTTCCATGCGACGACTTCGCCGCCAGGCATGTTCGGCGTACCATACGTTGCGACGGTCCATCCGCGATCGGCGAACCACTTGTGGGTCAACTGCGAGACGTGCTCCTGGTGCGGGTTGCCGTGAATCGGTTCTTGCCCGTACAACCCCCACGGCCCAGCCACGACGCAACAACCGGACGCCCAGCCCACGAGTCTCTTGAGTGTCTCCTCGCGATCCTCGAGCCGGGCGTGCTCGGGGCCGTGCCACCACATGACGAGATCGTAGGCGTGATCGGCGCGCCACGTCCTCGCGTCACCGAGAATGATCTCCTCGTCATCAACGAGCATCTCCTTGACGGCTTCGACGTAGGCCGGCCAGATTTCAAGAATGGTGATCTTGTATCCAGCTTCGCGGAGCTCCGGGATTAGCGCGCAGCCATCGGGCCATGCGCCGACGTAGAGACACGTCCGTTTCGTGTCACTCGGGGCGAGCAACTCCGGCACGCTGGAACGGAACGCCGCTAGATATCTAGGATGCGTCTTCACGGTCTCCCACGGCCACCTTGTATTTCCCGAACGGAGTAGTGACCACCTCTGTCTCGACCTTCTCGCAGCCGACGAACTCGAGGAGCGTTTTCAGCTCTTCGAGATCCCTCGACTTCGAGTATTCGTCATCTGCCCAGACGCCGTCGACAATGACGAGCCGTCTCGCCTTCGTCGCGCGGAGGGCCGTCCTCGCTCTGTCGTCGTCGAGGTGCTGGATGATGAGGCAGAACAGGGCCGCGTCGCCGTCAATGGACTTCGGCACGTTCCGGCCTTCTCGGTAGACCCAGAACCGGCCGCCTTCCTTCACGATATTCGTCAGGAAGTCGCCGATGATATCGACGCCCGTGTACTCGACGCCGATCTCCTTGAACCGAGAAAGGAAGCGACCCCGGCCGCAACCGAAATCAACCGCACGCTCCGCCATGGCAAAGAACTTCCGGATCTTCGACCACAGCCA
>SDBV01013437.1_pt1 | contig 10424 bp, 13 predicted proteins | sample 2277081 | NCBI WGS metagenome assembly SDBV01 (sample SAMN10402039, study PRJNA504765) | marine sediment metagenome | isolation source: marine sediment core GS10_PC15, 223 cmbsf | place: Arctic Ocean: Southern Knipovich Ridge | collected 2010
GAAAACATAATTATGTTTTTTGTCTTTTATGTATTTAGCTCTTACTTCTTGAATATAATTTTCTACCCAGAAAAGAGAAATTTTTCCAACAGGAACGATTCTATCTTTTTGATTCTTTGACTGTTCAATAAAAATAAAAAAATATTCTGATGAAATTAAAAAGAAATTGAGTGAATCAAAAAAAGGTGAAAAAAGTTATTGGTTTGGTAAATTTGGTAAAAATCATAATAGAGCAAAATCAATTTTACAGTTTTCTAAAGATGAAATATTCATTAAAGAATGGGGTTCAATGATGGATATTGAAAGAGAATTAAAAATTGGTTCAGGTAATATTTCAAGATGCTGTTCAGGAAAAAGAAAATCAGCAGGAAGTTTTGTTTGGAAATATAGAAACTAAAAGGAGAATTACACAATGGAAGAAAATGAAATTAAAGAAGAAGCTAAAAAAGCTCAAAAAGAAGCTGATAAATATTATGAAGAAAAAAAGAAAGAAACTAAAAAAGAAGAAGAAAAAGAAGAAAAAAAAGAAGAAGATGAGTTTTCAGAAAAGTCATTAAAAGATTTTGATAAATTTCAGATTTCTTGTAAGTCTGGTCAATGGCAAAAATTCCAAAAGTTTACAAACACTACTGAATATATGGAGCGAAGATTAACACAACAAATGGAAGGCTTGAAACTAAATGAAAAATTAATTTTAAGGTCGATCATTGAAAAACCTGATTTAATTTATCAGATTGAAAAAGATAATTTTTATTACAATCAGTCTCAAACAGTTTATCAGGCAATGTACCACCTGAATGATTATGAGAAAGGTCCTATAACACTATCTAAAGAGAATATTTTCAATGAGGTTATTAGAATTGATGATAAGTTTGATATTCATGCTCTACAGGAAATATTTGATTTTGAGGATTTCAAAGTGGATGATTTTGATTATTATAAAAATACTTTGAAAAAAGATTCAATCAAATATAAATCAGGAAATCTTTTAGAAGAAATAAATAAAGTTTATTTTTTAAAAGGAAAAATAAATATAGAAGAATTGAAAAAAGTAAGGGATGTAATTGATGGTGATATAGGTGAATATGAAAACACTGGTGAAAATAATTTGTTAACAATTGGAGAAGCATTTAGTGAACATGAACAGATTTTAGATGAGAGAAGAAAAGGAAAACATTATGCTACAGGAAATGGTTATTTAGATAAAAATTTAGTTTCAGGTTTTCAACCTGGAAAAATGACCTTAATTTTTGGGGCTACATCACAGGGTAAAACTACTTTTGCACTTAATCTTGCAAATGGTCAAATCAATAAAAGTATTCCTGGAATTTATATTTCACTTGATATGATGCGTGAAGAAATTATCGATAGATTTGCTTCATTACGATTGAAAATACCTTATAATGAATTTAAAACAAGATTTGATTATGTTCCAACAGAAAGGATTATGGAAGAGTTTCAAAATGAAAGAAAATCATTAGAGAATAATAATAGATATTTCATTTTTAGAAGAACACGTTTAAGTATTGAAGGATTGAGAAAATTAATAAGAGATGCAAAAGAAAAAGCAGGGGTGGATTATTTGGTTGTAACAATTGATATACTGGATAAGATAACAGATTTTCTTGAACCAGTTAAGGGTGTCAACACAGCTACAGTATATCAAAGTTGTTCGGGTAAAATTTGTGATATGGCAGCAGCAGAAAATGTTCATATAGTAAATATTTATCAGGCTAATCGTGATACTGATTCTACACATATTACAAAAAAAACAGATATAATCAAAAAATTAAAACCTGATTTAATTAATATTAGAAACAGTAGTGCATTAGAAAAGGATCACGATAACATTATAAGTATTATGAGACCTAAATATTATTGTTTAAGGTACTTTCCTGCTGAAGAAGAAATAATAAGTCAAACCGATATTATGTATGTCCAAATTCAAAAACAACGGGACGGTGATATACGTCTATTAAAATATAATTTTGAACCTGAAATTTTTAAACTTGAAAAGTATGATAAAGAGATTCACGGACAGAATTTTTATGAAAAATAAATTATAAGGAGAGCAAATTATGGATGAAAAAAAAGTTTATACATGGTCTGAAGCACTTAAAGAATGTTTAGAAAATCTTAAAAAATTGCAAAAGAATGAGTTATTAAAAGTAGGTATTAAGTATGCAGAAGCAAATCTTTTCAAGTATTTGATTTGGAGTGATTTTGATAGAAATACAATCAATGAATATGATAAAGAGTTTGAAACTCCAATAGCAAAAGAAATGTTTGAAGTGTTCAAAGTATTTTTCAAAGATAATGTTTTTTGGAATGTATTTTTTGAATTGAAGTATTTTGTTCATATTGCAAAAACAAGAATGCATATTGAGGAGGAAAAAATTAAAAAGATGTTAAAAGTATTTAAGGTTATCAATCCTAATTTATTTGTAAATAGGAGACTTCCAGAAAATGAGGACCCTGATGTTTATGAGCAGGAATATTTACAGCAGAAATATGAAGAAGAAATTAAAAAAGAGCATAAAAAATTAATGGAAGAAATGAACAGGGAAGTTGAAAAAGAAATGGAAGGAAAAAGAAAAAACTTTTAAAATAAAAAACTTTGATAAAATAAGTGAAATTTAAAAATTTAAATATAGGAGAGTAAAAAATGGAAGAAGTAATGGAAAAACAAAATGTTTTTGATCAAGCAATTATTAACATTTTTAAACAGGATCGTGTGATGAGTCAGAATCAAATTAAAAGAATATCTATCAATGAAATTGCGGAAGATTTGTTTAACTTGAGTTTTTCAATAGTGAACAGGTTAAAAAATCTATGGTTGGCACTTTGTTATAGAGATGGTTTTTTACAGGAGCTATATAAAACGCACAATTTCAAAAATAATCGTCAAAAGTTTAGGGATTTATCAGATAAACTATTGGAATTACGGATTGATTATAGTGGGAAGGAAATATTAAGGAGTTAAAAAATGAATGAAAATATAAAATTAGTTTCTGGTAATTACCAAGATATTTGCAAACAGATCAAGAAAGGATCGTTACACGCAATCTTGACAAATCTTCCAAAGGAAAAGTACAGCACTTTGCAGGAACTATCAGATAAAGGAGTATTAAAAGAAAAGGGGTTCTGCACAGGATTTCAGGATGCAAAAGATTTTCGAGACATAATTAAGATGAGAACTAAAAACGATGACTTTGTATTGGTGATCCTGAAAGATCATAATCAAGAAATAATTTCAGTTTGCGAAAATATAGTTTCACGGAATTTCACTATCATTGTGCCTGAACCTGTTGTTGAAGTTAAGGAAAAAAATACGGATATGAATGTAAATACAAAGTTATTATTAGATGAAATTATTAAATCTTGTAATGATAAAAACTTTACTGTTGAAACGAACAATTCATTTAAAGATAAGCTCAAAGTCTCAAGTAAAACTATTAGTCGGGCAGTTAAATATTTGAAGAAAAATAATTATATTGCAGTCGAGAAGTGTGGTCAGGGAAGAAAGATCATCTTAAATGATGGAAGCCAGGACAGTGGTCAAGATAAGACAAGACAGGACAGGGACAAGGCACTTGTTTTAAGACAAGCCAACGATCCTGAACCACAAGAGCAGGAAAACACAAGATTGAGTGATGAGCAGATTGAAGAGGATTACAATAATTTGATATCTATACCCCCAGAACAGGTGATTGAGCTTCAAGAAATCTGTAGAGAGCATAATTTTGAAATCGATCATCATTATTTGGAATTGAAAATACGGTGTTATATTGGCTATAGAAATTATGAGCAGATTAAGAGAGTAGTAAAATATTATCTCGAGGAGCACACAGAATATAGTAAAAGTACGCTTTCACAATATTTAAATGATCATTGTATTAATTGGCCAGATATAAAAAAGATAAAAATGGAAGTTGGATGCACCTGTCAGGTTTAAAAAAGTATCAAATTAGGAAGGCTTTTTAAAAGATATATTTGAAGGGAGTCGAAAACTGTATCAGTGAAAAATGCACAAAAGAGCATAAAAACGGTGATATCGGATTAATATTTCATATACGAGATGGCAAGATTGAATGGATCGAGAAAATCAATAGAACAACAGAGAAACCTGCAAAAAATCTTTCTTAAAAACCGTCTATATGTCAAGAAAAAAGCTTGACAAAAATAGTAACTTATATAACAATTATAAAATGTTTAAAGTTGAAATACTTTATAAATTGATATAAAATAAAGGTAGCAATCTTTGACCATACTAATATATAAAGAAGGAGAAGAAAATGGGAAAAAAGGAATTAAGGAGCATTTTTTTCAGAGCCGCTGCTTCGATTGACAAAACGTTCAACGAACATTTGAATTTACTTTGGAATTTAAATGAAAAGCAAAAACAAACGCTTCTTAATGAAATTTCTCGGATTTTTGATACGCAGACAGTTTCAGAGACAAGTTTAATCCAACAAGACATCACTGATATGCTTGGCGGTAATACACAGGATATGCTTAAAATTATCTCAGCATTAAGAGCTATTAATTCTCAATGGACACCATTTCAGGATAAAAAGGAAATAATGATTGAGGATCTTTCAATATTGAATATTTTCCCCACTGAAGAAAAAGCATCTAAAGATGCAAAATCATTTATGTTAAAGTATCTGGATCTTGTAGAATCTAGAAGTTCACAACGTAGAAGAAAACGAACCGCTGGTCGTATTTTACCTAACCTATCCAGTGTAACCACAATGACTGATCAAAGAATTATTACCGAACCAAATTTCGATTGGAAAATGGATGATGCTGATGATTATCAACCAGTAGTTACTGATAAGACGACTGTAATTATTATTAAAATAAATACGGACACTGAAGATGAGCTTACGTTTCAGTGTGAAAGTGGTGACTTAAAGATCATGATTAATAAACTCAAAGCTACTCTAATTGAATCACAAATCTTTAATAAATAATAAAGAATAAATGGAAAAAAGAGACAGTGAATCCTCTATTATTTCTTTAAAACATCAAGACCTGTATAATTATTATAATGGAATGCTTGAAGATTGTTATCAATTAAAAGCTGATCTTCGCCCTTATTTTCAAGGAATAGAAGATTGTGTATATAATTTTATTATTCACCTAAGAAAAAAACTAATTCCACTTGGGGGAGAGCAAAATATAGAAAATTTTGGTACCTATATTAATGAGTCAAGGGGAAAAAAGTTATTTGGGCTAGGAAGTTATGCATATGTATCTGACGATTTACTTGGATCAATAATTCAAGAATTGATAAAAAAAAGAGATAGTTTCAAGGAAAAGTAATGAGGTGTCATTTCCATTTTAACGTTACAACCAAAAAATCTACGATATCAATATTAAACTTTATCCATATCAATGAAAAATTAAAAAAAGAATTTGATGTATTTTATAAAATAATAAATGAACAATCTTGTTTCATTATGGTAGATGATTTTCATTGTATGATTTTCAATGATGGTTCATTTGAAATAATGTCTGTATCAAATAATATAAAAAAACTTGAGAAGTTCATTTCAATATTTTATTCATATTTGTCTAATCTAGGTTTAAAATATTCTTCTATTTTTTTCACTAGTTTCGAAAATAATAATAGTGGCTTTGAATTGGTTATTGATTTTTTTAATAATTGGATGAAATCACATAAATTTAATATTGTTAATAAAACAAAAGAGAATAACAAATTATCAATATATGCAAGGCAAGAAAAGGTATTGCTTAATGAAATGGTTTGAATTTGTAGGAATTTTTATTGGCCTAGTATCTTTGATTTTTAATATTTTCCAAAGAAGCCATTATTCTAAAACAAAGCATAATTTTGTTTCGATGATGCTATCGTGTATAAATTCGTTTCGTAACATTAAGGATTTTGCGAATCAAGATAATAATAACTCTCCCCAAGAAATAAGAGTAAGTCTTTCATCAATTACAAATATAGCAAAGACATCTTTAAACTTTATTAATAACCAGTTAAATAGAAAAATTTACCAAAGAGCTAGACGTTTGTTAAAACAAGATCAAAAATAGTATCATTTATAATAATAATATATGCGTTCAGCATTTCACGAATATCATTGACGGAAATAAATTAGGATGTTAAAATAAAATGTAACAGATAGAATGATTGGTCAATTGCTGACCGAGTAACGAAGGCGAGACATCGATTACATGGCAAATGTCGTGTGGTCGGTATTTCGCTTTTTTTTATTATAGAATTATTTGTTGAAATATTAGCAATTTCTGATATGATAGTGTGTACTCTTTATCTTAATATGGCATTTGTTTAAAGTGAGTGGCGATAAGAAGAAAAAAATTATATCACTTTTGTAGGTGATAATAATAAGTTTGGATTTAATTGATTTAAAATTGAGGTGAGCTTATGAGAAAGCTATTAATTATTATTACAGTAATAATTTTAGCATTCGCATTTTTCTATTCTTGCACAATACCAGAAGAGGAAACAAATGATAGCAATATAGAAACGCCAGAGCCTGAACCAGAGCCTGAACCAGAGCCTGAACCAGAGGATGAAATTCCTTATCCACCCGAGAATTTACAATCGAGTTCTGTTACTCATGATACCATTATGATAGAATGGGATGCGGTTTCAAATGCAGATAAGTATAAAATTTTATTTGGGGATGGTGTTGATGATGATGATAAGCAAGAATTTTTTACATCAGAAAATAATTTTAGTATAACACTTTTAGATAGCAAAACATTGTATGAGTTTGAAGTGTATAGTGGAAATCTAAAAGGATGGAGTTGGTGGCCAAGTGAAATTTGGATAGTCACACTTGAGGCTTATGGTGATATAAGATTTGTACCATTCGGTTGGTATAGAGTGTATGATTATGTATTTAAAATATATATCGATGGACTATATGTAGCCTATTCAGCAGACGCAAGTGAAAGAACTGTGTCTGCATTAACAGGATGGAGATTGTTAGAAATTGAGTACAAGCAACCTGGTCCTGATCCTTATAGCTATGACTATATATGGTTGTATTTAACTACTGAAGGTATCGAAATAGAATATACTGATCTTGGCTTTGAACTACTATAGTAACCGCCTTCGATGATGGTAAATCACTGGACTGCAATTGTTGATTATGCTTTAGAATATTATATATCGATGGATATTTAGTAGATTCGTGGAGCTGAGGGCAAGGAAGAACCGAGAGCACAATACCTACACTAACAGGATGGAGATTGTTTGAGATTGAATATAAATATCGATACAACGTGTATTGGGATTACAATTATATATGGTTTTACTTAACTCCATCGGGCATCTCGATTAGAAAAAGATATGATGAACTTGAAATACAATAAGGCTAAAAATAATCCATAAGGGCTAATAAATATACTTTAGGGAGGCATGAGATAAAATGACCGATCCTTATGGCTTCGGTGCGTATGGGCGAATTGGTTTTGTGATTTGATAATTAAGTTATTGGGAAAATTTTTTAAATCGGGGGAGAAATGAAAAAAGTTATTTTAGTTTTAGTTTTTGTTTTAATAGCTACAAATATTTTTGCACGCAATGTTGAAGTCACCATACAGTACAAAAATGAATGGGAGTTTGAGTATATGTTAATACTTCCAGCAAGCGATACAGTCAAAATAGTAGGTAAGGGTAACTCAACATTTATGATACCAATAGTAGAACTCCCATCGAATGGCTCGGTTCTTCTGAGCTCATCAATATATTATACTTTAAAAAAAATAAAACGAAATAAACCAGATGAGTTTATGAGTCTGAGCATTGAGCTATTAAAAGCTAATAGGAGAGGGCCAACTACTTTTTATCAAGCATCGTCAGATGGTGAAATATTACGTGGGATAGCTGGGTTTGTGATTCTCGACCCTTATGCTTATTGAAGGTATAAAACAAAATCGGGAGGGGAGCTTGAGAAAAATAGCAATAGCAAACCGCAGGGGCGGAGTAGGCAAAACGACAACGGCAGTTAATATATCCGCAGGGCTGGAAAATAACATAACAATCCTTTTAAATTATTCCAAAGTGCAATAATAAAATATGTTGGAATTATCCCTGCATTACCACGATAATAATACCTGCGTTATAGTTAGATTGGCTTACAAGAGGAGTATAATGATATTCATAATATATATTTGACAGTGTTGTAATTTGTATAGAAGCAAATGAGCAAAAGGAGGAAGGAAAAAATGATAAATGACTTTTTAATAAAACATGATGAATTATTGAAAAGATGGAAAAATGATCCTATCCATAGAGGAAAAGTATTTATAGAAGATGGGATAATCGACTATAACAAATGGAAAAAAGCAAAAAAGAAAATTATGTTTTTTCTTAAAGAAGCTTATGGAGGTGACAAAAATTGGAGTTTAACTAAAACTATTAAAAATAAATGGAAAGGTCCAAAGTACAAAATGTGGTGGACTATATCTTATTGGCAGTATGTATTACTAAAGACGAACAAAAACAATATTCCACTATTTCCATCTTCTGATATTGATTTTAAAGAATGCACTGAATATTTACTCTCTGCTTCTATAGTTAATATTAAAAAAAGCTCTGGTGAAAGCTACTCAAATTATGAAGAATTAATGAAATATGTAAAAAATGATAGAGATTATTTATTAGAGCAAATAAAATTAATAAATCCAGATATAATTGTTTTTGGTCATACTAAAGAATATTTTGAATATTTTTGGGATAAACCTATCGAAGAAATAAAAAAGACAGAATTTATTTATCAAACAGATGGCATTCTAATAATTGATTATTGGCATCCATCAAATCAATTTCCTGATAAATTATGTTATTATACATTGGGACATTTATATCAACGAATATTATTAGATAATAACCTACGAGATTATAAATAGTTGGACAGATTATCTGCTATTAAGTAAAATTGACATTCAAATGGAGAATATTTATATTAATTATACATACTGGACAGTATTATTATATATAGGTAATGGGATGTGAACCATTCACTAAAAATTAATGAAGTCACTTATTAACTTTTTCATAAAATTATGGAGAAATAAATTGGATAGTAACACACAACAGCAATTAATAAAAACATTCTGCAATCATTACTTCTGGATAAGAAAAGTTCATAATACTTATAAAACTTTATTTGAAGATACATCAACACGTGAATTACTTGAAAAAGTGGCTATATCTTTTTTTCAAGATCTTAATAAGATAATCATCGAATATTTAATTCTTCAGTTCTGTAAAATTACTGATCCAGCGAAGATGAAAAATGGATTAAACTTAACTGTTGAATATGTAGTCAAATATATGGATTGGTCTCCAGATATAAAGAAAAATTTAGAGTCAATTATGTCTAAGCTTCAAGAATTCAGAAAATTAATTGTACCTGCGAGACACAAAGTCATTGGGCATCCAGATGTTAAGGTTATTATTTCAAAAAATCAAATGATAGGCAAAGTTATAATCATCCTCATGAGAAAAAAGGCGGAAATCAACAAGACTCGCCTGTTTTTTCTCATATTTTGTGATTACAACCTTTAAATCTAATAAAAAATATCATGAGTGTTACTTTTTTGCAAACAAAAATAGAAAATCAGAAACAATTCCGGCAAAAAGCTGAAGTTTGAAGGCAGAGAAGAATATACTTATCCCAGGTTTTGAAAAAGGAGAAAAAGGAAAAAATAATCAGGAGGCTTCTGGTTGAGTCTTATTATCAAATGGTGGAGACCTATTCTTCCTGAGGTGGGTAAGTATTTTATGTACTTCTTCAGGGTTTGTAATAATAGCCAACACAATCATCTCATGGCCGCATTTCGGGCATATCAGAGGATCAACCTCATACACCTTCTGAATAAGCCTCGCCCAGCTCCGCCTTGAGGCTTTAGATGATACATTCTCCATTTCTAGGTTGGAGTCTTTGCCAGGTGTCTCTTGGGGTGTGGATGTGTATCCATATTTGGCAAGGCTTCCATCTTTATTCGCCTTCCCCCTGGTTCTGCTTGAATACAGCCCATAGTAGCGAATAAGGTGCTTATGCTTGGACGGGATATGTTGGGTGAGCTCTGCTATAAAATCGGTTGCCTTGAAATATTTTATACTTTCTTTCCAGTATTCATTGAACTTTGTTTTGTAAATAATTGTGCTATTTTCTTCAATGTACATTATCTTCTTCAAGGAAACAGGATGCCTTACAATATACTGGCTAAGATTTACTCGTGCCTTTTTGCTTGATGCAGGGATGGAGACGGAGGCATCCACCGAGAATCCAGAGTGTTTCCAGGAAAGAATCTTCAATGCAAAACGGCGGTCGAGCAGTCCACTGTCTACAAACAGCTTTATTACTCGTCTTCTGAATACCTCGGTGAGGCTTGCGGTATCTTTAATAGGG
>SDBV01013438.1_pt1 | contig 10424 bp, 14 predicted proteins | sample 2277081 | NCBI WGS metagenome assembly SDBV01 (sample SAMN10402039, study PRJNA504765) | marine sediment metagenome | isolation source: marine sediment core GS10_PC15, 223 cmbsf | place: Arctic Ocean: Southern Knipovich Ridge | collected 2010
ATTAATTTTCATATCTGAAGAAAAATTAACTTTTTTAAACTTAAATATTATAATACCATAAAACCATTTTATAATCAAACATGTTATTCTCCCAAGATATAAGTAATATTCTTATATTATGTCAAATAACGATGTACCAGATACACATACTCTGCTTAATAAAAAAATTTTAGGATTTGTTGTGATTATTAAAATTATGAAAAAATATACAAGTATTTTTAGTCTTTTATTTATTTTCATAGGAATTGACAAATTAAGAATTAAAAGCAAATAATATGCAGAACCTGCAACACATGCATTGATTATTTCAATAGAAAAGGATTTATTCAGGAGAATTAAATTCCCAAATAAAGATGCATCAAAAAATAAATTTAAAAGAAAAAAAACCGGATAAATTGTTAAAGGAGTGAATATTAAGTAAAAAAGCCAGAGGTTGGGGATGCCAATGAGGATTAAAATTAGGTATCTTGTGAAGATTCCAAAAAAATTCTTTGACTCTTTTCGCATTAGGAGACGAGTGGAAATGTATTTAAATAATTTAATATTTGTAAGAAAATGAATAAAAGAAGGTGGATTGTCTTTAGCTTATTTATCTTATTAGTTGTGATTATCAGTTTTTACTTTGATTCAGAAATAGTTCGGGGGATTTCTTTTTTGAGGAATAACATCTTGAATGATTTTTTTCTTGGTTTAACATTTATTAGTTCTTCTGTAATAATCTTCTTTTTCCTAACAAGCTTATTTTTGTGGAAGGAACATAAAAGAAAGTGGATTATTCCATTGTGGTTTACCTTAGGAGTTTCAGCAGTTATCGGTTTTATATTAAAAATAATTATTCAAAGACCAAGACCGTTTCAGTTAGGCATTGTTTCTGTTTTACTAGTATTAGAGAAGGCTAGTCATTTAACATGGAATTTTGCATTTCCTTCTTTTCATGCAATGTTGGTTTTTTCTTCAATCCCTATCTTATCAAAACAATTCCCAAAATTTAAGTATGTGTGGATCGTTTTTGCTTCATTAGTGGCTTTCTCGCGAGTTTATTTTGGACTTCACTTCCTAAGTGACATTATTGGAGGTGGATTAATTGGATATATTATTGGAATAATAATAGTTAAATTAGAAAAAGAGAATAAGTTTGGAGAAAAAATCTATAATAAAGTTTTTAAAAAATAAAATTATTTCCTAGACATCTTTACTGCTACTAGAATTATTATGAATACTAAGATTATGTTTACTGCCCCTATTGTCCAGATTGGCCAGTTAGATTCTGAAATTAGACCTCCTGTAATTCTACCAAGTCCACCAAATCCGCTTTGTTCTATCATAATTGCAATTTGTTGTGATGATACCTTTGTTCCTTCTGTTACTAAAATTTCAAAGTTTTGATTGCCTGAAACATCAGAATTTACATTCAAAGTTATTAAAACATCTTCTGATTCTCCTGCGTCTAAAGTAATACTCTCTGGAACAATGCTTCCCAAAGATGCCCAATTAATGTAATCAGTCAGGCTGATTTCAAAAGTGCTTGTTTCTGTACCAGTGTTTACGATTGTTGCTCTAACTATTAATTCTTTTCCTGCTTTTGCTTCTGATTCTAAATCTGCAGAAATTTCTACTTTAGGTTCGCTTATGCAGTTTCCTTCTATTACAATTGTTCTAGTAAAATCTGCTTTATCTTCATCAAAATCATTTTCAAATATTTCTCCATATTCATCAAATACCATTAATGAAAGTATGTATGACTTTTCTTCTGCATCTTCTGGAATATTCAAAAGAATATTGATTTCTTCATCTTCGTATGCGTCTACATCTCCAATCTCTACTCTTTGATCAATTCCTAATTCTTCGTTATAAATTATAACAAAAACATCTTCTTGATCCTCATCTCCAATATTCCAAACATCTGCTGTAAATTCTACATCTGTTCCACATGAAGCTGTTTCTGTGAATTTAATATTGTCTAATATTACAAATTCATCATCAATAATTATCTCGACATAATCTGAAACAATACTTTGACAAATATCTTCGTCAGTTTCTTTATCTTCACCAGTTGCCTGAACATAAATTACATAATCTTCATTTAATTCATCTATATCTATATCCATCTTATCATTTAATTTGAATGTTATAATAATTGTTTTATCCTCTCTCTCTTTCAAATTGAATTCACTTTCATCATCTAACTCAATTAACCATTTGCATGTATCTAAATTAGTTGTATCAGTACATGTATCTAATTCGTACACTCCCCATTCAATTTTAATACCACTAATTTTATCCTCTCCTTTATTTTCTACTTCAATTTCTACTTCAATCTCATCAAAAAGATACCAATATTCATCATCATCCCCAAACCCTTCAAGGACAGTAATATCTTTAATATCAACATCTAAATTGCCATTTGGATTTTCATATTCACAGAAGTTTGGTTCTTCTGGTTCTGCTTCTAATACTGTAAGAGTTATTGGTAATGTTCCTCTAATAAGAGAACTAGAAGTAAGAATTCCCCAAATTTCAACTGTTCCAGTATATTCTCCTGTTTCTTGACTTGTTGGGATTGTAATAGAAAGAGTAATATCTCCACTTTCAATTCCTTCTTCAAGTGTTAATGTGCTTAATCCTGTTATTTCTAAATTAGAAAAAGAAATAGTAAAAGTATCTTTAGTTAAATCAGAAGTAACATCAGTGATATCTGTTAAGTCTGTTGAGGTTGTACTAGTTAATTTAAATGTAGTTTCAACAGTTTGTCCTTGTTCTCCTGTAAGAGCTAATGTAGTTGGATTAAAAGTAACATCTCCATCTGCAGCGCTAATCACTCCCATAAAAATTATCAATGTTAGAACACTTAAACTCAACAATGTGAAAAATTTTGCTTTCATTTGTAATTATCTCGGAGTTATTCTAACTTATAAAGATTTCTGTGTTGTAAAATATTTATTAGATAGATGGAGTTCTCCTACATTTTTGATATTTTCATGACGATAAAAACATTTATATATTTGATGTAAGTCTTTTTATTAGACAAAATGGGGATAATATCTAAAGAAAATTCTATTGGGGCATGGGTATTTTCTATCGGAGTTATACTTGCAGTTCTTATTGGGATTTTAACGAGTTTCTTTTCGGTTCCTGCTTTGCAAACATATAGCTCGGCAATTTATGCTATACTAGTAATTCTTGGTTTGATTGTTGGATTTTCAATAAATGTTACGAGAAAAGATGCTCAAACTTTCTTGATTACTGGTGCTATTCTTGTTGTTGTGAGTAAATTCGGAATGGAGAGTGTTCTTGGTTCATTATTAGGAATAGGTGTGGGAAACATAGCTACTTCAACTTTTGCCGCACTTTTAGCTTTGTTTGTTCCTGCAACAATTGTTGTAGCTTTAAAGACTCTTTTTGGACTTGCGAAGGTTTAATTCATCTGCATTGATAATTCTTGAATCTTCCATATCAAGCCTAGGGCAGGCAGTATTCACCCAACTTTCTAAACCAAAATTTTCAAATTCAGAAGCATTGATATTGTTACTAATAAATAGGTAGAATTTTTTATCTTTTATTTTTTTGCTTAAATCAATAGCTTTTTTCATATTTTCTTGCCCTGGCTTTGTTGAAACAAGGATTCCTACCTTATCAGCATTGAGAAACTTAAGATAAGATACTTTCTTAATTTTTTTTAATGATTCTATTTCTTCTTTAGATATCTCAGATAATTTATCTCTTTCTAATATATAAATAGGAAGGTTTGTTTCAGATGCTAAAGAAAGAGCGTGGAATCTTCCAGAACCTATTAATACTACTGCTTGTGTGGTTTTTGGGAAACTCAGTTTACTACACCCCAATACTTGGATGATTTTTGTTACATTGTTTGATAAAAGTCTTTTTATTTCAAAGGCTATATCATGATATTGAATAGAATAAGCAATTGCTATGTTTTTCGGAAGTTTCTTTGAAAGAGATTTGATTCTATCTTTGTTTATTTTTGTTTTGATTTTTGCTGGTATGAAGAGAGTTTTCATGATTTTCAAGAACAAGAAGGACTTTTAAATGTAACGTCCACGCCGAGTAGTGTTTCGGGCGTTTTTAATCAAAAGAGTATATTGGATTGCAGAAATGCTTTTAAAAAAAGTTTTGTTGAATTTACCTATGTTTAATCGAGAAATGATGGACCAGCCAAGAATTGGTGAAAATTTTAGAAAAGTGATGCAAACCAATACCGGCTGTGCAGTCATTATGGCTGGTTCTGATAGTGATGATAAGCCTAAAGGGGAGAAAGTATCACACATAGAACAAATCGCTGAATCTCTTGAAGCTTTTGAAATTCCCTATCAAGTTAGAATTTGTTCTGCGCATAAACAACTTAGTAAATTAAGAGCAATTATTGAACAATATAATGATATTGGAGGCTTAGTAACTTATATTGCTGTTGCAGCAGGAACAGATGCTCTATCTGGAACACTATCCTATCATGCTTTAGGACCTGTAATAAGTTGCTCTCCAGATGCACCTAATGAATCTTGTCTTAGAAATCCTCCTGGAAGCTCTAATGCATATATTGCCAAACCAGCAAATGTTGGAAGATTTGTTGCACAAATCTATGCAGGAGTTAATATTAGATTTAGATCACGATTACAAAACTCAACGGCCAAAAAAATAGGATCCCTCAACCAAGCAGACAACACTATTCAAAAAAAATATGAAGAAAGACAAAGAAAATGACAAGACTATTAACTGAAGATGAAGCAGAAATATTAGTTGATGAATACATAGAAAAAGGAGATAAAATTTATTCTACACAAGAAATTTTAGACTCTGGAGAAATTCCAAGACTTAAGGGATATAAAATAAAGCCTGGAAAAGTATCTGATTCTATTTTTGGAGGATATGAAGGAAATCCTCCTCTTGAAACAAAACAAGGTCTTCCACTAAGAATAATGGTCAGGACACAGAGAATATCCACACATGATATTAATAGAGGAGAGATTCCTTTTAAGGATCAAATCTTAGCACTTAATCATAATTATATGAGAAGGATGCTTAGTGGTATTATCGGAACATCACAATTAGAAGTTGAAGAATTAGATGACAATTCTGTTGTAATTGCTGCAGAGAATTTAACTCAAATTCCTTTTGAAAATGTTCTTAGAGCTTACATGGCTAAGAGCTCAACTTCAACTTCATTATATCAAAATTTTATAAAAGGAAAAAGGAAATTTTGTGGACACCTCTTACCAGAAAGTCTTATCCCAAATGGCCCTTTGCCCTATGTTATGGACACCCCTTCTACAAAATCAGAAGAACATGATGAATCTGTTTCTCCAGGACAATTGTTTAACAGAGATATTTGTATGCCAAATCAATATCAACAAATAAGAAACAGCTCTCTATTTGCTTTTGGAGTGATCTCTCAATTTCTAAAAGATCTAGGTTTGATTGCTGTTGATACAAAAACAGAACACGGAATAAATAGAGAGGGGGAAATAGTTTCTCAAGATGAAATTTGGACAATGGATTCTTCAAGGTTTTGGTTAAGAGAAGATTACAACGAACAATTAGAAAAATTAAAAAGTGGAGAAATTGAAGAACTTAATCCAAAATCTTATTCAAAAGAATTCGCAAGAGGATTTTCAAAAGGGGATGCAGGATACCCTGATGAACAAAGAGCACAAATAGCAGTTAGATATATCGAAGGAATTCAACATCTACTGGGAAAAAGATTTGAACCAGATATGAGATCAAGTGAAGAAAGAATTGTTTCTGGACTAGAAAAGATTACTAAAGAATTGGTAGATTAATACGCCCACGCTAAGAATCAAACCTATTCAAACTTATTTTTCTGTTCTCTTGGTTTTGAGTTTTCCTTTAAAATTTTTGCAAAAGAAGGAGTTACTATTACTATATTCTCTCCAAATCCTGCTATATTTCCTCCAAGAGCGTCGGTTGTCTTTTTAACTTTAGCTATAGCACGTTTTAATTCAATTGAATCCCTTTTTCTTAAATTCCTTATATCAAGTATTGCTATTGTATATCCTTCTCTTAGAGCATCCAAAATGCTATTGACATCCTCATATTGATTAAGAACAAAAAGTTTTACAAGAACTTTATTCTCTTCTTCTTGTTTATCTAAATCAATTTCTAAATATTCATTAGGAATATCTTCGGCATTATCCTGTGACCTTGAGAAGGCTCTTTTTATTTTGTCGAAAACCATAGTAAATTTATATAGGAGATATTTATAAAGATTTCTGTGATTTGGTAGTTTAATTAAAGAAAACATATCTCAAAAAGCTGTTTAATACTACTTTTTCATTGTTTTCATTATTTCATCTCTTATTTTCTCAATCTGTTCTGTTAATGAAGCTTCTTGATTTTCCATTGTTTTTGTTCTTAACTCAAGCATTTTTTTCTTGTTTTCAAGTTCTTCTTTTATCTTTGGTTTTTCTGTTTTTACCATTAATTGTCCAATAATTTTGAAAACTTCTTCTCCTGAATCAGCGATTGCTTGTAATGCAGATTCTGTTTCAGACAATTCCATTTGAAATGTTTGCTTTTGAAGAAGTAAATTTTGTAAGCTCTGTTCCATCATCTGAATCTCTTGAATTTTTTGTTCTTCCATTTTACTCGGCTTTAACTTTCTTTATTTTAGTTCGTAGCTTATAAAAAATTTTGCTTCCACAATGAGGACAAACAAATCTTTTTTCAAGGTTAGCACTAAGAATTTTCTTTCCACATTTAAAACATTTGTAAGTTGTCATTTTAGTCTAAATAATATGTATCTGATGCAAATTTTTTCTTGCATTTTGAACATTTCCATATCCCGCTTGATAATCTTTTAACTCCGAGCTTTTGGCAGTAAGGACATTTTTGTTTTTTTCTTTGTTTTTCCTCTACTTTAACTAATTTTGATTTTATAGATCTCCCATATCTTGCGCCAAACCTTCCTGCAGATTTTGTTTTTTTTAATTTTGTTGCCATTTTTCTTTGATATAAATGGGGCTGCCCGGATTTGAACCGGGGTCGTCAGGTCCCAAACCTGAAAGGCTACCAAACTACCCCACAGCCCCTTAATAAATAGTGGGCTTAAGCAATTTATAAAGCTATTTCTTTTCTTCTTTATTTTCTTCTTTATTTTCTTCTGGCTTTGTTTCTTCTGTAATTTCTGTCTCTTTAGCTTCCTTAGCAACTTCTTTTTCTGCTTCTTCTTTCTCTATAGCCTTTTCTTGTTCAGCATGAAGTTCATTAAAATATCTTTCGAGCTTTTCCTTTTTCTCTTGTGAAGTTTCTGTTTTTTCTTCTTGAATTTCCTTATTATATTTTCCTGAATCTACCCATTTTTCAACATCTACCGCTGGTTTGTTTTCTACTAAAATTCCTAAACTGACACAAGTTCCAAGCACAGTTTTAACTGCTGATTTTAAATCATTACAAAGCATATTTGGGAGTTTTGTTTTTGCTATAGAGATTATTTGTTCAATTGAAGCATTTGCTATTTGCATTTTTAATTGAACCCCTGAACCTTTTTCTAACCCCAACTCTTTTTTTAATAATTCTGAAACAGGTGGTGAGGAAACATTAATTTCAAATTCTTTTGTTCCGGTATCAATATCTAACTCAACTGGAACTTTAAGTCCCTTAAAATCTTTTGTTGCCTCGTTAACTTTCTGAATTATTTCACCCACGTTCATACCAAGAGGACCAAGCTTCTGACTAAGTACTGGACCAGGACTCATACTTCCACCTTCAACTAATAGTTTAATTTGCATGTTGAACTCCTGGTAATTTATTTTCCAAGTAAGAACGAGAAGACATTAAACGCAATTGCTCTGCATAAGCTACAGCATATCTGAGCTTATCTTCAAATTCTTCTGAGTTAAATAATGAACCAAGTCTTCCTCCATTCTCTCTGAGTCTTTTTTTAACCCTATCTAATCTAAATTCATAAATTATTTGTTTTAATCTATTCATTTTCTTCTTCCTCACGTCTTATAACTTTAACATTATCAATTTTTACTGTTACAGGTAATGGAACAACCGCCCCAAGTAAACTTACTACTACTTCTCCTTTTTGTTTATCTATTCTTAAGACTTTTGCTTTTTCCTTCTTGAATGGCTCTGCAATCATTTCCACTATATCATCTTCCTTTATTGACATTGTTTCAGGGGATCTCTCAATCATGTCTTTTATTTCTTCATAAGTTATTGTCTTCCCAATTATCCCTTTTACATACGGAAGATTGAATGCCGCCTCTTCTGCACTCTCTCTATCCTCAGCTTCTAAGAGAATGTATCCTCTAAGTCCATGTGGCCGAGAAACTGAAAAAACATTAAGGTTTTTCTTTTCCACTCTTTCAGATATCATATCCACTGCTTTTTCTTCTTTGTTTGTTGTAACTTTTATAATAAATATCATTTTTTATTAGCTCCATCTAAGACTTAATAATCTTAGAAAGATATATTTAATTGATAATTGGGGTTTATAAATTTTACTTAACGAAAAGTTTCATAAATAATGAGATTGCAAAACCAATAAATCCGAGTAAGACGATTCCAACTGCAGCGACTTTTGCAACTTTAAGAAATTCTTCTTTTGTTGGTTTTTTTAATGCAAACCATACTCTTCTACATTTGATTACAAAAGATTTTATTCCAATAAAAATTTTCTTCATAATTTTATGAGAAATAAGGAGTTTTTAAGGTTATCTGGAATCAAGTAATTTTAGGAAATTTTTCATAAGTTACCTTAGTGCATTGGGATGTTGAATATCCAATCACCTCACAATATTTACATTTACCAGAGGGTTTTTGGCATAGAGAATGCTTTTCGAAGAAAGTGATATTCAATGGTAACTTCTCACATAATCTAATGAGTAATAGTTCTAATTTTTTCATTATTTTTATTCAAAGAATTCAATTCCCAATTCTTCTTCAATTTCTTGATGTTTTATATCTTCGAGAGTTTCGCCTTGTCCAAGAATTTGAGAACTTTTTACTCCTGTTACAATTAATAAAACTCTAATAGATTTTTCCATGTCTTCTGTAATTTGAGCTCCCCAGATTAGTTTTGCATCTGGATTTAATTTATTACCAACAGTCTCTACAATTTGTTTGCATTCCTCTAAACTCATATCAGGCCCGCCAATAATATTTACTAATGCACCAGATGCACCTGAGATATCTGCGTCTAAAAGAGGATTTTGTATTGCTTTTTCAACTGCTTCTATAGCCCTCTGAGCAGTATCTGATTCACCCATACCAATTAAAGAAACCCCTCCATTAGCCATGATTGTTCTTATATCTGCAAAATCAAGATTCACTAAACCAGAAGTTGTTACAAGTTCTGTTACTCCTTTAACTGCATTTGTTAATATTTCATCGGCAATTTTGAATGCTGTGTGTAGGGGTAGTTCAGGGGCTAACTCAAGGAGTTTATCATTAGGTATTACAATTAAAGTATCAACAACAGATTCCAATCTTTCTAAACCATCCATGGCATTTTCTATTCTTTTTCTCCCTTCAATTGTGAAAGGCAAAGTTACAATTCCGATAACTAATGCTCCTTGTTTTTTTGCTAATGCTGCTACTACTGGCGCTCCACCCGTTCCTGTCCCTCCTCCCAAACCGCAGGTAATAAAAACCATGTCACTTCCTGCTATTTTCTTTTTAATTTCTGATCCAGATTCTTTAGCAGCTTCTTCTCCAGTTCTAGGATTGCTTCCTGCTCCCAGCCCTTGTGTTAATTCTTTCCCGATTAGTATTTTCTGGTCTGCATTAGCATATAATAAATCTTGAGCATCAGTATTCATAGCAATAAGTTCTCCTCCCTTAATTCCTATTTCTCTCATTCTACTTAAGGAATTACCTCCTCCTCCGCCAATCCCTACAACTTTAATTTTGGCAGATTGTTTTTTTAGAAGCTCTTCAAGTTCCTTATCAATCTCTTGTACATCTGATAAACTAGATAATGTATCTGGAGAATGTTCAGGTTGATTGTAGATATCTTCCATCTTGAAAAGAGCCAATATCTCTTTATAAGAATTATTGTGATTTTTTGGTTGAATTACCAATTTCTTGAATTTCCAGTTCAAGCCCAAGGATATCTTTGAATTTCTCCTTAAAGATTTTGACATAATCCTTTAAAGATTTTTCAACCTGTAGTATTATTTTTTTATCTTTTACTTGAAATTGTAATTCTTTCCTAAAGAAGAAACCAATCAATGCTTTTATTTTTTCATTTAAGTCTTCAACTTTCTTTTTTACATTAATATTATAAACTACTAGTTTCCCTGCTAGCGGATTGTTGAAATCAGCCATCACTCTGCCACCAGATACAGTAAGAATTCTGGCTAGTCTACCATCAAAATTAAACATTGCTCCTGGGATTGGTTGGACATTTTGTTCTTTGAAAACTTTCATTGGAATAAGTT
>SDBV01013439.1_pt1 | contig 10423 bp, 11 predicted proteins | sample 2277081 | NCBI WGS metagenome assembly SDBV01 (sample SAMN10402039, study PRJNA504765) | marine sediment metagenome | isolation source: marine sediment core GS10_PC15, 223 cmbsf | place: Arctic Ocean: Southern Knipovich Ridge | collected 2010
TTTCTTAAATGCCTAGGATCTCCCATGTTTGCACCTATTATTCATTAGTTGCTTGTTGGCGTTTTTTTCTCCGTATTACTCCCACCACTAGTCCATGACGTCCAGTACTTTTAGTACGTTGACCACGAACTTTTAATTTTAAGTGATGCCGAACACCCTTATAACTTCTAATTTTTTTCATTCGATCAATATCTCTTTTGACTGTAATCTCTAATTTATTCCCAATGACATGAAGATTTTCACCTGTGCGTAGATCTTTTGGGCGATTTACCATCCAACTTGGGATTCCATTTTCAATAGGATTTGTAATGATTTCTTCAATTAGGTTCAAATCTTTTTCGGCAATTGCTCCGATCCTTGCTTTAGGATTAATACCTGCTACTCTTACTATTGCCTGTGCGAATCTCTTACCAACACCCAAAATTTGTGTCAATCCATATTCTACTTTTGCGTTTCCATCCACTTGTGATCTAAGATTACGAAAAAATACTTTTTCTCGAAAATTTTTCGGTCGAAATGGAGATAAAGAACTCATATTAAAATTTCAAATTATAAATTAGGTTTGTAAGAAAGAATTTTAGATAGAATTTTAATTTTTTGCATAAATTATTTTAGAATGTTTGATAAATCTTTCATTTTTATCATTTGGATGTTTGGAAGGTAAAAAACATAAGATTTACATCATTCTCTCCTTTTTAATTAAAATTTTTATTCTTTAATGTTTCTAGTTATAATAGAAATTGTCCAAATAATCTATAGGTGATGATTATTAATATTATTTTTTGGTTTTGTTAAAGAATGAGCTGGTATAAAATGTTAGTTCTGTAAAAATAAACCTAATAATTGGGGACTCTTTTATTTTTTTCCATTTTTTAGAAGAAACTATTTTATATTTCTGATTTTTGAATAATTTTGCACCAGAATAATTCGTCTACTGGTTTTGAATTAAACAATGGACTTAAATAAAATTAGAACTATATCATCTTTCATGCGAAATAATTTTATGGTAAAACATCAAATTTAAATTTACTAAAATTTGATAAAAAAGATTTTTTTATTTAAAAAATCAATAATTAATTTATGGCAGAGGCAGAAGAACAAAAGAAAGAAGATTCATTATATGATTTTTCGAAAAATTGATTTTAAAGTATAAATATGTATAAAAAATTATAAAAATAAATTTTAAAAGACATTTTCTTTAAAGAAATGGAATTTTATTGTGTTACTCAAAAGAGTTTAATTTTACCAATATAGATGAATCAACTTTGCGTGTGCTACTCATAAACCCGAATTATCCTAAGGCATACATGTATGGCCCTCAGGCAAGCATTGTCTTCCCCCCATTGGGATTGGAATACATAGCAGCGTATATCAAGGATATAGCTGACGTCCATATATTGGACAGTCGTCTAAAAACAGTAAATTTAAAAGTTATTGAGAAAAAAATTGAGCAGTTCCAGCCAGACTATGTCGGGATTAGTTGCAATTATAGTTCTCAGATTTATATTGCTCTCAGGATTGCTGGCATTGCTAAGACATACGGCTCCCGAACGGTTGTTGGCGGGTGGCATCCAACGCTGGTGCCTGGTGAAACACTTGAATCTCACTCGGTTGACATCATAGTAAGAGGCGAGGGAGAAATCACCTTTCGGGAGCTGATCCAAAACAACAGTCCTATTCGGATCTCGGGGTTATCGTACAAGCAGGATGGAAAACAGATCCATAATCCTGACCGCGAATTGATGAATTTGAAACACATTCGGTCGCCTCTTCATCACATTCGATCAGCAAAAGCAAACTATAATTTCTTTGGCTTATCCGTTGACTGCCTTGAAACCAGTCGAGGCTGTCCATATTCTTGTAATTTTTGCAGTATTCATTATTTCTATAAGAATACATACAGAAAACGTAAAATCCAGGATATTATTAAAGAATTACACTCATGTGAGATTAACAATAGGGTCAGTATCATTTACTTCATCGACGATAATTTCTTGGGCAATCAGAAATTCGTGGTAGAGTTATGCAACGCCATCATTCAAAATGGCATCAACAAATACTTCATGGCCCAGGTCCGCGTTGATACGATTGTGAACCATCCGGAAGTTTTAAAGAAGATGGCAGATGCGGGGTTCATTTACCTATTTTTGGGACTAGAAAGCTTCTCTGACCAAACATTGGAAAAACTCAACAAGCGAATTAAGTTCAAAGAAATCAAGTCCGCATTAAGAATACTTCACGATCTTGGTTACATCATCCAAGGAAACATCATTTTAGGCGCGAACATCGAGGATACAAAGCAAGATCTCGAAACTACCATCGAGATCGCAAAAACCCTGGACATCGATCTACCTACTTTTTCCTTACTAACCCCATTTCCAGGGACGAAACTGATGGAGCAAGTCTTGAAGGAGGACCTATTGCTCACTAGGGATTGGCGTGATTTCAACTGGTCAGTTCCTGTCATCAAGTATCAACATTTATCATCTGATGACTTGAGTTATTACTTAACTAAGGCTTATGAAGAACTTCTATCCTTAAAAAAAATTTGGCAAGGAATTAGAAGGCTCATTCAAAAGCGGGGGCCGAAATTCCACATTTCACGAATAATTCCCTTTGATATACTCAATATAATCCCCCAGCTGATAAAGAATTTGGGGAACTTACTTTCCAATAAATAACTAAAGAAAAAGTATAAAAAAAAGGAAATTATAATCGTTTTTTCATTTGTTTCCATAACGCCTACAGAGCGAAAATAAATCTCATTAAAAACAAATATTTGAGATGGAATTCCCTTTTTTTCTTAATTCTATCAATTTCTTCATAAGAATTTGACTCTCAATAATGCTTTTAATCATATTACATAATTGATGGTTTATGACATTAATGAAAGAATTTATTTTTTCTGATTAGGTTTTATAATTTCTATGATTAGTACAGAATTCGAAATTAATAGATTATTTTACTTTTTTTATCAAAGAAGATCTTTATAACAAGTTTTTCTTAATTTTGAGTAATTATTTAAAGCATTTTCAAAAAAAAAAATGAACATAATGAGTAATTAAAATGAAAGATAATAATAAAGGATATTTTTACATAGATGTTCTACATTATAGCACCCTAATAATTAATTACGTAATTTTTCAACTAATATTAAGTTCTATATATCTTTCGCATGAAGTTTTTTATTTAAAAAATCATTAATTAATTTATGATAGAGGCAGAAGAAAAAAAGAAAGAAGATTTTGCTAAGGAATAATATGAAATGAATAATAATATTTTTGAAGTATTTTCACATTTTAAAGTAATGAGAAGGTATAAAACATAATAATTTACATTTAATTTCCAATTACTATAGAGGTTTTAATATGCTCGATATTGAACTTTTTCGTAACAATCTACAAAAAATAATTGACTCCGAGAAAAAGAGATTTAAAGATCCACTTAATGCAGAGAGAGTATTAGAAGATGATATTAAGTGGCGAAAGATACTACAACAATTACAAGATTTGAGAAAACTAAGAAATGAAATTTCTGTTCAAATCGGTAAATTAAAAAAATCTGGAGAGAATGAGAGAGTAAAAAAGGCAATAGAAAAATCAAAAAAAATTAAGTTAAAAATTGATGAATTAGAAAAAAAAGAAGTAGAATCTCTTGAGCAAAGAGATAAAGTTCGTTATACTGTGGGTAACATTTTACATGAATCCGTTCCATATGGTGAAACAGAAGAAGAGAATGAAATAGTAAGAATTGTTGGCAAAATTCCAAAATTCAATTTTAAACCACTATCACATGTTGACTTAATATCAAAAATTGATGGAGCAGATACGAAAAAAGCCTCAGAAGTGGTAGGATCAAGGTTTTATTACTTGAAAGGAGACACAGTTCTACTTAACTTAGCTCTACTGAGATTTGCTTTGGATAAATTGATAAGTAAAAATTACATTCCAATGTGGCCTCCTTTTTTCACAAAACACGAAGTAATGAAAGCAGCAGCAGAATTAGCAGATTTTGAAGAACAATTATATAAAATCCAAGACGAAGATCTATATATGATCGCTACTTCTGAACAATCCTTAGCTGCTTATCATTATAATGAAATACTAGAAATTGAGAGATTGCCAATTAAATATGTAGGAATTTCTTCATGTTTTAGAAGAGAAGCAGGATCACATGGTAAAGATACCCTTGGAATATTTAGAGTTCATCGGTTTGAAAAGGTTGAACAATTTATTCTTTGTGCTCCAGAAGATTCTTGGAAACACCATGAAGAATTAATTGCAAATTCAGAAGAGCTCTTTAAGGAATTACAAATACCGTATAGAATTGTAAATATAGCTTCTGGGGAATTAAACGATAATGCCGCAAAGAAGTATGATCTTGAAGCATGGTTTCCTGCCTCAGAAACGTATCGAGAGTTAGTATCGTGTAGTAATTGTTTAGATTACCAAGCTCGAAAATTAAAAATAAGGATGGGAAAAGTCGGCTCACAACAAAGTAAGACTATTTTAAACACTTTAAATTCAACTGCGATTGCAACCGAACGCACTATTTGCTGTATTCTCGAAAATTTCCAAAACAGCGATCATTCTATAGCAATTCCAAAGGTTCTTCAGAACTATATGAATGGTAAAAAGATTATTAAGGCAATAAAATAAATCATAATAGAATACAAAATGCTTAAAAAGAATTTAGAGGATTTTGAGGTTTTTTATAAAGAAAGATTAAATTCTCAATTTTTTAAAATAAGAAAAGTTACAAAAAAATCAATAACAGATATTAAAGACAGTTTAATTGAAATAAAATTATGTCTAGATCACTTCTTAGAAAAAGGAAAAGAAAAAATTGATAAAAAAGCTCAGAAATCTTTGCAATTTTTCTCTAAAAAAATTCGAAAAGAAATAGATGAAATTGAAATTCCTGAAGAAGAAGTCAATTATGATAATATTATGGACTTATTGAATAATGTTAAGAAACTATTTACGAGTATTAATGAAATTGCTAGAAAATCTTTACCAAAATTCCATAAGGATGTACAATCAGAAATAAAAGAATTAAACTATTTAACCCGCAAATTAGGGAAAAAACAAGGAATTTTTAACGATTTTTTACGAAAAAAATACACAGGAGTAAAAGATGCTGAGTATTTGCTTAAAAAATTACCAAAACTTTTTCATCTCAAGGAGAATATTGAACATGCTAAAGGAGATTTAGAAAAGTTTGAAAGGGAATTAGAAGACCGAAAAGTGAGACAAGAAGACTTAAATTCTCAATTATTAGAAAAAGAAAAGAATAAATTATTCAATGAACTTGAGATTGAGAAAGAAAGATTATTTCAAATAAAATTAAAAATAAATGATGAAATTGGATTTAAAAAAGCTTTAAAAAAGTTAAAGTTTGAATTAGAAAAGGGAACATTTCATATCCCAAATATTGATTTATATTATCTTAAGGATTTTATTAAAAATCCTATAAAAATGTTAACTAATGAACAGAAAGATTTACCAAAGTTTACTGGTCTTTTAGTACAATTACGCCATGTCTTAGAGGAAAACAAATTAAATCTAAAAACAGACACTAAGCAAAAATCTATTGAACAAATAAGTGCAATATTTAATGAAAAGCAATTACAAGCGAATGTCGAGATATATTTACAAATTGAGGAAGCGATTAAAGGAATAGAAAAAAGGATTCAAGAAGCGGGATTAGTTCAAAAATTAGAAGCCCTAAAAAATGAAATTTCTTTGAATACGATAAAAATAGAAAATGTAGAAACAGACTACAATAGAAAAAATAAAGACTACACTAGATATCTTAATGCATTAAAGAATGAAAGAGAAGAATTCCAAAATTCGGTAGAAGAAATCTTAAATGAGAAAGTAAAAATCAATATCACTTTTTCATTTTAATTTTATTTTCTTTCAATCATCTCAAAAGTTCGATTGTTCTCTACATTTTTTTTTTTTAGTGTATATTTCAAATTTTTTTTTAAGAACTTAAAAACTTCAGTATGCACTAAATTAAAAATTTTCAAATATTCGAATGCTAAAATTAAATCTTGCGCTAGATCTATATCAAATCCCGCTCGGAATGAATCATAAATAGCGATTTCTCTTATTCCTCTTTTAGAAGCGTTTTCGAGTAAAGCAAACAAGGAAGGAGTAGTTGGATCCGAAAAATATGAAGGAATAATATCGGGAGGATTTCTTCCCAGAATAGATATTCCTGCTGAATGAATAGCAGGGCAAATTACTATCTGATTTTTCTTTACAAGAGAGTAAATATCATTAAAATTACTAGCAGAAATTAAAAGTAAATCTAAAAATGAAATTACTGTTTGTTGGGCATTAAATTCATCAACAACTATGTTATTTAGATCCTTTATTACCTCATCAAAAGATTTAGGAGGAGTTATTAATTTTTCTTTTATTCCAATTAAATTATAATCATCTGCCAGTTCTAATATTTCAGAAGCATTACAATAAACAATTTTTTGATTAAAGCAATTAACATTAATTAAGATAGTTCCAAGATCTTTGAACATTGCAATTGTTAATTCGATAAGTTGTTCGGATGAGAAACAATCTCGAAGTCTAGATTTTGTTCTATGTAACGGGGCAACAGGAATAATTAAAATAGTCATGATGAGATTTTTAATATTACGATTCTAAAAAATGAAGATTATAATTAAATACTTAGAATACGAATTTATTTAAAATTTGAGAATTTTATTTTAAGGTATTTAGAATTTCTAATGATAAACTTTCAAATACTTGGTTAACGTTTTCATTTAACTTTGCTGAAGTCTCAAAATATTTCACTCTTAAAGTTTTTAACTTTTTTTCAATCAATTCTTTATCAATTTCTCCCTTGAGATCTGTTTTATTTCCGACAATAACATATGGTATCGCTCCGCTTAGTCCCTTTAATTTTGAAATCCAAAAATCAAGATTTTCAAACGATGAGTAATTATTTAAACTAAAAACAACCATAGCACCAACAGCCTGTACGAAGTAGTATTCTGTAGAGAATAATTTATCGTGTTGACCACATAAATCCCAAAAATAAAGCCTGAATCCTTTATCTTTAATATCCTGTGAGAATTTCGAGTTTTTTTTGTTTAATTTATCGATTACTATTTTTAAATCAATTTCTTTTATCAAAAAATTTGCACCTATTGTTTGGTGGTATTCATCACTAAATTGGTCATCTACATACCGAGCTAATAAACTAGTTTTACCAACTCCAGCATCTCCACAAATGATTACCTTTCCTCGGTAAGACATAAAGCTTTATACACCATTTTTTTAATAAGTCCTAAGAATAATTCACAATTTTTCGATTTAAATTTATCTATTTTCTAATTTTTGTTTTACTTTATTTTTAACTAAATTAAAAAATTTAATTTGGAATTGGTTCTTTAGTAACCAATTTAATAACCTTACATTCAGATGTAATAAAATGTTTAAATAAATGTTCATAACCAATAATCTGTTTTGGTGTACCATTTTCTAACCATAATCCCGAAGTATATTCTGGTGCCTCTTTTACACTATCTAAAGTGGTAAGCACAAATTGATTGTCAGTTATTAAAAGACCAAAAGGAATAACGCTATCTCCTTCAATAGAATGTAAACTTACTGCGATTTTCAATAGTTTTTTAATTTCTTCTTTTAAGTTTTCATTATATTTTAAAGCTATTACTACTTGCAAATTAGCAGAAAATTTTTTATTCCATAGTTCTTTTAAAATCCAATCAAAACCTCCTAATTCATGCATAAGTAAGTCAGGTGTAATAATGAAAAAAATCCGTTCTTTTGCTGAAATTATTAATTCTTTGATTTTCTTTCGAATTTTTTCTCTTGAATTTATTGACCAGACCTTTGGTTCAAATTGCTCTTTATTTATTTCCAATTTGCCAATAATTTTTTCTAAAAATATCGTATTCTCAATCTTTTTTTTGTATTCTTCACGAATTTCCTTAAAAATTTTATCAATCGGAATCACTTGATAATTCGCACCCCTTTTTATCGGTTCCTTTTGAATAAATCCTTTTTCTATTAATCTGTTCAATGAATCGTAAACCCTTGCTCGATCAACACTTGAATATTTTGCAATATCTGCTGGGCTTAAAATCTTGTACTTACATAGTGTAAGTAATACTTTGGAATCATTTTTTGTAAATCCTAATGACTGAAGTGATTTTTCTATTTCAGATTGTTCTAAGTTCTTCGGTTCGGACATAGTTGGAATTAAAAATGAAAGGCAAATCCTCAATTATATTTTATATATAATTCTTAAATCATATAACAAGTATTTTAATTTTGATTTTTAGAAAAGCAAGAAATTTCAAAAGAATTTTAAAACTAAAGATTTCAAATTTAAGTTTTAACTGCATTCTTGGACTAAGAATAGTGGTTAAATTGGATAAAAAGAAAAAGTAAAAATTTAAAGAAATATAAATTTAAATTTCTGGATTTATGTATTAATTAAAATTTTAAAAAAAATTTATTTGTGTTTAATAATAATTGCGAAGAATTATCGAAACATTAATAATAGGTAAAATTTAAAAAAATAAGGAATCAAGCCTTTATGTAATAAAAAGCAGTTTTTAATTTTAGTCGGAAAAATTAATTTAACATTAATAAAACGATCTCATTTTCGAATTAATACGATCTCTTTAAAGAGATCTCATAAAAATATAACTTCGAATCATAACATTTATATAATAGAAATGTGTAGTTATACTTAATTAACAACTTCTAAATAACAAATAAATTTTAAAAATTAGTGGAGGAATAATTATGGCTAAAAAGAAAGCTCCAGCAAAGGCTAAACCTAAAGCAGCAGCTAAAAAGAAAGGTGATTCATATATAGCAAAAGCTCCTATCAGAAGATTGATGAAAAAAGAAGGTGCTGATTTGGTTGCTGCTGAAGCGCTTGATAAATTAATTGGTTTCCTTGAAAGTAGTGCGTCTACAGCAACAAAGGAAGCTATTAAGGTTTGTAAAGCCGATAAGAGAAAACGTGTTACCGCTGCGGATATCCGTAATGCCACAAGGTAAAACGCTTCAGATTTCAATAACTAACGTATTTTTTTATTTTTTTTAATTATTTTTAAAAATTCTCAAAGAATTCTTTATTTATGTAATTTTTAATATTATTTTCAATCTTTTTCTTTACATCCTCTAATCCTTCAGGTAGTACTCGAGTTTTACCAACTATATCAAAAAATCCTAGTTCAGAACCAAATCTCGGAATCAAATGAAAATGTAGATGTTCAATACTCCCCCCTGCTTGTCTTCCTTGATTGATACCAATATTATATCCTTTGGGTTGATATAAATCATTTATCATTAATTGTAAACCCTGAATTATTCTAGAGGTATGTATGATTTCCTCCTTTGTTAGTTCTAAATACTTGGTAATATATCTAATTGGAACAATCATTAAATGTGCAGGATTGTAAGGAAATAGGTTTAGAACAATAAAACTAATTTTATCTTGAAAAACCTTTAAAGAAATCACTCGCTCAACGTTATCTCTAATAGCACATAAAATACAATCAACTTTTGGTCTTGCTTTTCCTTGAACGTAATCTAATTTCCCTAACGCTCTAATCCAATTTTCAAAAATGTTCAAACACCTTGAGGTTCAAGAATATAAAGAAAATCCTGGACCAGAATGAAAATCTTTAGATCTATCAAAATCTTCTGGTCGTATTTTTCCAACACAATATTCTCCTAAAATAATATTACTATAAGCAGCACAATTAAATACCCTCCGGATGCTTTTAAGGAAAGTTTTCTTTGAAATAGTTCCATCTTCATCAAGAAACACTTGATCGCTTATTTCATATCGATAATTCTTTATATCTATTTGATAAAAAACATCTTTCAAAAGAAAGGATTTTCTTAAATCCATAAAATATTTCATCTTTTTTTCTTTTTTCAAAGTATTTAAAGCATTTATATGTGGTTCTGAAATTTGAATTCCTATCCTAACTATCACCAAGCCTTTATTTTTTGGTCTAAGTGTTATCATATTTCTACCAATTTGACGACCTAAAGGATCTTTTCCAGGCGGAAATATAAAATGGAATCCAAAATCAAGTTTAGGGTCATCAATTTTTTCTCTTATTAGACCTTCATCTAGTAAATATTCTCGGATCAATTGCTTGATTTTACTTTCTTTATTTGACATAATAAATCAGTAGGGTAAGGAATGAACAGGATTTTAAATTTTTTCTTGAGAAAAAATTTTACTTATAAACTGAAATCCAGAAAAAAAAAAAAAAAATAAATAAATAAAGAATAGGGATTAACTCAATTCTGTTCTTCAAAAAAAACAACTTCATCAATTGAATGTAGCGCACAATTAAGAGATTCTAATATTTCAATTATTTTCTCAAGAGAAAGATCAT
>SDBV01013440.1_pt1 | contig 10423 bp, 15 predicted proteins | sample 2277081 | NCBI WGS metagenome assembly SDBV01 (sample SAMN10402039, study PRJNA504765) | marine sediment metagenome | isolation source: marine sediment core GS10_PC15, 223 cmbsf | place: Arctic Ocean: Southern Knipovich Ridge | collected 2010
TCCTAAGTCCTGCCCAAAATTCTTTTAATCACCTGTTTTGAGCGCTTTAAAAAAGCTTGTGCTGTTTCTATGGATTGTGTCCGTATCTTATTTAATAAAACCAGTGGTGACGATGACGGTTCAGCTGCGGAAAGAAATAACATGACTCTGCCGTCCTTGCCTCCTACCAGAATGTCATCGAGATTATCATTGTTCCAGTCCATAACAAAAAGGCGCGAACGAGGGTCGCCTAAAGTGTCCGGATAGCGAAGGATGTCTCCATTTATCAGGGAAAGTTTATCATATTTATCAAAAGCCGGCGTTTCATTTGTTCCAACATTTTTCAGGTAAAAAACATGTCCGTTCATTTCACCGACCAGCAGGTCTTTAAAACCGTCTTTATTCCAGTCGTATATTCTCGGAGCAGACCTGCTGTGTGTTATGAAATCGCGGCCTGCCGCCTGCAGGAAGTAAAATGATTCAAATGCAGGAGATGAATCAGTCCCCGTATTAATGTAAACTTTAATTTTACCATCCATACCCCCGGTCAGAAGGTCTTTTTTCCCGTCACCGTTCCAATCGTCAACAACCGGTGTAGCCCTCCTGCCGGCATCAAGTCGGACTCCTGCAGCCTTTATATAATCAGCGGCTGCCAATACAGGTTCATCGTTACTGTAGGAATTTAGATATACCTGGACATTTCCGTTCGTGTCGCCGATCAACAAATCAATTTTGCCGTCACTGTTCCAGTCAACGACTGAAGGATATGAACCCAGTCAGCCAAATGCGGCTGCATCCAGGGAAGAGCATTCATTGGAACAGGTCTGTATAAGCACGGAGCCGTTGAACGATGGATTGTCATCTGTACCGCTGTTTTTATAAAAGCTGACAAAACCATGACTTGTTTTATTATTATCAACATGATTATGCCCTACCAGAAGGTCTTTCAATCCATCATTGTTCCAGTCATATACAAGGGGAACTGACCAGTGGGGTGATTTGAGGTCCGCAGAACCGTCCTGAATATATACCCCGGGCAGAAGGTTTGTCTGGAAGTCTGAATAATAATAAACATTATATACTGCTAAAGAAAGAAAGATTAAACAAAAGATTGCGGCTGAACGAATGAATATTTTTTTTGCAGAGTTAAACATTATTCTTTATTTTAAATGAATTGCACTATTTAAGTCTAAGACAAAAAAATCCGAAAATATTAGTAAGACATATTTAGAAGATAGAAGGGTTTTATGAAGATAGACAGAATTGTTCAGGATTGTATTAATTACGCCCAGGATAATATCGCAGTTTCCATAGTCGGAGCGGTCGTCCTGCTCTTTTTGCTTTATACGAGGCCGAAAATAGTACTTGCTCTGTTTTTGGTTGCAATGGGGGCAGCAGGAGTTACGGAGATTTTTGATATGCTGAACGACACAGGACTGAGCCGCTAGATAGCCGGGGTATATTGATATTTTATTCGTATATTTTCCATAATAGTACATATTTTAATTCATTACTAAGGAAGTGGTTGAATGGCGATCAGCAAGGTAATAATAAGGTTCAAGGACGGAAAGCTGTTAAAGGGAAGAACCAATGATTTTTCCCCCAGGAAAAAAGTATTTCATATGAATCTCATATCCAGGGAAGAAATAAAGATAGATGTGGAAGAGCTGAAGGCAATCTTCTTTATAAAGGACTTTAAGGGCAACAAAGAATACCAGGCCAGATACAAAGACGCCTTGCCGTGGGGAGGCAAAAAGGTCAAGGTGGTTTTTTATGATGATGAAGAAATAATTGGTTATACCGAGCACTTTTCCCAGGAAGAGCAAGGGTTTTTTATAACCCCGGCTGACCTGAGCGGCAATAACGAACGTATCTTTGTTATTGTTTCTGCAACCAAGAAAATTACTTTTGTCTGATTGGTATTAATGAGTTTTCGGAGTATCGGCCAGGAGGTCGAGGATTAATCCGAAAAAGCTTTCTTCTTTGCTCTGGTAAAACCACCCCAGATGGATAAGGCAGGCGGAACAGTGGCTGAAGCTCCAGTCGAACCCCTCAAACCATGTATGTTCAAGGGTAGAGTCACCGATAACAATGCACCCATCAGCTGAAGAAAAGCAGCTGATCTCAAAGATAATTCCTGCAGGGTTTGTGAATGAATGGATATGAGCACCGTCAACGGAAATAATGCTTTCCGGTGTAGTAATAGGATTTCCGCAGTTTTTACATAATATGACGTGTTCTTCTTCAATGCCGAATTTTTTTTCGGTCCTTATTCTGACATTTGCATCCGGTCTGCCTTCACCTGACTTCAGGCCGAGGCCCGGATACTGTTTCTGGCTGCCGAGAAGTGTATTAAGCATTATATTGAACATAAACTTGATTGAATACTGCAATTGTATCAAATATGTGCAAAAGAGCAAATCCTCTGGAATCTATTTATATTTTGACCTATAATCTATGATCATATGAAAAAGCTGACATTAATCCTCATATCATTTATTTCATTTGTTTTTCTTTTGAACGGCTGCGCCCTTTTTATCAGGCCGCCGTTTGAACCGGAACTTGATAAGTTGTCTTATGCGCAGGTATATCTCCATGACTGGAAAGATGATATGAACTACGAAAATCTTCAAGAGGCTGCAGAACAGTCGATAAGCTACTACAGGAAACTTTCTCCTGAAAAAATATTTCGGTACGGCGAACTCAGTTATTCACCGGAAGAAATGGCGGCTTCAATGGAGCTGTTTATGGAGATAATCAAAAACCCGCAGGATGGGGAACGCATAAAGCAGATAAAGGAAAAATTCCATTTCTTTGAGAGTAAGAATTCTGAAGGAGAAGCATTTTTTACAGGGTATTATGAACCTGTACTGGAAGGCAGTCTGATGCCCGTAGGAAAGCTGTCAGAACCTCTCTATGAAACACCGCATGACTTGATAAAAGTAGACCTGGGACAGTTTTCCGGGGAATTGAAGAATGAGAGTATTGTAGGGCTTTTGAAAGGAGATCAATTAATCCCTTATGACTCGAGAGATGAAATAGTATATGAAGGATCACTTCAATACAGGGCAAATCCGATAGCTTATGTTGATGAGATAGAACTGTTTTTTCTCCAGATACAGGGTTCGGGCCTGATCAGGTTCCCTGACGGCAGTCTTAAGCGTGTCAATTACGCGCAGAAGAACGGGCATCCCTACCTGTCTATCGGACAGGTCCTGAAAGAAGAGATCCCCGAGGAAGAAATGTCCATGCAGTCAATAAAAGCATATTTATATGCAAACCCGGACAGGGTGCGTGAAATTTTCAGCTACAACCAGAGCTACACATTTTTCAGGGAAGTAGATGAAGGGCCTCTCGGCAACATTGAAGTGCCCCTGACACCGGACCGTTCGATAGCCATGGACAACAGGGTTACTCCAAAAGGCGGACTGGCATTTATTGAAACAGTACTTCCTGTCATTAAAGATGGAAAGCTTGTTGATTGGGAGCCGGTACAGAGATTTGTTCTGATACAGGATACCGGGGGGGCGATCCGTGAACACGGAAGGGTTGACCTGTTTTTAGGGCATGGAGAAAAGGCTGGATTAACCGCAGGACACCTTAAACATGCGGGCCGTTCTTTTCTTATTGTGGCCCGGAAGAAATTCATACAATAAATTTTCAAAAAAGGCAGAGTTCATCCGCCTGTTTCTTCAGGGTCCTTGCCTTATTTGCTGGGAGGGAGAGTATGTTCCCAATTTCCTCTGCTTCCATTCCGGCCAGGTCTTTCAGCAGGATGATGTTATGCTCGAACAATGTTTTGATAAGTATTGATTTTACTCCTGAAATAATAGTCACCGGATAGAGTTTTTTGTCTTCGATGATTTTTTGAAGGCTTGAATCTTCAGGGTATCTCCAGCTTCTCACATGCAGCCCGGTACATTCAGCATACTGTACAGCGTCTGAGGTGCAGCGTGTATTGGTCATTAACCAGCCTTTGAATTTTTTCCCCGGATACCGGGACTTGATAACAGGCTTAAGGTCCTGAAACCGGGAATGAATATACATGGCTGTTTTAACATCAGATGCAGTTCCCGCCTTGTTATGGTATTTGCATTCAATGAGTGATACCTCATTGTCTTTTACCGCAAATACATCGATCTCATGTCTCACACATTTCCCCTCCATGAAAATGCCTGTTCTGACCCGGTAGCCGTAATGCCTCAATACCTCTCCAACATATTTTTCAAAAGGGTAGCCCGAAGGGCCGAGACGGAAGATGGCCCTCTTTAAAGAATATCTCAGTCCGGAAGCGTGATTGATCTTTCGGAGGTATTTTTTTGCGAGCCTGTAAATCTTTTTTGTGTTTGTAAAGGGCGGGATCTCCTTTAGGATTGATTCAATGATCAATCCAGCCTGCTCCGGATCAGCCCCTGACCTGATAAGTGATTCACGGAGCTTGTCGGGATTAAGGTCTTCTGTTATGCCTGAAGCCTTTGTGATTTTGATTTTCATGATAAAGGGTCGATATAAACTTTAATCAGAAAAGTATATCAAAACGGTGAGAAAAATATAGAAAGAAAAAATTATGAAAATTTCTCCTTCTATATCTCCCCCTTTGGAAAAGTCTACGACTCGTCCCGAGGGGGATTAAGACTGAATTATCATTAATAATATTATTCCTTTTTGAAGCCCCGCTTTGTAGGCGGGGAGCTTCACTGACGTGATTTGATGAATTTCGTGTAAGCTGCCGGGGGGTCCATAATTTCCATTCCCATTTTGAATCTTGTACCGTTGGGCGATGTTTTTTTCTGAAACCATTTAACCGCGCAGCTCAGGTTTACAATTTCTTCCGAGGTAAGGCGGGCCTGGAGATCTACTCTTGTTTGATTCGAGAAGTTAATAACATCTTCAGAAGTGGCGGTTATCATATAAATACCGTCTTCAGATAGATTGACTGTAATTCCGGAGTGACTTATACCGTTGGATATGATTTTGGCATCCAGACTGATGACTTTCCTGGAAGATCTTCTCTTTTCCATAGCGATACCCCGGCCCCTAAAACCAGTAATGTGTATCTCTATGTCAAGTATATCAAAACAGGGGGGGATGTCAAGGGGGGGGGGGACGCAGGACTTCAAATGTAAATCAACGAAATACAAGCAATACATAATCTTTTCTTAAATTCTTTCCTGTAGGATAATTACCCACAAAAAAAACAGATAAACCCTGATATCTTTATTTCTTGAAATGTAATATTTTACTCTTAAAAGTTATCAAGAAAGATATCATGAAAGAAAGAGCTTTTCCAAGAAGAACCATAAATATACAGGCTGATTTTATTTATGACAAAGTAAGGTATGCAGGAACAGTAATGAATTTATCGAAAAAAGGAATGTATATTAATACGGAATTACGCCTTCCATTGGGATTGAATTTAATTCACACTTTTTTTAAACCAGAATTAGAAATCATTTTCCCTTTTAACGGTAATATCTTGAAAGTACCTTTAAAAGTCAGAAGGTTTGTAAAAACCGATGGCTTATATAATGGCATAGGTGCCGATGTATATAACCCGCCTGAAAATTATTTTGTATTTATTAATAGTCTCTAATTTGATTCTTCCGAGTTATTTTATTTTTAGCAGGATTAGAGCAGATAACTTCACATTTAAAATCATTCTCCCATCGCCAAAGGAAGGAAAAAGTTTGCAGCCTTCTCTTGTAATATAGCATATCCAGAACAATGTGATGTCCAAATCCAATTAATATACCTGTAAACCATGGATTCCAATTTGTGAACCAGGCAATTATTCCTATTAGGATCAGCAATTCCCATGAGTGGAACACTAAGGTCAATCGAGATAATTCGTTATTATAATGAGCATTAAAGAAATCCTTAATCTTAAAAGGGAAGCCAAATTCTCGTGTGTAGTCATAAATGTGGTCTACATCAATCAATATGCCCGAGAGCAAGCATATTAATGTTATATTCCACGATTTGAATAATAAGTAGACGATACCTGCTACTAAAGTTGAAGATACTATGTGTTGATGGAGTTTCATATCAAGTATTTAGTTTAACATTTATTGAGGACTGTAGATGAAGAATCTTGGGATAATGTAAAAAAAGATTTTTTTGACTCAATGAGAAACCGTTTGTTTCTTGCAGAAGTCCGCATCTTCTAATATAGTGCCTGCACGCTATGTTTCATTCCTTCAGAATTTAATAGACTGCGGCGTCCTGGGGCAGGGTATGACGTCGCGTATGTTGTTCATACCGGTGATGTACTGGACAAACCTCTCAAATCCCAGGCCGAACCCCGCGTGGGGCGCTGAGCCGTATCTGCGGAGATCGAGGTACCACTGCATATTTTCAAGAGGCACATTTATCTGCTCCATCCTGTTTTCGAGCACTGGCAGTCTTTCTTCACGCTGGCTTCCGCCTATTATCTCGCCTACCTTCGGGACAAGGACATCCATGGCAGCAACTGTTTTTTCATCATCATTGAGGCGCATGTAGAAGGCCTTTATGTCTTTGGGGTAATCAGAGACCGCGACAGGGCCTTTAAAGACTTTATCTGTAAGATATCTCTCATGTTCGGACTGCAGGTCAACCCCCCATTCAACGGGGAACTCGAACTTCTTACCCGATTTCTCGAGTTCTTTAATGGCGTCAGTGTAAGATATACGGACGAATGGTTTTTCGGCAAGGTCTTTAAGTTCTGCTATGGAAGTATTCTTGTAGAACTTCTCAAAGAATGCAATTTCGCTTTCACATTTTTCGAGAACATTTTTGCATAAGGCCTGGATGAATTCCTCTGCAAGGTCTATGTCATCTTTAAGGTCCGCAAATGCCATCTCCGGCTCTATCATCCAGAATTCCGAGAGGTGGCGTGATGTGTTAGAATTTTCCGCCCTGAATGTCGGTCCGAAGGTATAGACATCTCCGAGCGACATGGCCATGAATTCTGCCTCCAGCTGTCCACTGACCGTCAGGTAAGCACGTTTGCTGAAGAAGTCCTGTGAAAAGTCAATGCCTCCCTTTTCTTCTTTCGGCAGATTTTCAAGATCAAGATTTGTTACGGTGAAAAGGTTCCCGGCGCCTTCACAGTCACTCGATGTGATAATAGGAGTATGGATCCAGAAAAACCCTCTGCTCTGAAAAAACTTATGTGCTGTATCCGCCAGCACATTACGTACTCTGAATACAGCGCCAAATGTGTTTGTCCTCGGCCTCAGGTGGCTGATTTCACGCAGAAACTCCAGTGAATGCCCTTTTTTCTGCAAAGGATATGTGGCAGTATCAGCATCACCGAATACAAGAATCTCCGATACCTCCACTTCCAGCTTCTGGTCTTTTCCAGGAGATTCTTTAAGGGCACCCCATGCCTTGATTGCGGCCCCGGTATTGCATTTCGCCAGCTTAGTGAATGCTGCTGATTCAGAAGGCACGACCAGCTGAAGGGTCTCCTGGGTAGAACCGTCATTCAATGCGATAAAGGCAACGCCCTTTGATTCACGTTTTGATCTTATCCAGCCGTTTACTGTGACGGTCTGTCCTGCAGTGCCGTCAGCGAAAATAGTGCTTATGCGGATTCGTTCCATCAGTGCCTCCTGTGAGAGTGGTATCTCTCTCTATCATTCTCTAAGAAATAGTAAAGTCTAGCATTATAGGCGGCCATAAATCTCTATTTCACATGGCGATTTGCTTATGCGTATCCAAAACATAATCATTATCTGTTTTAGTCCAATATGTCAATTATTTTTCTGGTTTTCTCATAAAGCCTGAAGATAGTCCCTTCAACTTCTATTGATATTGATCCATCTTTTCCCAACGGCACGACAACCTTTCCCCGTGAATAAATGGATTTATCAAGGATATCCCCTTTAGATAATTTCTTCTGCCAGCCCGGCGGCAGGGGCTTTCCCTTTTCAGCTTTCTTGTGCAGGCCGGGAGGAAGTGCTTTACCCTTAGCTTTGGCTTTTTTATTCTTGGCATATGCAGGTCCTGCAATAAGACTTACGGCGAACAGCATAATCAATAATATTCTGGTATTCATACTATCCTCCCTTTAGATTAATAACGCAGAGTTCATTTATGTAAAAGCCTTTTCTTCCTGTTCTGCTCATATCGAAGTTGTAATACTTCAACAAAAAGCGCAAAACCCATAGGCAGATAAATATATGCTTTTGGGACATGCTTATGCATTCCTTCCATGAATATTGTAATGCCGATAGTTATGAGAAAAGCCAGGGCGAGTATTTTAAGCGATGGTCTTTGTAAAATAAAATCCCCGACCGGCTTGGCAAAAACCAGAATTACCAGGAATGATACAATTACAGATGCAATGATGATCCATATTTTATCTGTTAAGCCGATTGCTGTAATAACGGAATCTACTGAAAATACGATATCCAATAAAACAATTTGCATAATGACGCTAAAAAAAGATTTATAACCGGTATTAACAGAGAGATCATGCTCGTGCTTCAGTTCTATGGTGTTATGAATTTCTCTTACGGCCTTCCATAAAAGAAACATCCCTCCTGAAATAAGTATAATATCCCGGATTGAAAATGAAAATAGTATTTTATTAGTATGATTAGCGAGCTTCAGCAGGACCACAAGCATCAGGATTCTTGCAAGGAGGGCTATTGCCAATCCTAATATTCTTGCCTTATTTCTTTGTGGTTCCGAAAGTCTCTCGACAAATATAGAGATGACAAGGATATTATCGATGCCGAGCACAAGCTCTAAAGCAATAAGTAGTGATAATAATGCAATTGAATCAGCCATAATTAATAATATTCCGGGCTAACAGCAGTTGAGTTATCTACATTACCAGAACTGCCAGCTTCCTGTCCTGATTACATAAATACCGAGGAGAAGGTTGGTTACACTATGGGCTATGATACAGACATAGATACTCCTGCTCCAGTAGAGAAGGAGATTATAAAAAACACCGGCCATAATTCCTGCGAGCCAGAGATAGTGTTCACTGCCGAACAGCAATGACGATATGATAAAGGACATCCATGTAAATGCGCCTATCTTTACTGCAGTGAAATCCTGGTTAATTAAATAGCGCAGGACAAAAGACCGCCAGAAGATCTCTTCAAACAGAGGAACGACCAGGGCCGTCCCTGCAAGTCTTAGGGCTAAAAATACATAATAAGTCTTGCCGGGCAGGATACGGGGATCATATGCCTCCGAACTTCCAAGTGTTGCAAAATCCCCATCCATATTGATCCATAGAACAAAAACAACCGCTCCTGCTGCCAGGGCGCCCAGCACATGTACAGCTTTCAAATTATCAAGGCGAAGTTCATCATATGACCTGAAGAAGTAAACAAGAATTGCTGCTACGGTCAGCATTCTTACAGAATATGTAATGGCTGTATAATTATCTGTCAGAAACCCTTCGGGTATTAGTGGTTTCAGCAGGTCGAAGGCAAAAAGAAGAACCATATAAACCGCGAATGGGAGTATCCTTTTAAAAGCAGGGCTGTCTGATAATTTGTTTTGAGTCATGTTTTTATTGTAGGGGCAATCCCCCCGTGGTTGCCCTGCCTGTAATGAATGAATTGTTCAGAAAGCCCTTATGTGAAAACGAACCCCCCCGTAATCAAAGATGATGCCTGTCATTGTGATCTCCTCTACCTTGAGACCTGAAGTTACAGTGTCACCCTCCCTTGTTATGATTCCGTTGATATTTGCTATGCGTGAAGAGGGTCTGTTCGAATAAATATGCCCTTTTATAGTTATTTTGGGCAATTCTTTTCTGATATCTTCCGGAAGCTGGCCAAGCTCGAGGACCGTTCTTTCCGGGTCGGGCTCAGCATCTTCTTCAGAGAAGGTTTCTTCAACTGGAATGCTGTCCGTTAATAATTGTTCTTCCTTTATCTGATTTTTCAGGACTTCAATTTCCTGTTCAGATGGTTCTAAACCGAGAGAGGCTGTAGTTGTTTCAGGTGAAGGTTTGTCCGGCGTGATCGGGTCTTTATCAGGTTCAGGCGGTTTTTTTTGTTCTTCGGGCACTGTGCTGTCTGAAGATGCAATTTTCCCGTCTGTAGAGATAGAAGCAGGAGATACTTCTTTTTCAGATGCTGGAATTTCATTGGGCAGTGTCTTTTCTGCAGTGGAAGGAACAGCTGAAGCCTGCAATCCGGTGTCGGGCAGCTTTTGCTCCTGCTCAATAATAATCGGTTCCTCCTGTGCAGCCGGGGGGGTGACGGCCATCTCCTGTTTTCTCTGTTTGTCCGGGAGAAAAAGGACTGCCAATATCGCGGCATTAATTACCAGGGCTGCCAAAAAAAGGTATAGCAGGATCGGGCGTTTCTTTGAGTGCTCCAGAGAAGACAGATGAACAGTCGTCAGGTCCGGGACTGAACCCTGCCGGCGCTTTTGTTCGAGCTTTCTCAGAGCATCAAGGATGAATGACATTTATTGTTTGTCCTCCTGT
>SDBV01013441.1_pt1 | contig 10422 bp, 5 predicted proteins | sample 2277081 | NCBI WGS metagenome assembly SDBV01 (sample SAMN10402039, study PRJNA504765) | marine sediment metagenome | isolation source: marine sediment core GS10_PC15, 223 cmbsf | place: Arctic Ocean: Southern Knipovich Ridge | collected 2010
CGGAGATGATTATATAATTGATCAAGCCAATGATTGGTTATTCTTTCAGGTACATAACGGCATTAGAGGGGAATCGCCGCAAGTATATCTTTATATATCTGACGCAGGAAGTAGTAATGCCGGGAATGTTGCCGGAAAAATTTTAGTAGTAAATAAAGGACATAAGCCAAATGGTGTTCATTCAGATTACGTAGATACAGGCGTTATTCCTGAGCCTGGACAGACATTGGATATTGTGGTACATGTTATTTGGGGGGATGCCAACACCGGTTTATTGCAGGTGTGGATCGATGATGCAAATGTGTATAATAAACAAGTTTCAACCGTTTACCCCGAATACCCTTGGGGTGGTAACGCCAAGTGGGGTATATACCATCATGCATGGAGAGATGAAGATCATGTTCAAGAAACATTGGATCAGGGGATAACCCATGTGGAGACTTTCCTTGGGCCTTTACGCGTTATCACAAGATATCCCGGTGATCCTGATTATGGCAAGGATTCATACGAATTAGTGAAACCAAGGTAAGTTTTTATAAATGTAATTACCGGCAATAATTCAAGGGCTGGACATTTCCAACTGGCCCTTGAATTTGTTTATTTATAATCCCGGAAATTGGCAGAATCCTGAGTTCCCCATATGACGTGTTTACTCCTGATTTATGTGTTTTCACGAAAATCATTGTCATATTAATATCAAGGAAATTTTTCATCGCTCTGCCTACAAAGGGGTGCAGGAAGTACCAGCGAAGAAATCCTGACATCTATAAATAATAGTTTTGATATTATTTACTAAATGGTTAAAAAAACATCTGAACTCCAATTGATACGCTCTACTGTAACACCTTTACTATCTTGTCCACAATATTATTTTTGCCATTTCCTAAAGGCGCTCCATCCAAAATCATTTTCGCACCTTTTTCAATCTGATAAGGCGTTGCACTATCTTTAATTTTGAGTCGTTCGGCGTTTATATAAGCTTTGCCTTGTTCTGAATTTTCTTCGTAAATGCTAATTCCTACATTATTATTTTCTAAAAGAGTATCGAAAATTCTTACTTCAGACTGCCCGGAGACGGCAATTCCAATTTCCGCATGTCTGATGTCTGACCACCTGATAGTCAACTGGCTATTTCCTTTGGCCAACAGGCCTTGATCTCCAATATTATTGAGAAATAGTTGATTCATCCCAAGCTTACTACTGATAATGGTTATTCCATCCTGACCGATATTTACAAAAGATGAATTGGAGATAACACCCGAGCAATAATTCACTCCAAGCGCATTGCCATCAATATTCTTAAACAGACTATGATCAAGAGAAAAGTCCGATCGACGAATGTGAAGGTAATCCTTTCCGGTTCGGCCATTGGAAAAGGTACAGGCATTTATACTAACCGGCGATTCAAAGAATGTGATGGCGCCTTGTAACATTCCACCATCAGCGGTCGGTCCTGCTATTTTATCAAAAATAACATAAGATAATTGTGACCGCTGATCAGCCTGAATTACACTGACTCCCCTGCTTGATGAATCAGAAGAAATAATCCGGATAGGCATTTCTTCCTGACCCTTCGCATAAATAGGGGAGTAGCTAATGATACTTGCACCATTAACCAGATCGATCTGAGCTCCCGCCTCAATTTCCAACCGCTTATTTGCAGGTATGACCAAATCTATAGATATCGTACATTCTCCATTTGGAATAGAAATAATCTCATTTTTCTCATCTGTTACAACAAAGTCAAAAGTAGAGTAACTTCCGTTATTCAGCAGTTTTTCTATCCTATCAACCGTATTCAGCTCAACGACTTGCGGTAATACGCCAATTGTTCTTTTTCTTGATTCCAATCCATATATGCTATAATGTACCTTAATGTTTTTTTGATAATCGTCAGGTAATTGAGTCCTTTTGGGTATTTGAAAACTGAAAAGCTGAGGCTGTTCTTTCTCTTTAGTGTCAAGAACGATCGGGGTTTTAGGATATAAAAGTATAGAATCCCGCCAACTAAGGTGGGATACTTCAACTGGAAGATATTGCTGGTTGTGTAAACTAAGCTGAAGGGTGTTGTAATCTTTACTACTGAAATATGCAGCAAGCTGATCATCCTTAGGAAAAAGCACAGAATGGATGTAATCTTGATTCTCATAGAGTTTATGCATATACAACTTATAAAAGGGCCAGGTGCGATAAACCTTGTTTATTAGAGAATTGATTTTATCCTCATTACGTAACAGCAATTGGTCCAGGAACTCCGATTGACTAAGTATTTCTGCTTCTTGAATGTAATGCCGTTTAAACTCCAGATTGTCATAAATAAGTTTTAGAATAGGATCATTCACAAATTTTGCGTGGCGGGAGAGTGGTATTGGTTTTTCAATAAATAATCTCAAATTGGATACTTCAGTCAGTCGAATTGTTTCCCATTCCCTAATTATCGGCTCGGTTAAGCCAGTAACAGGATTAAAATAGAACCGTATGTTTTGCCTGGCCAATGGGTGATTGTTATTCATTAGATCGCAGAGTGCAAACGCCTGAGCCATCTTTTTCCTGTCGAAAAAGAAGCCCGGTGGTAATTCGCCTGCCATCATATCCCGCCACATACTCTTGACCATCAACAGTTGCGCCCTGGTTCCGGGATCTGACAACAATTTGGATTCCTGGTAAGCCGAAAATTCACCATCGAGCTTAAAGAGTATGCCCTCACGTAAGCTATTGTTTTCTACAAGGTATTTGTCAAAACGCTCCTCCATGTAGTAAATACCGATTGGTTTCCCGTTTATAGCAAGATGCACGTAATCTACCCTCAGTCCTATCAATCCCCTTTCCTTCATCAATTCGAAGCCAAGCCAATCTGTCATATAGCCACGGGTTGCAGGTCGCAACATGGCAAAACGTTTCATGCCTTTAAAAGTATCATCCCCACTTACCTTTACCTGGAACGACCACTTCATTGGGTCTCTAAGATGAGGAAATGCAACTAGCCCAGTCAGACTTATTTTCGCATTGTGTGTTTTTCCATTTAATGTCAGTTTTACCGGAAATTCTTCATTTTTTATTTCCATGGAAATTAATCCATCCTCCAATGCTTGTTCGCGTAAATATTGAATCCTTTGTAAATGCCTGAATTTGATATCCATTTGAATATCATCAAACTCCTGTAATCGACCAACGGTATAATTCTTTACAAAAGAAAAATCCAGGTTTGCCATTTGCAACACCGTGTTTTTGATATAACTTGTTTGCCCAATCTGATTCAAATGCGCGCCATACCCCAGGATCATAAAAAATAATGTGACCAGTCCAAACAAGCCAATTATGGCTAATATGCCCTGTGTCAGTAATTTGTTTTTTGCGAAAAAATTTCGAAAAACCCCTGACTGGTAAGATTTTATGTCTATTTGCTTTATTTTCATTATTTCATCATACCCGAATCAAACGATGGACATTAGACTACAATAGCTTCTCTTTTCACGAAGGTGTAGAATACATTAATCTCCAAATTACGGAATGAATCGCTTCAGCGCTTATTTTATTGAATCCACCAATACCTTAATGCCCATTATGCCAAAATACAACTATTCCATTTGCAATACCCAAAACACCTCCAGGTGTTTCAAAGATCAATGAAAATTGTCATCCGCCCAAATTACAATTTAACCAACCATTAAATTAAAAAAAAAAAATTGAAAACATCAGGTAATTCAATATTGGTATTTTTTTTATACTTTTTTATAAACCTTAATATTGAGTAACGGTATACATATTTTTAATTTTTTGCTTTCTCACTTTATTGTAAACCTAAATTACCAGGCGCTCTCTTTACTTATTTCTTTTCATAACATTTTGATTGAATAATTTTTTTATTTTATAGACTTTCCTATATTTGGGAAATGCTACAATAGTATTTTTTGGCGAAAAATTAATAAATTATTAATAGAAACAGGAATTTTTTACACTAATGATCCTTAATTTGAATTTTACACTATTCTTTAATGAAAACAATTTTCGAATTATAAAGTATTGATCACTAGTTAATTTGTACTAAGGATATCTTGCAGAAAAATAATATTTGTTTGATTATTCAAGCTTTACCAGCCGGAGGTGCTGAAAAGCAAGCAATAATGCTAGTCAATCAGTTGTCTGAGTATCATAATGTATACCTGGTTATTTATAAAAATGAGATTGACAAAAGGTTCGAATTAATTCTTAGCAGATCATCAATTAATATAACTATACTCAAAGGGAATCCTGTGATCAAATTATATAATTTTTACAGGCTTCTTCAGCAAAGGAAAATAGAAATTTTATTCTCATATTTATTAACCGGTAATTTTTTTGGTTCTGTTATCGGGAAATTGGCAGGGGTGAAATATCGAATTGGAGGAATTAGAAACGCGCAATTAAATCCAAAAAAAGAAATTCTAGAGCGTTTTATACACAACTACATAAATACCAGTACAATTTTTAACAATTATTCTGGTTCTGAAAATTATGGTAAGAGGGGGTTCTCTAAAGATAAAATCACGGTTATCCAAAACTGTATTGATACCTCTGAATTCAGAGTCAACGAGAAAAAAGCAAATCAAAAGATTAAAATTGTCACAGTTGGAAGGTTTGTAAAACAAAAGGATTTTTACACTGGAATCGATTCGATCAAGTATTTGATAGATTCAGGATATACGGAAATTCAATATCAAATTATTGGTTATGGAAAATTAGAGAATCAAATAAGAGAGAGAATAGATAATTTCGGGTTAAATGGTTATATAACCATGTTTATTAATCCAAAAAATTTGGATGACTTTTATAAGAGCGCGGATATTTATTTATGCACATCCATATTTGAGGGATTATCAAACACCATATTGGAAGCAATGTCTTTCTGTTTACCTGTTGTGGCGACAAATGTTGGTGATAATATGCAACTTGTTAATGATGGCAAAAATGGATTTCTGGTTGAACCGAAAAATTTGAATCAGATATCAAATGCGCTTTTAAGATTTATTAATAACAGGGATCTTCTTAAATCATATGGTTTAAATAGTTACAACAAAGTAAAAAGTGAATATTCTATAAATACCTTTACAAATAATTATTTAACATTTATTAAAAGGCTTCCCGGATCAGGGCAAAAATAGAAGAGTATATTATACATAGTATTTGTAAAGAAAATTTTCAATCTCCAACCTTTCTCCATTTATTACTTAGTAAAATATAGAAATTTAATGAATAAAAAGAAAATAGCTGTAATCGGACTTAAAGGTTTACCTGCATACGTTGGTGCGGGTACAGTTGGAGAAAACATTATAGAACAATTAAAAGAGGATTTTGATTTTTACGTGTATTCCACATCCTCTCACACCCATTTAAAAACAGGTATGTATAATGGAGTATTTCAAAAAGTATTTATAAAAATCCCATCCAAACGTTTTAATTCATTTTGGTATTACCTGATTTCTGCGCTGCATTGTCGACTATTTAAGAATTTTGATCTGGTTCATGTTCATAATAGCTTTGCAGCTTTTACCCTATTTTTTCTAAAAAATAAATATCCGGTACTACTTACTACACATGGAGGGTTTATTGTAAGAAAAAAGTGGAAAAGGTTTTCATGGTTTTTCAATTATAATACTAATAAACTCGTAAAGAAAGCTGACTATCTATGTTGTGTATCTCAGGATGAAAAGCGAAAGTTTAAAGAAAAACTAGGTCTCGATGCTCATTACGTTCCTAACGGAATAAATGCAGTAAAAATGGATCAATTACCAGACCTGCCTGTTAGTGAACCCTATGTATTTTTCAGTGCCGGAAGAATTATTCCTACAAAGGGCTTACACGAGCTATTAGAGGCATTAAATTTATTGCAATTTAAAGGGAAGCTTTTTATTGCCGGAGACTTAGACCAAATGCCTTCTTATAAAAGGAAAATACTAAATATGATTGGGGATTTAGATGTTACATTCCTTGGATTATTAAAGGATAAAAATGTATTATTATCCTATGTGAAAAATGCCGAATTTCTGGTTTTTCCTTCGCATATTGAGGCAATGTCCATGGTACTTTTAGAAGCTGTTTCAGTGAATTGTCCGGTTATTTGTAGTGATATTGTTGAAAACAAGGATATCTTAAATGAAAATGAAGTGCTATTCTTTGAAACAGGAAATTCAAAAGATTTAGCAAATAAAATTAATTGGGCATTTTCGAATCAACAAGAAATGATTAAACTTTCTCAAAGGGCTAATAAAAGACTTCTTCACGAAATGAATTGGAATAGTGTTGCTCAAATCTATAAAGACATCTATTTAAAATTAATTGATAAGAAGTTATGCAGGAATTAGATTTAATTTCTTCTCAAGCAATTTTTCCGAAAGTGAATTTAGTTATAATCAAATATTTTTTTATTTAATCTTTTATCTATTCAGTTATTATAAATGGAAAACGAAACTTTAAGGATAGGAATAATTGGACTGGGAAGAATGGGACTAATGCATACTGCAATTTTTAATTCTCTACCAGCAACTAAAGTGGTGGCCGTAGTGGATCCGGCCTGGTTCCCTGCAAAACCATTACAAATGCTAAATCCAAATATCAGTGTTTATAAAAGCATCAAAAAGATGATTGCGAAACAGCATGTTGATGGTGTATTGATAGCAAGTCCGGTGGGTCATCATGTAGATAACGCACTGGAATGTGTCGAAAATAATATCCCCTTTTTAATGGAAAAGCCATTATCAATAAGTTCAGAACAAGCAAAGCCATTAATAGAGGCACTTGATAAAAAACCGATCACTAATATGATTGGATACATGGCTCGAAATATTGATAGTTTCAGCAAGGGAAAAAAAATAATTGAATCAGGAGCATTAGGTGATATTTTGAACGTAAAAGGCACTGTTTATGTATCTCAGCTTTTTAAACAGGGGAAAGGATGGAGATACGATTCTAAAGTCTCGGGTGGAGGCGCGCTTCTGAATCAGGGTTCTCATTTATTGGACTTACTTTACTGGTATTTTGGTCCCGTAAAGAGAGTAAATGCCGATATACTTTCAGTTTATTCGAAAGGAATCGAAGATTTTGCTCACGTCATGCTAAATTTTGATAGCGGCCTGAAAGGATGGATTGATTCTTCCTGGAGTGTACGATTTAAAAGAAAAATGGAATTGAGATTAGAAATCCTGGGAAAAAACGGCTCTTTGATTATAAGCGATGATACACTCGATCTATTTCTGGATTCTGCTGTAGGTCCATATAATGCAGGGAAAACATTTTTATCCGCGAATGATCTGTTTACGGGAGTCAACTTTGATGTTGGTGGTGCAAAGTTCACTTATCAGGATCAAGAATTTGTTAATGCCATTAAGGAAAATAGAGATACCTCTCCGTCAATTTTGGAGGGATATCATATTCAAAAAGTTGTTGACGGATGTTATTATTCAGCAAATTCAAATGGCGCTCCAGTAGTAATTGTATAATTTTTATTTACTTAAACTTAATAATCAAAGTTGGGAATTGCTTAATATGAAGAATTTAGATAAAATATTACTAGGGCATAATCCACTTTTCGGTGTTGATCATCTATCGCAGGAAAGAGGCAATTCAAAGGATCAAAAATTTAGTAATAGAAGTGAACTGGAGGAGATTCTAAGATATGCACATAGCAAAGGAGTAAAGGCAATGATGATGTCCACTCATCCAAGAGCTCAAATCATTCTTGATATTATTAAGAATGATCCAGTCTTGAAAGATGATTTTACTGTTTATCCTTTACTCCCATATATTGTAAAATATGTCCGGCAATCAAATGAGAAGGGGATGTTCAATGTATTAAAAGATCTTTTGATACAAGCCGGTGGCGGGAAAGCGTTCTCAATGATGATGACGGGAATACAAAGTGTTTTCAGCAGAGATTTATATAAAACAATTAAAATCTTGATTGATTTGGAAATGCTGCAGTTCAAAGGGCATAAACTTGGAGCAATTTTTATGCATGATGCTTTAGTTGATTTGGCTCTTGGGATGGATTGCGATGAAGCATTTGATGTTTTTAGAGAACATGTTGAAAAAAATTATGGAGTTCCAGCTGGATTAATTACTAAAAATGTACCAATGTTAAGAAAGCGACTGGATAATAGGGGGTGGAATGATTATTTAATTATGGCTGCATTCAATAAATCCGGTTTTTATTTAAATCCATCATTAGAAGAAACAATCGAAGCAGTAAAAAAGCCCGGTATGTATTTTATACCAATGAGTGTTTTGGCTGCCGGATCTATTCCTCCTCATAATGCCTTTGAATTTATTGGACAATTTCCCCAAATTAAATCAGTTGTCGTAGGGATGTCAAAAAAAAGTCATATTGATCAAACTGTTGATTTAATTAATAAACATATTCAATAAATTATTGATTCTGTATCAAATAATGCATCGTTTTGATGCTAGGGATTTTATTTTTGCAAAATCATTTTTCGAACAATACGTGTTTTTTCGGACAAAAGTTGAATAAGATAAATTCCGGGTTGAATTGCATTCCCGGCATCGTCTGTCCCGTCCCAGACAATGGTATTTTTTCCGGCAATCTTTAGTTCATTAGCCAAATTGCGCACTAATTGTCCCCTAACATCATAAACAGCTATATGTACTCTTAAATCGATAGGCAGCTCGTACTCAATAGTGGCATCCAAACTAAATGGATTTGGATAAATTGAAATGAATGAAATATTTTCAGGAAGGGGAAGAGTAGTCGTTTCAACTTCATCAAAATTATTGCTATTACCAGAGCACCTGGCATTGATTGGAGGATTTGAGTAGGTTACAGTCAATTTTGGATGATCAGGAATTTTTTGCGTTTCCCGGGAAGATATATCTAAACGATTTTTGGGATTGAAATAATCCATTATAATAATTCCATAATTGGAGGTTGGATTATTTACCCACGATTCAACTACTTCAACCCCAGCAGCATTGAGTGAAATCGTTTGGATCCCTCTTGTGGATCCGGTGATATTTCCTAAAACAATTGTGCTTCTATCTGTTGCACCATCGGCACCAGGAATTTGCCACCCCTGACCTGATGCATACTCATTCCATGTTGATCCAGTCTCGGTCCAAGCTTGTAGTAAACTGTAAATTTCAAACTCCTGCGCTGAACTTTTGTTTACGTCAAAAGTGAAATCAACTGATTGTATAATACTCCCCACTGGAATATTTGTTAGATCCCAAAATAAAAGGGCCGATTCATCAGGATTTCCGTCTACACGTAATTTATTGTCATTTCCATAATTCGCGCTCGGAGCACTGCTTAGCAGTTTGGTATCTCGGGTCCCGTTGTAACCATCTACACCGTCCTGAAAAGATACCGTAATAAGTCCTTCATCATCATCGGTAATCGTGCCCACTCCCTGGGCATCTGCAATGCTGGCATTGCCGGCATTGCTCAGATCTACAAAAAAGGTCTCCGAACTTTCACCCACCAAATCATCTATTATAGGAACCGAAATCGTCCCTGAGGCTAATCCTGCAGGGATAATCAACGTACCGGAAGTATCTGTGTAATCTCCGGGTGCAACGGCTGTCCCGTCCGAGGTGGCATAATCTACATTCACTGTCTGACCACTGATGGCAGATAAACTCACGGTGAAAGTCAGGGTGCCTGCCGCTTCACCGGCACTGACATCATCGATGGAAAGCGTTGGAGTGCCGTCATCATCGGTGATGGTCCCTGTTCCCTGGGCATCTGTGATACTTGCATTGACCGCATTGCTCAGGTCTATTAAAATGGTTTCGTCTGCTTCGTCAAGAACATCACCATTTACCACCACAGTAATTGTCTGTGAGGTAATTCCCGGGGCAAAATTCAGCGTACCTGAATTGGCCGCGTAATCTCCGGGAGCAACTGCAGTCCCATCGGAGGTGGCATAATCCACACTTATGGCCTGGCTGCTGGTTGCGGAGAGAGCCACTGTGAACACGGCATTGACCGTTCCGGTGTTTCCTTCGATCACTGTTACGTCATCAATGGATAAGGATGGCGCGCCGTCATCATCCGTAATAGTCCCTGTTCCCTGGTTGTCTGCAATGCTGACGTTGACCGCATTGCTGAGATCAACAAAAAACGTTTCGTCTGCTTCGTCAAGAACATCACCATTTACCACCACAGTAATTGTCCGGGTAGTAATTCCCGGGGCAAAATTCAGTGTACCTGAATTGGCCGCGTAATCTCCGGGAGCAGCTGCAGACCCGTTGGAGGTGGCATAATCCACACTCACGGCCTGACCGCTGGTTGCGGAAAGAGCCACTGTGAACACGGCATTGACCGTTCCGGTGTTTCCTTCGATCACTGTTACGTCATCAATGGATAAGGATGGCGGTGCATCGTCATCTGTAATCGTACCCACTCCCTGGCTGTCAGCAATACTTGCA
>SDBV01013442.1_pt1 | contig 10422 bp, 20 predicted proteins | sample 2277081 | NCBI WGS metagenome assembly SDBV01 (sample SAMN10402039, study PRJNA504765) | marine sediment metagenome | isolation source: marine sediment core GS10_PC15, 223 cmbsf | place: Arctic Ocean: Southern Knipovich Ridge | collected 2010
TCGACAACTGATTCCATTCGTCGCCCATTAGTTGGCCTGATTGGTCCCGAAAATTTCGTTTAGCGCATCGTTGAGGCCCTCGGCAATTATTTCTTCTGCGCGCCTCCGCTTTTCGTCCAGTAAAAATTGCGCCCACTCATCTGTCATATCGATTTCTTCATAATCCTTGGGAACGTCACAAGGAGTCTGTGGGCCATCTGTGATATGGCATGGCATTTTGATCATGGCTCTCTCCATATAGGATGAGAGCAAGTATGGGGCATTGCCCCGTACAAGTCAAGGGGATTTGCCCCATAAGGCAAACACAGAAATGCACCGTTATGGCGCTTGGAAAATCAGATAGATTTCAGAACGCGAGATTTGCGCATTCGTGGCGGGGCAAGGAATTTCGCCAGGTCAGTATCGGTGATCTCGCAGAAGGGCACGATAAAGTCGGCCCGCATCCAATACCGTGACTTGTATCTAACGAATTGATCGATGGAGATCCCAAGGGCATCTGCTATCTCATCGTCATTGAGTCCCGACAGCTTCTGCGCTGCCGCGATCTTTTCCTGGAACGCCTTCTTATAGACGCTTTCTGGTATCCGCTTTTTCATAGCGGATATTTTCCCCGATTTAACCAAGTATAGCATTGGGGTTCTGCCCCTTGTAATTGATGGGGATATGCCCCATAATACCACGAATGCACAGCTTTACTGAAATCGTAGAAACTTGGGGTCGTAAACGGTTGGTGACCGATCTTGGGCTGCCGGAAGACATGCCGCGACAGTGGAGTCGCGACGACTCGATACATGCAAAGTACTGGAAGAAATTGCTCGCCAGCCCTCGCGCATGGGCCATAGGAATTACCCCCGAAATTCTCATCGAACTTGCTGCGAGAAATTGACGACATCATGACCCCTCAATGGCAATTATTAAATACGTATTTTTGCCTGTCTGTGTCTAGCGACGGAATTCTTCCCCCGCTTTGGCCCCGTGATGCGATTACGCTCCGGGGCCTATTTTTTGTCTCTGTTCGGAGACAACCTGCCACATTGGAATCAGTCTAGTCAAGCTAAATATTCTTTTTGGGAATTTTGGACAACTTAACATAATGAAAGCACCAACTCTAGCCATTCTCGGAATAATTGCTCTAGTAGCTTACGGCTGGTTTGCGCAACTCTTAATCAGTTACGCGCCGCTGGAAGAAGTAAAAATAACCGTCCAGCACAGAGTAACGCCACCGATTGTAGTAATTAAGTTGCGGCGTTGCCACGTTAAACATCCGCACGATCTTTGGTTGCGGAGTAAATGCGTTAACGAGGCATTAGGGATTTAAGTGTAGGGGCGAAAGTCGCACGGCACTCTAAAGAACGTGCAGGTTAATGCCGAAGGAATGGCTCCATCGGACATAAACCACTCTACTTCTCATTTTAAAAGTAATGGGGGGTAGGGGGGGTTATGCCTCCAGAATCCACCATCGGACATAAATTTATACATATAGGTAGTGCGGAGATATGCAGGATCTAATACTTTCAAGCTGCGAGCTAACGAATAACTCGCTCATAATTCCACAAGAAACTTCCCTTGAAGACTGGCAGCAAATTGGCGAACGCCTTAAGGAAATTGAAGGTGCTGTCATGTGGTGGATAGGAGATTGGCTGAATTTTGGAGAGGCCGGATATGGCGAAACATATTCGCAAGCGCTGTCTGATTTTGATTACGAAAAGGGAACGCTTCAAAACGCAAAGTATGTAGCGGGAGCTATCGAATGTTCACGACGTCGTGAGGTTCTGACGTTTGGGCACCATCAGGCCGCGCTGGGCTCCGACGACCCAAACGCAGTTCTTGAATGGGCGGAAGAAAATGGTGCCTCAGTCCGCGAGCTGCGTTCCCATATTATCAAATCCAAAAACTTAACGAGGCTCGCTGGCGAGCTACCTGACGGCGTCTATCGTGTTATCTACGCAGATCCGCCTTGGAAGTATGGCGATAGTCGTCAAGAGTTACGAGGATATTCTGCGGCTGTCGATCATTATCCAGTAATGACAATTCAGCAACTTTGCGATATGCCAGTGCTGTCGAGAGTGGCTGACGATGCCGTATTATTTCTTTGGGTAACTTCGCCCCTTTTATATGAAGCCGAAGAAGTGATTAAAGCATGGGGTTTTGAATACAAGGCTTCTATTGTCTGGGACAAGGTTGCTCATAATGTGGGCCATTATGTTTCTGTTAGACATGAATTTCTTTTGATCTGTACTCGTGGCTCATGTACGCCGACTACAAGCACTTTGTACGATTCGGTAGTTTCAATTGAACGTGCCGGACACTCAGAAAAGCCAGAGTATTTCCGAGAACTAATTGACTCCATGTATCCGTATGGATCAAGACTTGAGTTATTTCGCCGCGGTGATGTGCCAGAGGGCTGGGAGGCTTGGGGCAATGAAACCATCACCGCTTGAAAACGCGATAGACGAATACGATAACGAAGATTATTACGGTAAACAACTGCGTGACGGTGTTGAGTACCAGGATTTCGTAGCGTATGAACTATGCAAAAGAGGAATGCCGATTGTCAGTTATGGATCGCGAAAATTTCAATATGAATATGGTGAAAATATGCTCGGAGCCGAAATCAAGCATGACAAGAAGTTTAGAGAAACTGGCAATTTGTACATTGAGACGGCAGAAAAGTCTCACCCAAGCAATTCAAGATACGTGCCTTCTGGTGTTATGCGAGAAGACAATTCGTGGCTTTTTATGATTGGCGATTACAGGGATTTGTACATTTTTCCTACGAACTTTCTACGGAAACTTATTGAATGCAAGAATTGGCGCTTTATTTCAGATAAGCCTACATCGCAAGGATATTTAATGCCGCTTGCTGATGGGGATAAATACAATATCAGAAAAATTTCATTTGACTGATATTAAAATGAAGTTACATGAGTAAGTTTCCACCAGATGATTTTACACCCACTGATAAGAATCAGCGCTGGGCCAGGATAACTTTCTGTATTGACCATGATGAGGTTGAGCGACAGACAGAAATGTTTATAGACCATGAATTTAAAAGATCTTACACAGACTGGCAGAAATGTTGGCGTAATTGGATTCGCAAGGCTGATGAAATTCAGACCATGCGCAGACCCCACATCCCCAAAACTCCCGGAGAATTATCAGAAGAACAAAAAAGCATCGACGCGGAAGCTGGCTGGGCAACACTCAATAAATTCAAGGTGGTGAAATGAGTAATTTAGTTATTTGGTGTTTGTGGTTTACAACCATGATGTTTGTGTATCCGAAAGACCCAGTGACCATACCATCGAACACGATTGTTTTCTTTGTGTTGGCCGCCTTTTTTCTTGCTTTCTATTTTGACTTTTTGAAATGAGTGCATTAGAGCGTGAAATCAAGCTGATGTCGGAGGTGCGCGACCTTGTAGATCTTTATCGCGCCTCTGGGAACAAATCTGCCGTTTCTATTTTTGCAGAGGATTATGACTTTCTTCTTAGGAGAAAGAAGATTTTTGAGGCGGTGGACTGCCCATATTTGGGCGGCATTCAGGTGTCTCGGGGGGCCAGAAAGAAGAAGGCTAGGAGAAAGAGGCCGCCAGAGTTTGTTGAATGAAATTCACCTCAGAAGATCAGAAGCGCGCAGTTGATATGTTCAAAGAGGGCGGCCACACCATGCAGTCCATAGCTTCAATGTTTGGGGCCAGTAGAGAGGGCGTCAGGAGATGGATATCTATAGACCCTGAAATCATTCAATACAAGAACGAGGCCAGGGCATTAAAGAAATCCGAGAAGTCTTGTGCGGAGATACAAAGTCTACTCATGGATAGGTATTTCGATGTTGATTACAGGACGGTGGCGGTCTGGACGAGAGGCATTGGGGAGACGCGCAGGGAGACGGACGCCAACTGTCACGACAGCAAGAATGCTGCTGATTTCAAGCTTTTAAGGAACTGGAAAAGAACACCTGCGTTATCAAAACACATAAAGAATATAACCCGGCATAGATTTTTACTACACCAATACGGGATGGAACGATGCACCTGACATTCGAGATAATCCTGTTCATTCTTGCCCTCCCGACGATTTTAGGTTTGGGCTCTATAGCTTGGCATTACTTCACGACCTGGAAAGAGAAGTATACAGATGACTGACACATGCGAAACCTGCGGTCAAACGATCAAGGGCAAGCGCAGTCTTGAACAGAATCGACTACAGCATATGTGGTATCGGGAAGCGGCAGAACAACTTAAAGAATACGACGCCGTTGATTATCGATATATCTGCAAGCTCACGTTAGGCATACCGATATTGCGTGGGGCTGATTACGATTTTCAACAGTTCTACGACCGAGTGATAAAACCTAACTCCTACGAGGACAAGATAGCCCTGATGGAGTGGGTGCCGGTTACGTCGATCATGGACAAGCAGCAGAAGAAAGACTTCCTTGATGCTCAGTACATTTACCTAACGGGCTTGGGCGCACAACTGACAGAACCAAATGGGGGCGGTCCATGATCGTCAAATTCGATCTTGATGCATGGTCTGATGCGGAATTGGATTTGATTTCAGCCCAAGCTGTAGCGGGACAGCTTGAAACTATATTGACCCTTGACGGGAACAAGGCAGATGCCGAGGTTGCTTTTGCTGTTTACAGGTTGATTGAATCTGCCCTGTCTAGCCTTGAATGCGGGCGACATAGGTGAAGCGCAAAACCGTCAAGATCAAAACGCTTGACAATACGTTTAGTCTAGCCATCAGAGAGCAATATAATCACAAATGCGCATTCCCAGACTGCCCAGACTGCGGCAATCATTCGTTGCGATACTCCGGAGGACTTGATTGCGCACATTATCGCAGAAGAAGATATTCGTCAGGAAGGTGGCATCCCGATAATTGCGCTGCGCTTTGCAGAGAACGGCACAATTTCTTAGATTTGCATGATGAAAATTTAAGGTCTTTTTTCTTTAAGTTGCTGGGCGAGGTTCGTCATGATGCGCTTCAAGTAAGGCATCACAGTACATTTCGTTACAAGCCTTGGGAGCGATGGGAGATGAATCAACACTTTGCCGCACAAAGAAAGTATATGGATCGCCTTCGCAATGAGGGCGAACAGGGTTATTTACCGATGGTGGCCTGGGACTAATGGAAATTGAACCTGAATTTGGATTCCGTCCTTCGATACGAGAAGTTGATTTATTGAGATCCAGAATAGCAGAGCTGGAGGACCAGATCGAACAGGCTTATATGGACGGGTTTTGCAAGGGACGATCTTGGGAGCCTGGTGCGTTGGCGAGTTCTGCAGCGTACAAAAAATGGATTAAGGAGCGGGAATGAGAGGGGCTGACATGTCGCTTAGGGAGTGGGGGTCTTTTGTATGCGCCCATATCGACTGGGCAGATGAGTACGGTGAGAACATTCTCCATCGTTGCTCCCAATTTGGGTACACAGATCCAGAGCCAGGATCGTCAAAAATCCTGTGTCCCGACATGCCAAAACGACTTAGAAAGGTGGATGCTGCGGTCAGGAAATTGACTGATTTGCGCAAAAACTGTGTTTTGTTGTGGTTTTGTGCCCCATTAAGGGCAGATGGCCGCCCTCACACCGTCTCGCAGTTTGCTCGTATGTGTAGGATAAATAAGGGGAAATTCAAAGCAGAGCTAAGAAAGGCAATAAATAGTTTGGAAAAATTGATATAAAGCTTGCTTTGGAATTGAATTTGTGGGACAATTTGGCCATTAACTGTGCCCGATACATTCGCATCGGGCATTTTTTGTGCACGATAGAATTTGCATACCCCTTCTTAGGGATTGCACAGGAGCCTCGTTTGAGTCGATTCGATCCATGGATCAACCGACACGGGGCAGCCGAGAAACTCATCTCGGCTTTATTTTTAGGCACCCATTCGGGTGTTTTTTCATGAACGATGGTAATCATTTAGGTCTCCCTTATAGGCGACTCTGCTGGCGCTACCGATGGTACGCAATGACCGGACAATTACCGGCAAAAGCGTTGCGATGCAAATGGAAGAAGGACGTTAAACTTGAAAAGATTATTCTTAATTGGGATGCTGTTACCGATGATGGTAATGGCAGCGCCCCCATACGACATTACCGTAACCTTCACACCGCCAACAATCGGCGGAGCGCCTGCGGGATACAATGTGTATGTCGATGATTGCGCCGTTACGGGGGCTACAAGCCTACCAGCGGGCACGTTGTTGGTGACCGAGACAACAGGAAAAACGTTTCCCGGTCTAATTATTGCAGATGGCACATATCAGTTTTGTGTCAGAGCTTTCAATGCGGTGGGGGAGCAGCCTGACCCTGGGCAAGTCGCAACAGCAGTTATTTCTGATCTTCCATTACCAGGCCCGGTGAATAATCTTGGCATACAAGTTACTTGTCCTACTTCTAATTGCACTATTAACGTCGTCATTCAGTAACGCAGCGCCAGCGACTCTAACTTGGACGCCGCCAACCCAGAATGATGATGGCACCCCGCTTACTGATTTGGCCAGCTATGAGATATGGCACGGCTGTAATCAATCAGGCAGTTATGACACTGTAGCGGTCATTGCTGCTGGTAACAGTACGTATATTGTTTCTGGCTTACCCGATACGGGCACTTGCTATTTCGCAGCTAAGGCGACAAATAGCGAAGGGCGTTCATCGGTATTTTCCAATGAAGCTACTAAGGTCATGGGGATTTTGGAGCTTCCGGGTACTGTCGATGATACTGTTATTACGTGGGTTGAGAGCGCCCAAAATCTTGTAATCAGCAACACGCAACCCGGCAGTTATGAATGGGATGTTCTGTCTAATGGCGATCTGGTTTATATAGATCGTGGCTATGTATTCACCAGCATTCCAAATCAACTTCTGGGATTGGACTATCTGAGAACGGCTAATAATGACAAGGCCAATCCGGCAGGGGTGTCGTTCGATGTCAACAAGTTGGTTACGGTGTTTGTTTTGTACGATGTGCGCATTGCTGTGCCTGCATGGTTGTTGTCATGGACGAATACAGGATTGACAGCAACCTCTGATACGCCTGATTTGTTCATCATATATTCAAAAGACTTCGCGGCTGGAAATGTATCTCTTGGCAATAATGAAGGCGCCGGGTGGAGCATGTATAGCGTGGTCGTAAAGTAATGGCACTACCAGCAACAGACGCTTTTACTGACACCGATGATACGGCCTTAACGGCACACGGAACGAGTTGGACGGCCAATGCCGGTGCGCTGAGAATCTTTGAAAATAGACTAGAAGGGAACTCGGCCTCAGCGAATTGTGCGGCACATTGGAACGCGGATGTATTTGCTAATGATCAGTACGCATTCATCACCATAACGGAATTAAACGGCCCCTTACTAGGTGTCTGTCTTCGCGCACACGCATCTGCCGAGACTTATTACCGCCTTATGGCTAATGAAAATGACGTCGAAATAGCAAAATTTATTACTGGGACGGAGACTCTGCTCGGGGCTGGGTTCGCAGGCGTAGGAAGCGGAGACAAAATAAAACTGGAAATCGTCGGCACGACGCTTGAGTATTTCAAAGATACGGGTGGCGGATGGGTGACACAGGGTACTCGCAGCGATTCGGCAATAAGCTCTGGTTCTGCTGGAGTAGCAGGGACCGATGCGGATAATTCCTTTCCTACAACAGCAGATGATTGGGAGGGTGGTAATTTAGGCTCTCCCGCCGCTGCAGGCATTACTTGCGCCCTCCTTCATAGAAAGCAAATGAAACACATGCTTAACAGGTAATTACATGGCTAGTTATACCGAGATAGACGAACTACTCGCCCTTAATGAAGGGACTGGTCTGCGACGTAGAGTGGCGGTTGCCACTTTAGTAGCTGCTGACGCTATCAGACAAGAAGTGGATGACGGATCAGCTCTGACAAGACAACGCAAAAGATACGCCCAAAGCGTATTCCGATTAGCATTCAGTAGCCAACTTTTCTTTCGTCCTGATGACTCCCATTTAGCGTTATCAGGGGTATACGAGGCTGTATATCGTTCGGTCGTTATCGCTAACATTGCTGCCACAAAGGCCCAGATTCAGAGTGCTTCAGATGCGCTAATTCAAGTAGCAGTGAATGATGCACTTGATTTACTGGCACCTAACTTCCCAGATCCGGTCACACCATAAGCAGGTAACCCAATGACACGAAGACGTATTTATTCAGTCAGCTTTACTGACGTGGCGGTTACCGCTGATCAAGACTTATTTCAGTTAGAAGCAGTGACTAACGACGTAATTATTCATGCTTGCTACATAAGTCAAAACAGTGACGTAGCCGATGCAATGGCAGAGAACTTGACGATTAGGGTTGTGAGGTTTACAGATGTACTAACTAATGTAACCGCAGAAGTTAATTTGGACATGGATAATGGCGCGGCTTTGGCCGATCTAAATGTCAACGACACCACCCCACTTGTTACCGGGGCTGCGACCATTCATGTGGAGGCATGGAATATAGCAATGCCTTGGATTTACTTACCACCTCCAGAGCTACGCCCAATATGTCCCGCTGGGGATGGTATCGCAATCAATCTGGTGGCAAATCCTGCTGATTCACTTACCATGTCCGGCACTTTATATTTTGAGGAAACATAATGGCAACATTTACCTTCATTGACGCATTCAAGGACTTTCAGGGCGCTTGTACCCCCGATATGGATCTCGCCAATGATCAGTTCACTATATATTTGTCAAACGAAACGCCAATCGTTGCTACTGATTCACCTAAGACCGATATTGCAAACATCTCGGAAGTGAACGGCTATACGGAAACCAACCTGACTACAACCTGGGCAGAAACAGCCGGTGGTTCAGGAATATTTCGGTTGGCAAATGATGCCGATGTGGCATGGACTGCATCCGGTGGATCTTTCGGGCCGTTTCAGTATGTAGTTGTATATAACAACACGATCACGACACCGCTTGATTTGCTGGTTGGCTACTGGGACGTTGGTGCCGCCACAACCATTACGGTTGGCAATACATTCACTGTTGACCTCGACGCAAACTTCGAGATTTTCAACCTAGACGGATAATTCAATGGGCGTATTTCGTCGCCTTACGCCGTTCCTATATTTTCGGCGGCGGGTATTTCCGTTTGGCGTTGCCGGTAATGATGTAACGCTTGGTGCAAGCCCCGGAAGTCTTACGCTGACGGGCGGTGCGGCTGCATTTACAGTCACGGCGGCGGTTGTTGCCGGGGCCTTAGCCCTCTCAGGTGGCACTGCTAGTGCCAATGTAACGCAAGCGGCCAGTGGCGGCTCACTTACGCTTAGTGGCGGCACGGCAAGCACTGACATAACGTTAGATGCCCAACCCGGCAGCCTGACCCTATCTGGCGGAACCGCCAATCCAACAATAGGACTGCCCGCTAGTGGCGGCGCATTAAGCCTATCTGGCGGATCGGTTACATACAGCCAGAGTGTAGACGCACAACCAGCCCCCCTGACGCTCTCTGGCGGCACGGCTGCCCTGCTTGTCGGTCAGAGCATTGATGCTCAACCTGGATCGTTAACGCTTTCAGGCGGAACATCAGCACTAGATATTACGCTTGATGCGCAACCAGGCGCATTAACGCTCACTGGCGGTACGGCAAGTCCGACCATAGGATTGCCATCAACTGGCGGCGCTCTCACTCTTTCAGGTGGCGCTGCCGCCTTTACAGAGGCCCTGGATGCTCAGCCCGGAGATTTAACCCTCTCGGGTGGCGCAGCGACTCTGCTTGTAGGTCAAAGCATTGATGCCAGTGGTGGTGTGCTTGCCTTATCAGGCGGCACGGCAACGCTAGACGTCAGTTTTGCCGTTTCAGGTGGTGCATTAACCCTGACGGGCGGAACTGCTGAGTTAACAGTTACCGTTGACGCCCAATCTGGAAGCCTGACGCTTTCGGGCGGTACAGTGTCATTGCTCGCTAGTCAGAGCGTTGACGCCCAACCGGGTAGCTTGGCATTAACGGGTGGTGTTGCGACATTAGACGCGACAATCACTACAATAGTCGCGTGGTCTGAAGAGGCCATGGTTGACTTGATTATCAATAATGATACTACAATCGCGCCATCTAATTATCTGCATTCGGATCGTAGCAATTTTAGATTTGACGAACTCAAGACGGAGTGGACCGGAGCTATGGTAGGCGAGGACGAATGGGAACCGCGGCATCCTCATGAATATCTAAAGGCCCGCGGCTCGCAAAAGGATAAAGGTCCACAATCCCCAGAGGACGACGACACGTTCGTTTCAACCGCTGTTTCCGGGGATGATCTGTGACTACGGCATGGGTAGAATCTGTAATGGTTGATTTGATAACTAATAATGATGCCGAGGCCGTTTCTTCGAATTGGGTTCACTGTGATCGAAGCAACTGGAGAGTATATCCAGGCGGGCTCAAGCAAGAA
>SDBV01013443.1_pt1 | contig 10421 bp, 9 predicted proteins | sample 2277081 | NCBI WGS metagenome assembly SDBV01 (sample SAMN10402039, study PRJNA504765) | marine sediment metagenome | isolation source: marine sediment core GS10_PC15, 223 cmbsf | place: Arctic Ocean: Southern Knipovich Ridge | collected 2010
ACTTTCTCTTTATTATTTTCGGTTACTTTCTTAATGATATCTACATCTCCAAACCCCTTTTTTTCTATATCATTGTGTATAATCGTCACCCTCTCGCTATAAACACCAATCACCGAGGCTCTACTCCGGGTATCTCTAGTAGTTGTGGTCGTTATGACTGTAACCGGGATTGCTACCAGTAGTAATATGGCGCCGATGATGCCAAGAATATTGGTAGATGAATATGGAGGATTTATAAATTTACGCGTTATACCAATCATGTGGGCAAGTTTCATCCTATCTTCTAATTATCTAATCATTTTTACCCTCTGTCAAACTTAACTACCCCAATTTGCAAGTAGAATCGATAGATCAAACCCATTGGTAATTCCGTCTCCGTTTATATCTGAAATTGCACTTACATCTTTCCATTGGTTCAGCAGAATACTGAGATCAAACCCATTTACTACCCCATCTCCATTTATATCTGCTTGCGAATCACTAGTACCCCATTTGGAAGTCATGATGGAAGCATCAAAGATGTTTACTTTGCCGTCATTATTTAGATCTCCGAGGATTGTTGGTAGTAAACTACCGGTTCTGTTTTCAAGGGCAGGGAGTATATCTCCAAGTACCTTCACATATTCATTTTTATACGGTTTTCCATTCGTATCTAGCACTGCATTTCCAGAAAAAGTTTGGATAACCTGATCTCCAGGCTCTATAGTTGTGCCCTCATGCCATTCGTTCCAGGTTTTGATTAATTTCCAAGTTGTGCTGTTATTTACCATTAGTGAGATTGCTGCCTTAAATACATCTAAATTCCGCTCCAATATTGGACTTTCGCCAACTTTCCAAAATCCTGGGCTGATAAACGTTGAATACGGCGCGTGACTCTCACCACGCAATGTCGGATTATACTGATGCCAACTATCTGCTTTGTTTGAATCGCCCTGAAAACCGGGATAAACTTGTAAATTTATATAAAAATTGGTTTGATTTCGTACCTGTTCCCAGCGATTTGCCATTCCCTGCCCATCGATAGCAGCTCTATAGACAAAAACCACGGGTTTACCACCAATTTTTAACATTCCTGGTTCGTTTCCATAACTGTTTTGGATGTGGTTGAGATCAGCTACAATCTCAGAAACTGAGGGGTCACCTTTACTTTCTTTTTCATAATAAAGTGCCCATCTTAGGTTTGGGTAGGGATTACTCGGATCATTCATCACGTTTTTGATAATATTTAAAAAAGCTATATCTGTAGGATCATTTATCCCCCACCAAGAACTAATGGCGACTTCTATATTTGCCTCAGCCATCTTCTGAAACTGCCAATTTTTTATCGCATCATCATTTGAACTATAAAGTTCACTTGCAGGATCGAAAACCGATGGATTTGGGTCTGGTAAATAATTTGCATCCCAATTGGCTGGAGGGCTATGACCATTCCCCTCCCAATGAGCCCACTGACCATCTGTACTAGGATTTTTGTTCCAAGGATAGAAAAATGCAGCGTGATAAGGCGCTGTAGGTTGGAAATCTAAACCTGACACATCACCAGATGGAATAGCTGCTCGACCTTCTTACGATCTTGATTGCAGAGATGTGTAAACAGTAAAAGGAATTGCGACAAGAATAAGCAGAGTCCCATAATACCCAGCATATTATGACTAGAATAAGGTGGATTAATTAAGTTGCGAAATTTTCTGAACACGAGGGCAGGGTTCATTTATATATAATTATCGCTCTTGGGGAGAGCAGTGTCAATTTTGCTGGTTAAACCACCAATCAAAGATTTTCTTTACAACAGGGGCGCTTTCCTCACTACCGTGACCCGCATGTTCAAACACTACCGTCGCCACTATTTGGGCTCCGCCAGCTGGCGGATGGTATGGTGCGTAACCAGTGTACCAAGCGTGTGGACCCTTATCTCCGGCTTCAGAAGTACCGGTTTTTCCCGCTGATCGCGGTGAAAATCCTTTGAACAACCAACCCACATTCCCATCACTTACTGTGTTGGCATAAAGACCCTGCTGAACTGTTTTTATAGTTTCTTTTTCCAAAAAACCAGTTTTTTTAACATTTGTCTTCCCACCCTTTAGTATTGTCGGGACAATCAATTTACCACCGTTAGCAAACACTGCCGTAATATTGCTAACCTGAAGTGGTGAAAGTAATAGGTCCCCTTGACCAATACTGATGTTGAGTGTTTCTCCTGGGAACCATACCTCTCCTTTATTTTTCAATTTCCATTTCTCGTTTGGCACCAGTCCATTTGTTTCGAACGGTAGTTGAATTCCAGTTTTGGATCCCAGCCCAAACAAAAGCGAGTATTTTTCTATTTCTCGCTCCCCTATCAATTGCCCCAATCGATAAAAGAAAGTATCAGTGCTCCGAGCCAGAGCTCTCACCACATTTATCGAACCTTCTGTCTTACGACTATCCAACCATAACCAATTATTGAAAACCTGATCTCCAAGTTTTATAAAACCGGTGTCCTCTATTCTTGTTTCAGGTTTTATGGCTCCGGATTCCAATCCGGCTGCAGCGGTAACCATTTTGAACGTAGATCCGGGCGGATAAGACGCTCCTATTACTCTATTTAAAAGAGGTTTATTTTTGTTTCCAACCAACTTTTCATAGCGCTCTTGAGTTAGAGATTGTGAGAAAATATTGTTATTATATGAAGGCAGAGACACAAGCGCCAGGATCTCACCGGTTTTTGGATTCATCACCACGGCAGAAGCTGCTTTTGCTCCGTTTGATCTTAATTTTTTGCGCAACGAGTTGTAGACAAATTTTTGAAGTTCTATATCTATACTTAAGGTTATATCGTCCCCAGCTCTTGAGTCTTTTTTGAAAAATTCACCTTTTACCTCACCTTGAGCCGAAACATTTGTAAGAGTATACCCGTTTGTTCCCCTCAGAATATCTTCAAAAGAAGCTTCTACACCATCTTTACCCACTTTGTCACCCAACTCATATGGTTGATCAAGATTTCTGGCCAAATCTTTCTCATCTGCTTCGGTTGTATAGCCAAGCAGATGGGAAACAATGTCAATATGGGGGTAATCTCGGATCGGGTTTACCTCAAGAATTACTCCAGGTAACTTACTTTCATTTGACTCAATCACCAAGGCCTTTTCGGCGCTCAGCTGTGAACTTAAAGTTATTTGCTCTTCATCAGCGTTTAATTTTTTACTAAGTTCATCTTTGGAAACCTCAAGGATGTCGGCGATTATTTGCAAAACTTGTTTTTCTTTATCCTCGGGAACTTCTTTTGGTTCAATAAATAGTCTAAATCCAGGTTTATTTTGGGCCAGTACCACCCCATCTCGGTCATATATCACTCCTCTTGGAGCATGGTTTACTTGAACCCGAACATGGTTTTGCTGAGCTTCTCCTAAAAAAACTCCTCCTCTGATAACCTGCAGTTCGAAGGCACGCCCAATCAAAATAATAAAAAGGGCGGTAAAAACCACATAAACGGGTACTAACCGCCAATTGTTCGGTGTATTTTTATTTTGCTGCTCTGCTTGCTTAGTGCGTTCAGTATCACCCCAACTCACTGCTTTTAGGAGCTCGGTGGTCGAGGGCAAGTTTTTTCTCTTTTTTCCAAATTCCAATCTTTCCCAAAATACCACTCCAAATTTTCTCACCTTTGCGTTTTTCATAAGCTCAGTTTCGACAGTAAAACTACCGATATTTCCCAACTCACCAAGGAAACCCCAATCAAAAATAGATTCACCACCGCCCGAGAAGGTAAAAATGTTCTACCAAGAATAATTACGTATAGACTTATCGTGGTTGAAGCCATCATTGCCCAAATGGGTAAATTGGCAGATACCGCCAAAACCACACTAAAAATCACCACAAACCAGGCTATATTTTTACTTTGGTGAGTGTAATACCAGAGAATAATTAACACTACCCCAAAAGGTAAGGTAACGAAACTAACCTGAACCAAGGCCAAGAATATAATTAGGGCCGTAGATACTATAAAAACACTCATGATCCACCCTCAATGATAAATACGGTTTCCAGTTGTTCGTAGGCAAAAATGGGTTCCACCTCTGCTATCTGAAATATGGCACTTGGGTTTTTCTTCACTTTGATTATCTTCCCCAACACTAACCCTTTGGGCATATCCGCCTCACCAGAGGAAAAAACTACTTCACCTATCTTTAATTTCTTACCTTGAACTACTTTTTCCAATATTATTTTATTTCCAAATTGACCACTCAAGATTCCAACAATTTTGTTTTTAGTTTCTGCCGGGATTTTGGTCTCAGAATCAGAGAGTAATCGTACTGTAGCCGTAGAGTCTCCCAAAGCTACTATTTCACCAATCAAAATGTCACCTATTATGACCAAGTTTCCCTGGCTAATCCCGTCTTTTTTCCCTTTATCCACTAAAAGTTTGCTTGATGAAATCAGAGGATCTTGACCAATGATCTCAGCAACTACAAGCTCTGGCTTTATCTTCAAGGCTCCCAGCTGATTTCGCAAAGCGGTATTTTCCGTTTCGAGTTTTTTAAGTTTGGCGTTTTCGGCGATCAGAAGTGCGTTTTCATAAGAAGTCTTCGTTTCCTTTTGAGACAATGATTTGATACTTGAAATTGTACCTAAAAAATTATCTATATCACTCCGGGTTTTGCTTAGAGCTACCTGGGTAGGAAGAAGGACTTTTTGCAAAGGAGCGCTGAAGAAATCTACTACTCCGACTGCCTCAAAAAAGAAAAACACCACACTAATAACAATAAGAGCAGCGATAGTTTTTTGGCTTTTACTACTTGGTTTTGAAAATTCTTTTTTTGCCAAAACACCCTCCTTATGCGGTAGATTTTAAACTTCCGGCAAATTTGACTCTTTTTTGAAGTTCGCTATCAGCGAGCACTTTTGTCAGCCCTTTTACCAACGTCGAAAAGGGGTCGTCAACGGCCACTACGGGCATTTTGGTTTCTTTGGTTATCAAATTGGTAATCCCTTTCAAAAGCGAGCTACCACCGGTAATATAAATACCGTTTTCTACGATATCGCCGACAAGTTCAGGGGGGCTCTCTTCTATCACGTCCTTGATACCTTGAATTATTATTCTGAGGGTATTTGATATAGCTTCTCTTACCTCACCTGTACTAATGCTCACAGTAGAAGGTAGTCCTGAAGCCAAATCACGGCCCCTCATGAATACTTTTGTTTCCTTTCCGATCGGGTAGGCAGAACCAGCCGTCATCTTTACTTCTTCGGCAGTAGCCGCACCAAGTAATAGGTTATAACGAGTCCGGGCGTAGCTCACGATGTCTTCATCTATCTCATTTCCGGCTGTTCTAAGGGATTTACTGACTACCAAACCACCCAGGGAAATAAGGGCAATCTCACTAGTTCCGGCACCAATATCCACGGTCATACTTCCATTGGGTTTCTCAATGGGCAAGTTGGCACCGATGGCGGCCGCCATCGATTCTTCGATCAGTAAAACCTCGCGAGCTCCAGAATTCATCGCTGCATCTGATACCGCTCTCCTTTCTACCTCTGTTGCCCCGCTAGGTATTCCCATGGCAATTTTCGGACGAGGTATTTTTGGGAATGACGAGGGGTTTTGATGTACTTTGACGATAAAATGTTTCAACAAACTTTCGGTTAGTTCAAGATCGTCAATTACTCCATTTTGAAGAGGGTGCTTTACTATAATAGTTGTCGGGGTCCTCCCAAGCATCTTTTGAGCTTCGTTGCCAATTGCAAATATTTGCTTTGTTTTATGATGGGCCGCGACAACTGTGGGTTCACGCACCGCCACGCCTTTACCCAATACCGATACTTTGGTATTTTTGGTTCCGAGATCTATCGCAATGTCATGGGAAAATGTGCCCCAAAAATGATCTAGTACATTTAAATTCACAAGCCTGTCCAATCCTAGTTTTAAGCTAGCGGCCATAAGTGTTAGGATCCAAACAAATTAAGTTTAATATTTTCCTAAAACCCAGGGCTCACAACCTACAACTATCAACTGATATAGTTTATTACGCAAAATTGTACCAGATGTAAGTGTGTTTTTGGCAGTAGGTCAAAGAATAACTAACCACTGTCAAAGTGTTGCATGACAGGTTATAAAAGAGGCGCTTCCGGTAAAATCCTACCGACAAGCGCCTGTGCCTCTGCTCTCCTAGATTCATTTCGTGACTAGAGATGGATCAATTCGGGCCGCTAGCTCGGCAAAGCTAACCGACTCATCGTAACTCATCCCAACGAAACGAACGATGATCCGCTGCCCTTCACCATCCTCAATTTCCTCATCATCATAGTTCATGGCTCCGATATCGGCGGCGTAATTGAGGATGACCTCTGCACTTGTATCGGCAGGTGTAAGAAGAACGCATGCGCGACCACGAAAAGCACGTGAATTTCCCTTTTTCATATCTCCCTCCTTAAGACTTTGTTTGAACTTGCTCGATTTCAGGAGAAAAATCCGCCCCATCCTGAACTTCGGCGACTAATCGGTTAATGAACCGAACTTCTTCGATGTAGCGACTCTGGCCAACCTCTTCACCATCTCTCATCAGATAGTACAAGGTACGCTTCGCGTGCCCGTCGGGGCTCTATCCATCTCTGCTCTTCCATTCGTACGACACTTTGATCCCTCCTCTTGGGTTTTTGTAGCCCAAATTATATCACTTAAGCATACTTATTCAACCGTACGACTGAATGTCTACATGTGTTAATATTTGCGCATATGAAATCATCGCAAATTGCTGAACGTATTATAGAATATACTTTCTACGGTTTAATATTCTTTGTCCCCATCATTTTTCTGCCCATCACCAGCGAGCTTTTTGAGTTCAATAAGATGATACTAGTTTATCTGGGGGCCAGCATTATTTTCGTAGCTTGGCTTTTCAAAAGTGTATCTGATGGATTCGTTTTTCTAAAAAGAACCCCTCTGGATATCCCCATTTTCCTGTTTTTAGCGGCAAATATCATCACAACTGTTTTCTCAGTAGATACTCATATCAGCATTTTTGGGCATTACTCCCGCTTTCACGGCGGTTTACTTTCAACTATTTCCTATATTCTTCTTTTTTATGCTCTGGTTGCCTTTTTTGATAAAGAAAAGGTCATTCGGTTACTGAAAGTGCTTCTCCTCTCTGGAGCAATTGTGGCTATCTATGCGATTTTGCAACACCCGAACCCACTTTTCCGCAACCCAGACGGCAGTTTTCGCGGCATTGACGCTGGTTATTGGAAACAAAATTCGCAGGCGCGGGCCTTTTCAACGCTGGGTCACCCGAACTGGTTGGCGGCTTTTATAGCCATGATCATTCCCATTGCTTTTGCCTTTCTTGTATTGGTAAAACGCACTTGGGAAAAACTCCTTTTTACCGTTCTTTTGATTGCCTATTTCCTAGCCTTCACTTTTACTTATTCTCGAGGAGGAACAGTGGGCCTAGTAGTAACTATTATTACCCTCATTGCCGGATTTATAGTCGCCTTTAGAAAACAGATAATAGCATTTATACTGGCTAGGAATTACTTAAATCTAGTCAAACTCCTTTTTCCACCAAAATCGGGTTTTTTCATCATCCTCGTATTACTTGGTTGGGCCGCAACTATTTTTTTCTGGGGAAACGCTTTTACAACCCGTGGTGTAAACTTGAATGCAATTTTCGCTGAAAATGATACTCAACTGGCCACCGCAGGACCAGAAACCGGCCGGATCCGTCTTATAGTTTGGAGTGGCGCCTTCGAAGGTTTTAAGAATTCGCCACTACTAGGTACTGGTTTGGAAACGTTTGCCTATTCTTACTATCAGAATAGGCCCGCCGAGCACAACCTCACCAGTGAATGGACTCTTCTGTACAACAAAGCCCACAATGAATTTGTAAATTATCTAGCCACCACTGGTATCATCGGCTTTGCGTCATATCTATTTTTCATTATCACTTTTTTCCTTATTGTGCTAACATATTTGTACCGAAATACGAGTACTTGGAGGAAAATATTTGTCATCTCAGCCTTGGCAGGATTTTCTGGTTATCTGGCCCAAAATGTTTTTGGATTTTCGGTTGTAGCCATAGCCCTTTTGTTTTTTCTAACGCCGGCATTTTTATTTATTTTCGCCGATCTAGCCAAACCAGCAAAATTTCCGCTCAATTTCCTAAAATCTAAACTGGTTTTACCAGCTAAAATGCTTACAATTTTGATCGGTATTTTACTTATAGCTGGTGTTTCACTGATGTGGCTTGGCGATTATTTTTACAATATAGGGATCAGCACTTCAAATTACACTCAAGGATACAAGGATTTGAAACTAGCGACTACTTTGAGACCTGATGAACCTCTTTACTATGCAAATCTGGGTATAACGACTATGTATTTGGCAACTGAGCTTGAAGATAAGGAAAAGGAAAACAAAATCGCCGAAAGTTTTCAATATCTAAATCTAGCGACAGAGCAATCCCCCCACAACATAAGCCTCTGGCGTATCCGTTTGCAGGCTATTTTCGAGATCGCTACTGAAGAAGAAAAATATATTCCCCAAGTAGTAAATACTGCTGAAATTATCGCTGACCTAGCCCCTACCGAAGCCCAGATACAATATGACCTTGGCTCTATGTATGTCTTTGCTGATAACTATAAATCGGCGCAAAAACAGCTTGAAAAAGTAGTCGATCTGAAGTTTAATTATCTAGATGCTTGGGAATTACTTTTTCAGATAGATTCTGCTCTTGAGGACAAGAAAGCCAAGGATAAGCATTTCAAGGAATTCCAAAAAATATTCCCAGAGAAAGCAGGCGATAAAGAATTCCTAGAAAAACTAGAACTAATCTAGCCATGAAATCACTAAAGCAAATACTCAAAGATAAAACCCAAAAACAAGGTGCTCCCCGAGCCAAACACGAGTTTCAAGAATATGGCATACGCATATCGGAACAACTTCATGACAACAAACACAAAGCGCTTTACATCAAACTGGCCAAAGAAAAGCCGCGTCCAATGCTCGAAAGTGCCCGCATATTTGCCACCGATTACGACACCCAGTCTGTAAATCGTGGCCGCCTATTCATGTGGAAATTAAAGGAATTAGAAAAAGAAAAGAGCGGTTCCTGATCTCATAGGAAAACCGCTCACCGATACAGCAGATTACATAGAGATCGTACAAAACCAGGTGGCATAGAGTCTAATACTGCCTCTATCTCGCTTATCGAGTACCCCCTGTCTTGAAGCATGAATTTGGTCCGTAGCAAAAGCGCTTCCGAATATTCAATATTCAGACCCCTTGAAATCAGCTCAAAGCCTTCTTCCAGAACTTGAATGAACTCAATTACGCTCAGAAAGCGCGAGACCCTTGGAACCTCCGCAGCACCTTCTATTTGGGCTCTCAGTATTTTTCTTGTTTTGTGAGCCCGATTCTTGGCGTTGTTCTCCGATATCCCAACCAATGGTGCTATTTCAGCGTACTTCAAGCCAAAGAAAGCATAAAGACCTATGATGATTTGATTACTCACCGATCTATCACCTAAGTATCGGCAATACTCCTCAACTTCGATAGATCCCAACAGCAATTTGTCTTGCCAACTAAAAAATTTACCGTCAGCTCTAACCGTTACTAGTTGGCGGCGTCTTTTGAACGACACATTTGTGTTCCTGGCAATTCTAAATACCCAGGCTTCAAATGGAGTGTTTGCTCTTGTCTGATATGAGTCTATATGCTCAAAGACTTTTGCAATAACTTCCGCCGCCATATCCTCACAATCATCCGGCCCAAGAAACGCATAATGGTATCTGTAGAGCCTAGGCCACAAAATCAGAAAAATTTCTGTCCAGGCTTCTTCATCTCCATTCTTCGCCTTTTCGACAAGTCCCCTCTCGACCTCAGGATAGGAAGTCAAACTGTCACCTCCTAGAATTACTCGCATTCTAATCCGAAGCAAACAACCAGTCAATAAGTATTTCCAAGAGCCGTGCTATAATAAATTTCATGATTTTACCTCTATCAAAACATACTGAAGGCATCTGGAAGAAAAAATTTACAAATATCCCAAAAATAACACCTGAAATAAAGAAACTTGTCGCCGACATTAAAGAAACTTTAGAGCTTACTAGTGGCGTGGGCCTAGCCGCCCCTCAGATAGGCAAGAGCTTGCGTCTGTTTGTCGTTGACTACGGAAGTTTAAGAGAAGTATTTATCAACCCAAAACTTTCGAAATACGGTAAGGAAACTGATGAATCAGAAGAAGGATGCCTATCGATTCCCGGGGCTCGAGGTTTGGTAAATAGACCAACAGAAGTAGAAATAGATTATTTGGATATAAAGGGCAAGAAAAAGAAAGCAACACTGAAGGGTTACTACGCTCGTATCGCCCAACACGAATACTATCATCTCTCCTCTACTTTCTATATAAACAGGATAATTGATAAAACCAAGATATATACTTATAAAC
>SDBV01013444.1_pt1 | contig 10421 bp, 6 predicted proteins | sample 2277081 | NCBI WGS metagenome assembly SDBV01 (sample SAMN10402039, study PRJNA504765) | marine sediment metagenome | isolation source: marine sediment core GS10_PC15, 223 cmbsf | place: Arctic Ocean: Southern Knipovich Ridge | collected 2010
GCCGACCTGGTACCGGGCACGTACACGGTCGAGTACTGCTGGTACGATGAGGGTGTGGGCGACGACTGTGTGACAACGGTGGTTGAGATTCCGTAGCGCGCCGCTTGACAGGCCGGGAGGGCGAAGGCCGTTTGTCTGGAGCCGGCGCCAAACGCTACGAATGTGCGCCATTCCGGCCATTCGACACCCGCTACTCGCAGTGTTGGTGCTTGATTCGCAGTTCATCTTTTGGGGTATGAGTGGCGTCGGCCCCGCCGACAGAGGGGAGGTGTGTGTCCGACAAGGCACGCCTTCTGCGCAGGCCGTCCGCGCGAATGGCGTCCGTGCTGATTACGGCGGCGGGACGAGGGTGTTGGTGAAGCCGGCGCTGATGCCCTGGAAGAAGGCGGCGCGCATGAGGTTGTCGTCCCCGCCGTTGCTGCGGAGCAAGCGCGCGCGGTAGTCGGCCGCGGGGTCGTAGACGGCAGTGAGGCCGAAGGGCCCGATGCGGATGTTCGCGGCGACCCATTCACGGACGCGTGTTTTGGCGGTGTGGGGGATGTCCAGGACGTCGCCTGGTCGTAAAGCGATGTCGGGCGCTTTTCCGGCGAGCACGTCGGCCAGGTCGATCTTGGCGCGGACCTGTTGGCCGCCGGGCAGCTTGCGCCAGAGCGTGGCCTCCTCTGGGTCGAGGAAATCACGCAGGCCGCCGGCCGCGGCGAGGGTGCGCACCAGGGACAGGTTGCCGTGCTGCGGCAGGGGGATGGGCGCGGGTGCGTTGACCAGCCCGGTCACGAAGATGGCATTCATCTCCGCCGGCTCGACGACGATCAGGTCGCCGGATTCGAGCGGGGGCGCGAGGAGGGCGCGGCGCAGGTCGTTGATGTTGGTGAGGTTATAGGTCAGCTCCGGGCGCTCGGGGCGCGCGGGTTGGATACAGACGCGGCCGCTGCCCATGGAGCTGAAACCGGCGGCGCGGCTGAGGGCGTAGACCAGGTTGCGCTCGTTGCGGGGCAGCCGGACGAGGCCGCTTTCGCCGGCGGCGCCGACCACAACGACGGTGGTGACTTCGGATTCGCCCAATTCAACGAAGACGGACATGTCCTTGACATAAGTGGGTACGTGCGCGTCGTAGATGGCCTTTTCGGCGCCCTTCAGGTCCAGTCCCGTCACGGTGACCTGGCCGACCATGGGGAGCATGACGGCGTCGTCGTCGTGGACGCGCAGGTGCAGCATGATTTGGGAATACTGCCCGGCCAGGCCGGTGAGCGTGACATTGAGGACGTCGCCGGGGCTCACGGTGTAGGGGCGCATCTCGGTCAGGGCCAGGGTGGAAGTATCGAGGGCGACGGGTTCCACTTGCGCGGTTTCCGTTTCCAGCCGGTCGAGGTCGCTCAGGGTGATCCGGGAGTCCGCGCACCCGGGGGCGAACATCAGCAGCGTGGCCAGCGTGACGGCGACCGTGGAGCCGAGCCCGGCCGCGTGCGGCGCGGCGACGTGTTCCAAATGGGAGGAACGGCACGTCCCAAACTGGTTCCGCGAGGATTGGTTCACGGCGAACTCCTGTGCATCGTCAGGCCGGGTGCCCGGCGCGAGTGCGCGCGCCCGGGCTCTATCGCGCGCCCAACTCCGTATCCTGCAGCTCCACGATTTCCTGACGCTCCTGGGGGCTGAAGACGTGGTGGCGACGATCGATTTCGAGCGCCTCGCGCAGGCGTCGGCGGGTGACGACGCGGTCGTCGAGGCGCGCGGTGACGCGGGCGAGTTGCAGGAGCGCCTGGGCGCGCGCGGGGCTGCCGGGCGGTTTGAGCTCGACGCACCGCTCGAAGTCCCGCCGGGCGTCGTCCAGCCGATCGGGCAGGTTGGCGAGGATCACGCCGCGCGTATCGAGCAGGTGCACGTCCGTGGGGGCCAGCTCCAGCCCGCGGCTGGCCAGGCGCAGCGCTTCTTCATAATCGTCCTGGTGTTCCGCGAGGATCCACGCCAGGTCGTTCAGCGCGCGGGTGTTGTCGGGGTTTTCCGCGAGCAGTTCGCGATAGAGGGCGATGGCACGGTCGGCGGCGCCGGCGCGATAGATGGTCGCGACGATGTCGAGCCAGAGCGCGGAGCCGGGCGTCAGTTGGGCGCGCGCGGTCTCCAACCAGGACCGGGCCGTCTGGTGATGAGCCGGCGTCGCTGATGGCGTCAGCAGGCTGCCGGCGACGTAGAGCAGCTCGGGCGTGCGGGGCGGCTGTGAGCCGTCGCCGGTCATCAGGGTCACGATCTGGTCGAAGTCGCCGTTGTGTCCGAGCCACTGGACGCGCAGCCGGAGCACATCGGGGTCGTTCGCGGCGCGGGTCTCGGCCTCCGCCAATCGTTGTTCGACCAAGGCGGTCTCGCCACGTCGCCAGTGCTGCTCGGTCAGGGCCAGCAGCGTGGGCACGATGGTGTGCGTCGGCGCGTCCTCGCGCAGGCGCGCGAGGATGATGTTCACGCGATCCGCCTCACCACGGGCCGCCAGGACGAGCAGCAGGTCATGGGTGAGCTGTGGGTCCTGGTGGCCCGGCGCGAGGGCGCGCTCGAGAAGTCCCCGCGCCTCTTCGAGGAGGCCAGGGGTGCCGTCCTGCAGTGCAAGCTGCACGAGCAGATCGAGAGCGGTCGCGTCGCGAGGGTCCTTGTCGAGGGCGAGCCGTGCGAACGTCCGGGCGGTGTCCGGGTTGCCGAGGCGGCGCTCCAGCCGGGCCCGCGCGAGCAGGATGCTCGGGTCGTCCGGGTTTGAGCCGAGGGCCCGGTCGATCCGCTCCGACGCCGCGGCCGCGTCGCCGCGCTGCAGGGCAAGCTCGATTCGTTTCAGGTGCGCCCGGACGGCGGTTGGCTGGAGTTCGACGACGTGCAGCAACAGGCTCTCCGCCTGCGCGAGTGCCGCCGGCGTGTCTGCGTTGAGTTGCAACACGGCGCGGATCCATAACAGTTCGGCGTCGTCCGGGAACTCCTGTTCGAGCTGGGACAACAGCCGCAGGCCGTGCTCCTGGTCGTCCGCCTGCGCCCGGGCGAGCAGGCCCATCATCAGGCGGCGGCGCAGGACGGCATCGCTTGGGAACGACTTCAATCCCTGCTGCCAAGCGTCGAGCGCCTCGTCGAGCCGGTCGCGCTCGGCGTAGAACATCCCGAGCAGCAGGAAGCCGTCCGGCCGATGCTCGAGGGTGGAGAGCCGACGGAAGTCCTGCTCGGCCGCGTCGGTTTCGTCGCTGCCGGCCAGAAACGCGGCCCGCAGGAAGTAAGCATCGAAGGACTGCTCACGCGTGATCTGATCGTCCAGGAGTTGTCGAGCCTCGTCCAAGCGGTCTTCGGCGCGCAGGATGGAGACGCGGACAAACGTGATCGCCACCGACGGGCCGGCCACGGTTTCGGCTTCGTCCAGGTACTTCAAGGCCGCCGCGGCGTTCCTGGAACGCCGGTACACGTATTGCGCGAGCGCGACGCGGGCGTCCACGTCCTGGTCATCGCCGGCGACCTTGAACTCCAACTGTTGAATCGCGCGGTCGACCTCGCCGGCGCCGAGGAGGATCCGGACGCGCTGGTCCGGGCGGACGGGGATGTTGCCCTGGAGTGTATCGAGTATGAGCAGCGCGTCGTCGAAGCGCTGCTGCCGCTGGAGCAGGGCGAGCAGGCGCTCGGTCACATCCGCCGCCAAAGGGTTGGCGGCCAGTGTCCGCCGGTAAACCTGTTCGGCGTCGTCGAAGTCGTGCAGGCGGGTGTGCAGTTGGCCCAGCAGCAGGGCGGGGCTGCTCCAGCCGGCGTCGGCGTCCAGACAGTAAGTGAGCAGTTCCTGAATCTCGTCCGGCTTGGATTGCCACTGCTCGCCGGCCAGCCAGAGGGCGGCTTGGTGGAGGCGCCAGCGGAGGCCGCGCGCGCCTTCCGTGGCGCGCAGCTCGTCGATCAGCTCGGTGGCGAACGGGGCGTCCGCGAGCACCTCGGGCAGTGTCAGCAGGAGGGAGCGGGCGTGAACGTCCGTCGGGTCCTCGGCGGCGAGCTCCTCGAGCTGGGTGATCCCGGTGTCCCGCGCGTCGTGGAGCAGGTTGAACTGGGCCAGTCGAATCCTGATTTCCCGTTGCCCAGCCGTGTCTTGCACGGCGGCGATTCCCGCCTGCATGGCCTCACGCGCCTGGTTGTATTGCTGGCGTAGTTCGTGCACTTCGGCGCGGGCCAGCCAGGGGGTGGCGCCGGCGCCGGGGCGCGCGCCGGCCGCACGGCAGACCTCGAGGGCGGCATCCAGGTTGTCGTTCTGCACATAGAGCCGCACTAGCATCAGTTCGGCCGGCGCGGGATCGGCACACTCCCGGATGGCCTTTTGGAGCAGCGTCTCCGCCAGTTCGGTCTGGTTCAGCGCGGCCGCGACGGACGCGCGCAGCACGCGGGCGTCGACGTTCCGGGGGTGTGCCGCGCCCAGCGCGTCCAGCTCGGTGGCCAAGGTCTCCAGCGTGCGTGCGACGATCTCCGGTGGCTGTTGCGGCGTCTCGCGCAGGCGAGCTTCGAGGCGCACGAGGGTGGCCGCGACGTGCTCAGCGCCGAGCGGTTTGACCAGGCGGCGGGCGTTGGTCCAGTCGCCGGCCGCGAGGCGCTCGCGGGCGAGTTGCAGGAGGACTTGCGGCTCCCGCGGCGGGCCGCGGCGCGTGGTGCTCTGCTCCAGGATCTTGCCAGCGCGGCGTTTCTGGTCAGTCTGCCAATAGGCGTCGGCGAGCAGTTTGGGGATGCTCGGGTCGCCGGCCTCCTGGTCCAGGAATGGTTCCAGGAGGTTGATGACGCGATAGGGCTGGTTCGCGGCGCGCGCGACGAATGCTTCCAGGAGGGCGAGCGTTGCGTTGGATTCGTCCCGCGCCGCGCTGATGGAGACGGCGGCGCGGTATTCATCCAGGCAGCGGCGGGCGGCGTCGGTTTTACCCGCGAGGGCATGGACGCGGACCGCCAGGGGGAGGACGCGTGTGCGATACGGCGGGGGCTGGAGCTCGGCGAGCAGCGTGTCGGCGAGCGCCGCCGCTGCACCGGCCGACTCCAGGCGCAGGAGCAGGTCCGCCTTCAGGAGAAACTCGGTGATGCGCCATTCGTCCAGGCTGACGAAGGTGTCCTTCAATTGCGCTTCATCGAGCGCCGCCAGCGCCTCGAGCTCTGTCAGGGCGTGGGCGTAGTCGCGCAGTCCGGCCCACTCGCGGCACAGCAACAGCCGCTCCCGCGGGTCGGTTGATTGCAGGGCGGACGCGGCCTCGAGGTCCTGACGTGCCGCGGCGAGTTGTGCGTCGTGACCCGCGCCAACGGCGGAGGCCCACAAGCGATGAAGCCGGGCACGTTGCAGCAGCGCGGTCGCGGATTGGGGATCGTACGCGACCGCCCGGTCGAGCCAGTCCAGCGCGGCGGCCCGCTCCGCGTCGGAGCGGCCTTGCGCGGCGATGCGACTGAGCATCACGCAGGCGATCACGTAGTCGGGCGTCTTGCCGTCATGCCGCGCGCCGCTACCCTCCCCCAGCCCCTCCCTGAGAGGGAGGGGAGTCATGTCCAGTTGCGTGGTGAGGGCTTCCAGGCTGTCGCGGGCCTCGTCCAGCTTTCGCTGGCCGATGTGAGCAGTGGCCAGCCAAAGGACGGCCTGGGGGTCGTCGGGGGCCACTTCCTGGCGCCGGCGCGCGACGTACGCGAGCTCTTCATAATCCTGCAAGTCGATGTAGAGACCGGCCAGGGCCTCGTACGTTGACGCCCGGGTCGGATCCAGGCGAAGCACGCGGCGGTACGCGCCGAGGGCCGCGCCAATGTTGTCCGGCTCGAGGGGGCGCACGCGCAGCAAGGCGTGGGCGTATTTGTCCGGGATCTCGATGTGCCGGTTCTCGGTCTCGTCGGTGGGCCGGCGCTTGAGATACTGCCGGAAGTGCTCACAGGCCGACGGCCAGTCCTCGCGTTCAAACGCGGCGAGGCCGGCTTCCAGGGCGCGCTGGGCAAGGAGCCGCTTGTGGATGTAGCGGGCGGTGAACGTGCCGGCGCCGAGGACGACGACCATGGTCACCAAGAGGCCCAGGGCCTTGAGGTTGAGCCGGCCGGGTTTGCGGTGGTTCTTCATGAAATGCGGTCCCTTGTCCTCCAGAGATACAGCCGGCAAAGTCAGCGCGCGGCGCACCTGTTCAGATCGGTGTGGTGGTCCTGCCGCCAGCAGGCACGCGGGGGGAGGCGCACGATCTGCGCGAGTCGGCCGGCGGAGCTGGTGGTGGTCGCGGGACGCGGGGGGGAGGGTGACAGCGTGTGGTCGAGCGTCAAATAAGAACGGCGCCCCGCGACGTGGAGACGTCGGGGGGCGCCGTCGATGAACGGAACGTCACCGGTGCGTGACTTACGAGAAGCGCCGGCGGATCCAGCCGATGGTGCCGAGCCCGATGGCGCCCAGCAGGGCGGCGCCGGGCACCGGGATGACGGTGAACTGGACTTGCGCGTCCGTGGAGGTGAAACCACCATGGAGCAGCGCCTGGGCGAACAGTTCGTCGGCGTTCAGGCCGGCGGTGGAGGTGCCGTCCGCGAACTGGGTCAGGCTGACCTCGAGCACCGCCAGGATACCGTTCTGGTAGTTCAGGCGGGCGACGCTGTCGATCGTCATCTGGTCGGCCACGCCATCCTGGCCGGGGGCGGTTCCGACGGCGCCGCCGGTGTAGACCCATTCGGGTGAGGGGTTCACGAGAATGGAGTCATTGCCGGGCACTGCGTTGATGACGCCCTCGATACGGAGGATGCCGCTTCCGTACGTGACCCCGTCGAGGTCACCAAGCAGATTCGCGTTTTGGAACTCCGCCGCGACGGACGGTGCGGCCAGGGTAGTGACGTTGTCGGTCACGTTGTAGAGGCCGTCGATGCTGATGTCGTCGACGCCGGCGCCGTTGACAACGGCGCCGCTGAAGAAGAGGTCAAACCACTGGCCGGCGGTGATATTGAAGATGTCGGCCGAGTCCAGGGTGACGCCCACGCCGTTCTTCAGGAACGCCGAGGCAATCGAGTTGTCCCGCTGAGACAAAACGAGTTCGTTGAGGTTTCCGGGCTGATGAAAGCCCAGGTTGAGATTCTGATAGTTGATTTCCACGTTCTGAGCGGTGGCCAGCGGTGTGAGCAGCAAAGCCACGCCGGCGACCGCGGTGAGGATTCTGGTGATTTTCATTTCCTATTCTCCTGAGAACAGGCCTGGGCCTGTCGTGTCGTTTATGCCATGGGACGGCGACGTATTCGAGCAATGAGACTGAGGCCCACGGCCCCGAGCAGTGCGGCGCTGGGGGTGGGCAGGACCTCTTTGGAGCGTTTCGGCGGACGAAGGTACGCCGGCGAAGGGTCGCGGCCGGGCGTCCTGAGCGGAGAGCCCTTGAGGGGTAGCGGGGGCGCGTCGGGCGATCCGTCCCACCCTTCGCCGATACCGAACGCCGAGGTGCCGTAACCGAGCGTGGCGTCCTGGGCTGTTTGCGGGCCCGCCAGCGGTCCTCCGCGCGTGACGGTGGCAGCCGGTGGGAGGGCCGAACGAAGATCGCCGGCCGGTTCGCCTCGGTCAGCCGTTTGGCTGCCGGAAGGCAACACGCTGTCCCAGAGGTCACGCGGCGTTACCAAGTTCCAGGCGCGCGCGTTGAGGCCGGAGTCGCCGAGTTGGCCGGGCCGCTGTGCGGAAGCCTGGCGCCGCGTCGGCTGTCCAGGGAAGGACAGATCCGCGAGAGCCGGGCTGCAAGCGGTGGCCAGCATGAGGACGAACAAATGCCTCATGGCCTTACTCCCATCGATTGGACGCACGGCCGCGCGGCCGCGGCGCGCTCGTCGTCTCACTTACGAAATCCGCCGCTTGATCCAGCCGATGCCGGCCAACCCGATCACGCCGAGCAGCGCGGCGCCCGGCATGGGGACGAGGACCATTAGGTCCTGCTTGAACTGGGTGCGGGCGGTGTCGCCCCACATGTTGAGGACGCGGACGTTGCCGAGGCCGGTCCAGGTGACCAGGCCGTCGGTGGCCGAGCCGTCATAGAGCGTACCGATCTCGGTGGCTTCGACCGCTTCGTTGTAGAAGGTGACGGCGTCGCCGCTGATGCTGCTGATCTCGCCCTCGATGTACCACATGGCGTCTTGGAGTGCCCCGGCGTCGCTCGAGCGGGAGCCGCCGTAGGCGTAGGTGGTGAGCAGCGTTCCGTTGCGGAAGTTCTCGTAGAGGTAAGCGGTACGGTCGTCGAGCGAATCCGACGATGCGCCGCCGGGGCCCTCCTGGCCGTCAATCCCGCCGACGCCACCGAGCGTGGCGAACGTGTTGATGTCCGCGTAATAGTCGCCGGGGAAGGTCACGTACTCGTTTTTTTCGAGGCAGAAGCTCTGCCACGAGCCGCCGGGGATGTCCGAGGCGGTGCCGGTCGTGACCAGGTTGTCCAGGGTGAGGCCGGGCGTGAGAGTGAATTCACCGCCTCCTCCGGAGTAGTAACCGGCGACGCGCGTCAGGTGGACGGGCATGGCGGGGCTCGAAAAGTCCGCCAAGGCGGGCGCGGCCAGCAGTCCGATAGCGGAGATAATCGCAATGTTTCGTGTGAGTTTGAACATATTGCCTTTCCTTTCTGGACCCTCACAAGGGTCTGGATCGTATGGTCCTCAAAACCAGAAGTCGCATTCCGTCTAGAGTCGGGGAATGGGCTTTCTGGCGCGGCGCATGCGCGCCGCCCGCGGCACGGGGTTAGGCGTGCGACGGTGGACCGCGGGGATCCGCGATGATCAGGAAGGGCTGGACAGGTATGCGATAATTCGGCTCCAGCCACCGGTGCCAGGCAGCGCGTTCCGCGTCGTCCATCGTGACGGGCGGTTCGAAGATGCACAGCGGCAGAGCCGCGAGGCGGAAGTCAAGATCCAGCGGCGTGGCATGCGCCACCTGTAGCGGGCCGCCGGTATGGTACCATTCGGGCACGGCCCCGAGCTGCAAGTGGCGGGCGGAGCGTCCGACGTGCCAGACCCCGAAGCCGCCGAGTGCCCACAGCAGCAGGCTGCCGCTGCTCGGTCCGGGCGGGAGCGTCAAGACCTCGGGGTCTGGGCCGCCGGCGAGTCTGGCCGTGGCCGGCGCGAAGTCGGGCAAGGACTGGCCCGGACCCAGCAACGTGCCCCCGAGCAACTCACTGGCGGATTGCGCCGATGCATGCGCTTCGGGAGCATAGTCCGTATTTGTGGTGGGCAGTCCGGAGAGCGAAGCCTGGTTGGCACTTGTCGTCAGGTCGGCGCGCGCGGTTGCAGCCATGGCCAGCACAGCCAATGCAACAACCGGAACGTATGCACGTCTCGCGAACATGACGCCAGACCTTTCCCTCGCTTCCATTCGACCGCGGGATGCTCCCTTAATCTAATGCGCGCCCAAGCTGACTTTCAATACAAAAACTGAAAAAGAGTGGGGCGGTGACGGGACTGGGTAGTGTATTGGGACGCTCCGATTGTACTCGGACGTGGTCAGCGGAAACGGCCATGTTTGGAGCCGGCACCCGATCCATGTGGCACGGGCTATCGGGCCGGCATCACCGGGCTGATAGCCCCTGCCACACCAGTTCTGTCCGGCGCACTGTGGATCGCGTGGGACGGATATGGGACGTGCTATTGCGGCGAGCGATAACTATCGAACATCATGCCGAGCCAAATGAATCGTCGGCCCGCATGTTCAGCTCCTCAGTAATGCGCCGTTTGTGGCGGGGCCGGCACGGCGTCGGGGATCACCAGAACTTTCATGAGCCAGAGCTCCGCGACCAGGATGGTGATGGCGACCGGCATCATCGTCACGCCGGCAAAGTCATGAAAGAACCTTTCGGCCAGTGTACTGCTGGTGTTCGCGTACAGGATGACGGTCGCGACGAGGCGCGCCACGTTGCAGATGATGGCGATCGGTATACTGGACAAAACGAGTGTAGCACGCTGCCAGCGCGGACGTTCGACGAGGAAGGCGAGCACGGCGGCGACGACGACGAACGCCATCAACATACGCAGGCCACTGCACGCCTCGGCGATGCCCACGGTGGTCTGTCCGTCCAGCATCAGGACGTTGCCTTCGCTCATGGCGTTTACGCCGATGGCTTCCAGCACAAAGACGGTACCGGTCGTGGCCCACTCTTGCATGGGGCTGGAGAGCGCGTTGTGTATGCGGCCCGGCAGCGGGACCATGAGCAGGAGGAACGCGAAGACCCAGCGCAGGCGCCAGAAGACTTGCCGACCGGCGACGAGCAGAACGAGACCGGCGATCGTGACCACGAAGGCGTAGCGCTCGGCGGACTCGAAGACGAGTAGCAGGCCCAGAAAGCGGACCGTCTGGGCGACGAGCAGCAACGCCAGGCCCCACCCGCAGGGCGCCCAATAGCAGGTACGTAACATGCGGCGGCGGTCCCAAACCAAATACAGAGCCACCAACGGCACGAGACGGCCGACCGAGTAATTCGGGTCGCTGGCCCATT
>SDBV01013445.1_pt1 | contig 10421 bp, 10 predicted proteins | sample 2277081 | NCBI WGS metagenome assembly SDBV01 (sample SAMN10402039, study PRJNA504765) | marine sediment metagenome | isolation source: marine sediment core GS10_PC15, 223 cmbsf | place: Arctic Ocean: Southern Knipovich Ridge | collected 2010
GAAATATTTTTTATAAAATAATTTAATGTTAGTACATAATATTGCATATTCGGTAGTTATTTTAAAATGCATTTTTCAGTAATAAGCACATAAACAAAGTATTATGACCTATTTTCATTATAAGTAATGTTTGCTTAATCCAATACACACATAAACAATTATTTTTCACATTTCCCTAAATCGAAAAAAGTGCAAAAATTGATTATTCCTGACATGTTTCTGACATGAACTAATTTATTTCCCCTTTTAAAGCTCCGTGAATAACTTTTTTCAAAATTCTTTTTTCGAATTTCAACATTTCGGATTCATTATTTTCGGATTTCGAGCTTAAGACTTTCAGCTTCTTCACTCCTTCTCCAGCAAAGTTTTATCAATACTCACCCGAAGCACCTGGTCAATGGTTTCGATGATCACATAGAATTTTTCTTCATTGTACGGCCCGGTATAATATCCTATTGCGCCGCGTAAGGGTCCGTCGATTATTTTTACCGGATCTCCCGGCTCCAGGTCAGCAACAGAGGTAGTTTCCAAAAGCAGGCCCGATTCGAGAAACCGCTTAATAGTCTGCAACTCGCTATCCCGTAAAACTGCAGGCCGGCCATTGTGCCGTATATTCCAGCTTATGCCGGGGACTTTTAAAACCTCCTGGATGCGATGTTCATATTCCCGCACAAAAATATACGAGTTAAAAAGGGGAACCTCCACTTTCTTCTTTCTGTCACTCCATTGTCGCAGGACTTTGTTCAATGGCAGGTAAGGTTCAAAGCCAGAGTTCCTCAGGTATCCCTCCACTTTCTTCTCCCATCTGCTTTTGGTGTAAAAAACAAACCATTTTTTTTCTTCTCCCATATCCTGAAAATTCTACTTTCAAAATTGCCATTTATTCCAGAGAGCAAGAAGAAATTGTTTGGATAATTCAACGGAGTATCGAATTCTAATTTTTGTTGATCCTGGGATCAAATACAAATTTTTCATTATGGATTATTTTTACCTTTTTAAAATCAGGATGTGACGGATTGAGCAACACATTTTTTTCACCGGGTATGATTACAGAAGGTACCACTAAAGCAACGGACGAGTTCTTTATTATCCATCCGTCACCGATATGTTGCGTGACAGATCGGTTTTTGCGAGACGTCCATCCAATTGGCAATTGTTTATCTGTAATTTCAAATATTTCCGAACTCTTCGCTATTTTAATTTCCATAATGTTAAACATGCCATTCAGGCCTTCCCCCGAACGATGCACAATATTTTCCAGTGATGCCATTGCCCTGGATGCAGATGTGTAAATCATCCGGATACCTTTTGAATTCCAACGGTTAGGAAATCCCGAAGCATAAAGTGAACCGGCATAGCGCTGAAGTGTGATTCGGTAAACAATCAAAGCCGTGAGTTAAGCAAGATCTCCAAAAGCAATACTCTGCAATTCATCATAGATCAGATCAACACCTCCGGGGGTTTTTAATAATTCGTAAGGGAGATCATCATCAAATGCAAATGCAGGCTTATGAAGCCAGTCATTGAAATTTTCTTTTGTACCAAACACTTCGATGCCCTGCTGGTACAATTTTGCAATCTTGAGAATATGCTCACTTGTAATTGGGTCGAGCATCTTATTTGCGTTCGAATAATTTCGGAATGTACGCTCAGAAACACCAACGATTTCTGACAGTTCATCTACAGAAACATCCATTATACCTGCAAGGTTTTTGAAAGAGTTTGGATCAATTCCTTCCAGTGATCTGCGAACAAAAAGATAGGCATCCTTTGACACATCTCCACCATAGGTTGCAATAAACTCATTTACTTCCGAGCGAGGTATTTCCGGAATCCTATATTTTTTTTTCCTCATATTCAATTGTAAGAATATTTTCCGGTATTTTTCGGATTTTTTCCAATTATCCCAAACATTAATTTGATTATAGTGAGGTTCGGTACTTGCAAAAGAAATCAGGTTCAAATAAAAATGATCCTGTACGCATTAATTCAAAACCTTTTACCAATTCCGAATACAATAATTAAACTGTTGACCCCGCCATTGGGTTCTTTCAGATTAGCATTCGAAATATGACGGAATCGGGTCTCTGCATGGATATTAATTGGTCCTACCCGTTTGCGAAAGCCCCATACCAGGTTATTAGCGAAAATAAAACTACCTCGTTGCATCAGGTTACTTTCACCGTTTCTGAAATCTGCAGAAATATAATGCGGCCCCGTGCTTACCTGGAAATAGGTATCCAGAAACCTGGTTTTGTGCAAAAGCCGAAATCCGGTGTTCAATCCATATTCAAAATCACTCAACTTCCCTTTTCCTACTGTTTGAACACGGTTATATTGAGGTTCAAATATGAGTTGAGTCTGTATGAACCGATGTTTCTCAATCCCTAAATCAAAAGGAATATTGAATATAATCATCAGTAAAGCATATCGTTCATTGTCAAACCCATTTCCTGTAGTAAATCCATAATAAATAGCGGGCTGCTTAAGTCGAAACTTTCCCTGGGCATGCGCTGAAGATGCAAATGCAATGGCGTAAATAATGAAAAAATAGATGGAGCATTTATATTTAATTTTCGGATTCATTACATGTTTTAACACACATTCACTTGTTATCGTTCATGAAAAATTTACCACCAAATTGAGCCCGATATCCAATTATAATTTACAACTTTCATCACTATGATTGGTGTATAGGCAGGTATTGTAATTTTTCAATGGACAAAGTGGGTGGTACTATCTTACTATTTCTTATATTGATTAGTTATTTAATGAGTTAGCAACCGAAATTAATAATTGAAAAGGAGTAAAATCATGGATGAATCAAAAAAAAACCACGGTATAGAAGCAATCAACCAGGAATACAAAAAGCATGAACAGGTAAACAAGGACCAGGCGTATCATCTTGCTGAAAATGCTGATGAGGACCAGTTCGATGAGGATTTTGAAATTAAAACCTGCGACATTAGTCGATTTTTCGATGGAGGTGAGGAAGGAAAAAATGTATTTGCAAAACAAATTGGCACTGCTATGGAAGACATTGGATTTGTTATTCTGGAAGGCCACAACATCGATCCCGGGATTTATGAAGAAGCAGATGAAATGGTCGTTGAGTTATTTGAAAAGGTTGCTCAGGATGTCCGGATGAAATATTATGCCCAACGGCAGGGATCTGTCAACCAGGGATATTTTCCAATGAAGGAAACCACCATCATTCATCCTGACCTTGTGGAAGGTTGGGTATTTTGTCGCAGGGCATTTAATCTGGATAACAATAGGAATTTTGATCCCGCAAAATTTTGGCCCGATCAGAAGTTCGAAACCTATTTCAGAAAAATGGTGACAGAGCATGAGAAACTGATATTACCAATCATGCAAAGTATTTTGGGCTACCTGGGGTGCGATCCCCATTTGTATGATTCAAAACTCACCGGTACAAATTTCGGGTTTCGCCTCAATTATTACCCTCCCCTCAAAAAGGAAGACATCCAATCGGGTGCCGGACGAATGTTGGGACATGAAGATGTGGACCTTTTTACCATCCTCCCCGCTACTTCCGTAGATGGCTTGCAGGTATTAAACCGAAAGAACATGAAGTGGATAAGGTTAAATCCTCCCAAAGGATCGATTATCCTAAATACCGGGGATTATATGCAACGAATTACTAATGACAAGCTTCCCAGTACCACGCACCGCGTAAGTAAACCGAAAGGCCAAGAACTTTACGGAAAGCCCCGTATCACCTACCCTACTGCCGTATATGTATGGGAAAAAGAAATTCTGGAAGTACTCCCCTGCTGCGGAGATCCTCAATATGAGCCGATCGAAGCTGAAACTTTCCATACACGTATTACAAGTAAGTATTATGGAGACGAGTATGCGGAAAAATAATGGTTGATTGAAAAAGGGTATTTCACAACCTCAAACAACGATAATCGTATTTTTTAAAACTAAATAACTGGTATTCAGGAATCTACAATTTATTTAACTTGAGTTGTCTTATAATTCAATAATTAAATTCCTGAAATTTGTAAATTCTGCAACTTTTCATTGGTTTCGTTCCTCCAAAAGCATCCTTCACAACAATCTGTAACCGTTTCCTTTTGTTTTGCTGTCACCCGTTTTATTACAATCCCGGACTTTTGAAATTCAATTTAAACCTGGTCTTATTCGTGTGTACATTCAATCATATGTTCAACCAAAAAACCAATGTCATGAAAAAGTTACTATTTAGTATGATTACGGTATGTGTATGCTCCCTGATCGCTGCTGCACAAGGGGATTCAGAAAAAGAAAGCACATTGCGTCCCTCAAAGTCAATCAAATTGGCCGGGCCACGCGCCGGATTTACCTATATCGGAGGAGATTTGGGCAAACAGCTGAAGGATAACAATATCTCTCAATTCATTAGCCAGGTAGGCTGGCAATTTGAGACCCGGTTTTTTGAAACAAGAGATGGCCTTCAGGGATTATTTGAAGTAGTTACCCTGCTTGGTGGTTTTGAAACAAGTGAGCCGGCCATAAGCGGAAGTTTACTTGTAGGATTCAGAACAAGGTCTGGTTTTGAAGCGGGGGTGGGCCCAAGTTTATCTTCATCAGGTGGTGGTACAAATTCATTTGTACTGGCAGTGGGTCATACGTACAAAAATGATAACATATACATACCGGTCAACTTTGCAATTGATCCTTCTCCCGACGCGGTAAAATATACCTTTCTGGTAGGATTCATTCTCAGAAAAGACAAAGACTAAATAAGGAATAATTTGTTTTACATCATAACCAAATCAAACATGAAACGATTAGACAACGTTATTGCAAAAGTCTTATCTCCTATTGTATTATCTGTGATGCTGTCTTCCTGCTACACCTATAAGGAAGTATTTAACGACAAATACTATGTAGAAAAAGATAAAGTTGGAGTATTAGTAGAAAAGCTAGAAGTCGGTGATTGGATTTATGTGAAAGTCAACAGTAAAAACTATCGTAGTCTCCAGGTAATACGCATCGATGACAAAACGCTCTCTGTATCAATGTGGAATTCAGAGGGAGTTGTAAGTTACCACCCGTTATATATCCCATATATCCAAAAATTGGAATTACGGGTCCCGGATCCGATGTATACATTAGGTGCCGGCTACAGTTCTTTACTTCTACTGTTTTTTCTTTTGGTATAAATGGATGCCACCTTTTCGACAACCATCAACAGGTACTGGCCATCGAAATTGGATAATTGCAAAAATAGGCTGATGGAGGATACTGGTAATTGATGACAAGCTGTTTATCGAAAAATTTAATATTGATGAAATGCGTCTGATATGAATGAAAGTACAGCAGGCAACGATTCCCTCCAGTAGGTCCAGGAATGTCCTCCGTCACGAATCAGGAATTCATGTGGGATATCCTTTTTGCGCATGGCAATATGCACAAGTGAATTTCCTTCATACAGAAAATCATCATCACCACAGTCAATATACCATCGAACAGCCTTTGTTTGCTCCTTAGGAATATTATTAACAAGATTTATAGCGTTATGTTGTTCAAAGTATGTCTTCATCTGCTGGTCCGAAGCATTTTTAATTCCCCGTCTTTCTACCATCTGGCGAACATCGTCAAGAGTCAAAGGCCCAACATAGGCACTCAACGGACAAGCGGAAGAAAATAGCTCAGGATGACGCAATGCATACATAAATGATCCACCCCCACCCATGGATAACCCAGCTACCGCCCGGTAGCGCTTCTCCCCTTTGATCCGGTAAGTTGTTTCAACAAAAGGTAAAAATTCTTCAAAGAAAAAATCCTCATATTGCCAGTCACCGGTAATACTGTTGAAATATCCGCGCTGTCCCGTATTGGCATCGGGCATCACAATGATCATGGGTGTAGCCTTACCCTCTTTGATCGCGTTATCCGTTATACGTAAAACCTCCCCAAACTGGATCCAACCGGTCTGATCGTCGCCCGCTCCATGTAAAAGATAGAGAACCGGGTAGCTACGCTGTGATGTCTCATAATCAGGAGGAAGGTAAATTGCATATTTCCGTTCCCCTTTCAGGATTTTACTTGTCATGGAAAGGTTATCAAAAACCTTTCCACTCTGTGCTTGAGCAATAATTACTATTAGCACAATTATTCCGGTAAAAGTTAGTTTTTTCATTGATTAAAATTTGATTTTCTAATTGATCCAAAAAGTTACACCAGATTTTAAAATTAATCATTATTTCGATGCTACTTCATTCTTAAAAAAATCGCGTTTAGATATAAAGTAATTTCTTCTTAGTTTTTTATAGTGATTCTTGTTTTGCACACCTTTCCACTGTAATCTTATTTAAAATTTCGTTTTATAAATTCTTGTCCTATGAAATATTTAATAATGGTGTTTTTATTTGCGCAAACTTTCACTTGCCTGGCACAACCTATGCCTATCGGGTCTTTTCAAAATAATACCGACGTTGGAAATCCTGAAATTTCCGGAGGGGCCAGTTATAACAAACAAAATCAGGAATATGTATTGAAAGGATCGGGGTATAATATCTGGTTCGACAGGGATGAATTTAACTATACCTATTCCAGAATAAAAGGAAACTTTATTATCACTGCAAATTTCGAATTTGCCGGTAAAGGAACTGACCAGCACAGGAAAATTGGATGGATGGTGCGGGAAACAACCGACGATAATTCTCCGCACGCCAGTGCAACACTTCATGGAGATGGTTTAACCTTGCTTCAGTGGAGGGAAAACAAGGGCGCTTCCATGCGCGATCCCGGGGACCAGGTATTCAGTACCAAGCACAGGTACAATATTTTGCAGCTTGAGCGGAAAGACAATGTAATCATTATGCGAGCGGCTCATTTAGGAGAACCCCTTCAGATTATTGGGTCGCATACATTTCCAGGCATGCCTGAAGAAGTTCTGGCAGGCCTGTTTATATGTTCGCATAATCCGGAAGTAATCGAAAGTGCAAAGGTGTGGAATGTACGAATTGACAAGCCTGCCCCTGACAATTACAATACAGGCGAACAGGGCTACCTTGGATGCCGGTTGGAAACAATGAACGTGTTCGATGGGAAAAGAATAGTCATCTATGAAAAACCGGATCGTTTTGAGGCCCCTAACTGGATGCCCGATGGCAAAAAATTGCTTTTCAATATGGAAGGCTCCCTATATAAAATACCCGTAGGAGGTGGGGAACTTGAAAAATTAAATACCGGATTTGCCGATAGGAATAATAACGATCATGGAATATCTTTTGATGGCAAAACCCTCGCCATCAGTCACCATCGGGAGGGGCTTCCAGAAGGAGGATCAACTGTTTATGTGGTTCCCATTGAAGGTGGTACCCCAAAATTAGTCACAAATGAAACACCCTCCTACTGGCACGGTTGGGCGCCCAATAATCAAGAGGTGGTTTATGTTGCCAAAAGAAAAGGAGATGATGACTACAATATATTCAAGGCGAATATTGAAACACAAAAAGAGACACAGCTCACATTTAATAAAGGAACCCATGTGGATGGGCCTGAGTATTCTCCTGATGGCAGGTTTATCTATTATAATGGAAGCCAGTCAGGTACTATGCAAATATGGCGAATGAAACCCGATGGTTCTTCAAAGGAACAACTCACTTTTGACGAGAATAACGATTGGTTTCCACATATTTCTCCCGACGGTAAATGGATAGTATTCCTTTCATTTACACCGACTATTGATGTGGACGCTCATCCCGCATACAAACAGGTGATGTTGCAGTTAATGCCAGTAACGGGAGGCGCTCCCAGGGTGATCGCCTATCTCTACGGAGGACAGGGTAGCATAAACGTTCCTTCCTGGTCTCCGGACAGTAAGCATATTGCTTTTGTCAGCAATTCAGGGTTAGAATAATATTACCAAAGCTGTCGAAATTTTGAACATCATATGATTGATGGATCATTGAACTACATGAAGAAATTAAAAGACTTAAAAACTGAATTTCAAGAAAAGATTAATCAAATCCTTAAATATAAATGGAGGGAATACGCCGTGGAAACACTCGCTGTATAATTGGCATTCCTGGGGCTTCGGTTGGTAATGAAAAATCGATCTTCATCCGGATAGCTCCTTTATGACTATTGTCATATCAAATTTCTTGTTTTTACTCAAAAAATAGAAGAAATTAAGCAGGAAAATGGAGTTCACTTCTACATATTCGTTAAGTTTAAACTTTATAAATAATCATCAAAGAAAAAGGAGCTCAGGACCCCACTTTCAATCACTACCCGAAAGCAAATAATATTGAATTTATCAATTAATAAATAACCTTAAAATATTAAAACACTATGGCATCTTTATTAAGTTATAATGACATCGTTAACTATCTTGGAAGCGAGTCGGATGAAATATTAAATTATAATACGCCCAAAATTTCTAAAGACTTGATTCATGCACCCGGACCCGATTTTATAGATAAAGTTTATGCGGATTCCAATCGGACTATCCCCGTATTAAAAAGCCTTCAGTCTATTTTTGGTCATGGCAGATTGGCCAAAACAGGATATTTATCCATACTTCCTGTTGATCAGGGCATCGAGCACACAGGGGGTGCTTCATTTGCACCCAATCCAATTTATTTCGATCCCGGGAAAATCGTTGAACTGGCAATAGAAGGAGGATGTAATGCCGTGGCTTCTACCTTTGGGGTTCTGGCTTCAGTATCCAGAAAATATGCCCATAAAATACCCTTTATCGTCAAACTTAATCATAATGAGTTGATGACGTATCCAAACAAATATGATCAAATCATGTTTGGTACCGTTGAAGAAGCCTGGAACCTGGGAGCTGCAGCTGTTGGCGCTACTATTTATTTCGGATCTGAAGAATCAAACCGGCAGATTGTTGAAGTGGCTGAAGCTTTTGAAGAGGCCCATGAACTGGGAATGGCTACAGTACTTTGGTGTTATGCAAGAAACAGTGGTTTCAAGAAAGACGGTACGGATTACCATGCGGCATCCGATATTACGGGCCAGGCCAACCACCTGGGAGTAACGATACAGGCTGATATCATAAAACAAAAACAGGCAACCAACAACGGCGGTTTTACAGCTATTGGATTTGCTAAAACACATCCTGCTATGTACGATACTCTCAACTCAGATCATCCCATTGATCTCACCCGGTACCAGGTAGCCAATTGCTATATGGGACGCTCCGGACTTATCAACTCGGGTGGTGCATCCTCTGGTGAATCCGATCTGGCTGATGCGGTCAAAACAGCAGTAATAAATAAAAGGGCCGGTGGAACTGGATTAATTTCCGGAAGAAAAGCATTTCAGAGGCCTATGGACGAAGGAGCTAACCTCTTACACTCCATCCAGGACGTTTATCTGACAAAAGAAATAGATCTTGCCTAAGCGGCAGGATTCAATAAATACTAACTATTAAATCACAACTAAGAATGGCAACAAAAAAAGCAAAACTAACAATTGGAATACTGACAGGTGGTGGCGATGTGCCGGGGCTGAATCCCGCTATCCGCGCTATAACAATACGAGCATTGAGGGAAGGTTACAAAGTTATCGCATTCCGCAGGGGGTGGGCCGGATTGGTTGACTTTATTCCTGATAAAGATGCTGATAATAGTAACAATATTCTGGTTCTTACTTCCGAAATCGTAAGCCGTGCAGGAAGAACGGGGGGTACTTTCATTCATACATCACGTACGAATCCTAGTAAATTGAACAAAGAAAATATTCCGGAACACCTAAAGGAAAAATATACCGATGATGTGAATGATGTGACCGAGGACATGATTAAAAATCTCAATTTCCTTAAGATCGATTATATGATCCCTATCGGTGGTGATGATACATTGAGTTATGGATGGCGCTTACATAAGGAAGGGATAAAGGTAGTGGCTATTCCGAAAACCATGGACAATGATGTGCCAGGAACTGATTACTGTATTGGGTTTAGTACATGCATAACCCGCACCATTGAAATGACCCATATGCTTCGAACTTCCGCGGGATCGCACGAACGTTTTCTGGTAATTGAAGTATTTGGCCGATATGCAGGATTTACTACCTTGCTACCCACTATGGCCGGCGCTGCCGACCGTTGTGTCATACCGGAGCATCCTTTCGATATGGAACATTTGACCGATCTGATGATGTACGATCGCAACTATAATCCCAGTAATTACGCGGTTGTTCTTGTGTCTGAAGGAGCCACCATGTCCAGTCATTCTGAGATGTCATTCGAAGGTGAAGAAGTGGACATGTTTGGTCATAAAAAATTGGGAGGAATTGGCGATAAAGTTGCTAACGACTTAAAAGCCCTTTCTCCAAAGTATAATAATGGCAGGCCTGTTTCGGTGGTTAGCCAAAGGCTCTCCTACCTGGTAAGATGTGGAGAACCTGATGCATTTGATTCTATCGTACCAATGGCG
>SDBV01013446.1_pt1 | contig 10421 bp, 5 predicted proteins | sample 2277081 | NCBI WGS metagenome assembly SDBV01 (sample SAMN10402039, study PRJNA504765) | marine sediment metagenome | isolation source: marine sediment core GS10_PC15, 223 cmbsf | place: Arctic Ocean: Southern Knipovich Ridge | collected 2010
ATGTAGTAGCCGCCGGTATGTTCTTGGTCATGTTTTATTATAGTATACCAGTCGGTGTATTCCCCTTGGGTGATTTTGCCAAGGGTGTCTAGCTTGATGTTTTGCATCTGGATAGTATGGTTTGTGGGAAAGTTTTTTGGCAAGCATTTTTGACACTCGACAAAATGGGAGGCTTGTATCATTAGCTACGATCATGCTTTGGGTTAAAAGATTAGAGAGATTAGGTTTATAGGATATCCTAACAATAACGCCAATATGTTTTAGCACTAATATGAATGAAGATTCCTTTTGTATCCTTAATAACAACCATATTTTGGATTTGAAAATTAAGACTTAAATTGCGTGGTTTTAAGGTAAGGCCACTGTATGGTTTGAAGATGAAAAAGCGTTTAGAATTGATTATTCCTATAATGCTTCAAATAAAATTAGGATATGTCAACTTTATGCCTAAATTTCCTTGCAAGCCTTCAAGTGTTAATTTACAATCCACAAACTAATGCTAAAGAAACTTTTCTTCTTTGTCCTTTGTTTGCAGAGCATTTTTGGCAATGATACAAATCCAAACCCTCTTTTGCTTTCTGAAATTCAGCCCAATACCATTGTCAACGGTGTGCACGTAGTGACAGGACAATATATCATCGATGAAGTAGATTATATTATTCCAGGACCAGAACCTCTTGTCATTAGACGCTCATTGACTTCTGCTTCAGAAAAAGAAGGGTTTTATATCTTTTCACAATATGATGCCTATTATCGACATAATCACCCCAAACCTTTTGTATGTACCGATCAGGACGGATACGTTTTCGAATTTGCCAACAAGTCTACACAAATGTACAACACCGATATTGCTCCTGGAATCCACATTGGGCACATGAGCGGCAATACGATAACAATCAACGGGCAAGATCCCAATAAGAATCTTTTTGTTCTCGATAATCAAGCATATTTCCCCAATCTCACTAACTTGGGGCATGCACAAATCTCAGGAAGAACTAATTTTCGCAATCACCATATTCGCACAAAAAACGATTCCAGTCACATTCAGCAAGAACATGTTCGATCATCAGGAGATCTTTTTTACATGGTCAAAGGGAATGGTACTAAGCTTTATTATCAAGAATCCATCAACGATTTTCCTAATCAACATTTCAAACTCAATAGAGAGGTATTTCCCAATGGAAACTACCGTAAATATGTGTACGATACAAGGAATGAAAAAGAAAATTTAAAAGCGATAGAAACTTACAACACCAAAGGAGAGCTTCTCAACTGGGTTAAAGTGTATTATGGTCATTCTCAAAATTGTCCCAGCAAAATCGAAACATCTGATGGAAAAGTTTTAGAATATTCCTCCGCGCATTTTGACAATGCTAATTATAAAACGTACAACATTCCAGACAAATATACTTACCAATATGAATATGCTTCTATTTGTCACATGGAAGAAAACGGCAGATTTTTGAATCGTGTGAGCACGCCTTGCCATACGGCAACCTGGATACAATACCACGAACCTGTGAAACAACCAAACTATTATGGAATTCGATTTGGTTCTAAATATGTCTCTGATCATCAAACGGGTAAGGTGCGCTCATGCACTCAACAAGGACTTAACGCAAAATTTGAATATGAAAAAGATAAGACAATCGTAACTCAAGCAGGAAAACGCATCGAGTTTATCTATTCCGAAAGCGCTAATCGCATGCGTGAAATCAGGCATTTTAAAAAAGATGGCACTCTTCACTACATCGAACATTATCATTGGGGGGAAGGGCGCGATTCTTCTAATCTCATTTCCAAAACCCTTTCTGTTCCCAACTTCGGCACTGTAACCACCACCGTTTTCCAATACGATTTTTATGGCAACGTATTAGAAGAGCGCATTTATGGTAATATTACGGGCAAAACAAACGCCCCTATCCAAATAAACAACAAGGGAATTCCCACCAACCCAAATGCTGAATACCAATCCAAAAAAGCGTCTTATACCAACAACAAGGTAGATCTTCTCAACTATCACAATGAAGACTACAACCTACCGCTCGTTGAAAAGGATGCAAGAAAAACCCTTACCTACACCTATAAAAAAGGAACTGATCTTGTCGAGTCTATCTTGCTATGGAATCAAAACACCATCAAAAGACGAGAGTTTTGCTTTTATGATGATTCTTGTGGGCTTGTGAAAAAAATTATCGACGATGGCAATACGCCAGATGAAACAAATCTAAGCGGTGTGACGTCTCGTCAAATCACCATGATTTATCCAAGAAAAAAACAACCCGCTCTGAGTGCTCCTGAAAAAATCGAACACAAATTTCTCAATCTAGAAACCAAACAAGAGGAACTACTCAATACAGAGTTCTTCACCTACGATAACATGCATAATCTTGTCGAACATACCCTCACTACACCAAACAATCTCAAACAAATCAAACGCTTTGAATACAACGCTTACCATCAAAAAACTAAAGAAATCGACCCTGCAGGCAGATGCACTAGCTACACCTACGATAGAGACGGACGTCTTGTAGAAACGCTTTTTCATAATGGTAATCGCCTACTCAACAGCTATGATCATAATGATCACCTTATCGAACAAGCTCTCATTACAAATACAGAAACACAAATCAAACGTTACAAATACAATGATAGACATCAAATTCTCTCTGAGACCGACGAAAATGGCAATGAGACCAATTATGAATACGACTTTGATAATCATCCAACAAAAATTATCCAAAAAGAAGTCCTCAACGAAAAGGATCAAAAGGTACGTCCGACAACCATCCAAGAATTTGATGCTCTTGGCAATTGCGTGTTCAAACAAGATCCCAACGGGGATATTACACAAACAACCTACAATATTTTTGGCCAGCCCACCCACATCTACTATCCCGACAACACCCGAAGAACATGCACCTACACCCTAGATGGTCTTCTAGAAAAAGAAATTCTCCCTACAGGCGCCATTGTTGAATACGAATATGATTATCAATCTAGACTGACCAAAGAAACCACCACGGACCCAAAAACAAAGGAATCTAGATTAAAAAGTTACAGATACAACGCTTTTCATCTTTTGGAAGAAACAGATGAGCTTGGTCAAACAACAACCTACACGTACGATGATGCAAATCGTCTGCAATCCAAAACAAAACATGAAAAAATCACACACTATACGTACGACAATCTCAATCGCATAATTAAAGAGTCTGTATTTTCCTTAGATCTATTAGAATACACCATTGAATACACCTACGACAATCTCAATCGCACTACCCAAAAAGCAGTCTACCTACCCACCGGAGAGCTCCAGCTTATCAAAAACTTCACCTATGACCAAGACGATAATCTCATTGAAACATCCTATCACGATCAATATCCCATCTACAAAAAGTATGATACCCTCCATCGTCTCATAGAAAAAACTGACGCTGAAGGTCACACAACGACATTTGCCTACACAAAAACCCAAAATGCGCTAAATCAAACAGTCGATCAATACATTACCACCGATCCCAAACAACGCCAACACATCAAAACGTTTGATGCTCTAGGGCATATCGTAGAAGAAACCTGTTTCCTGACAAGTGAATGCCTATCGAAAAAAGCATACACCTATGATCAAAATGGCAACCTTGTTGATCAAATAGAGACAGTTTTTTCACCAAGAGGCCCGCCCAAAAAATTCATTGTTTCCAACCTCTATGCCCCTGGCAACAAACTCATCCAACAAACTCAAGCCAAACACTCTTTTAACGAAAAAATCACCCGTTACAACTACAACAAACAAGGTCTTCTTTTTCAAATCATCAAACCCAACAAAATCACCCTTTCTTACACCTACAACGCATTTGGAGAAAAAATCCAGCAGCAATCCTCCGACACATCCATTTTTTATACATACTGCTATGACAAGTGCGGTCATCTCATCGCTGTATTTGATAAAGAAAAGTGCATCAACAAGCGCACCTATACAAACAACATCCTTATCGAAGAAACATTTGCTAACAATCTCACACTTTCCAAAACCATCGATTCTCAAAAGCGCCCGACCCACATCCACCTACCAGATCATTCTACCATAGAAACCTCCTACAAAGGCCTCTTCACAGACACAGTCACACGCAATAACTACGCATTTACATTCGCTTACTCTCCTTCTGCGCGCTTAGAATCTTATACGCTTCCAAACAACCAATCCATAACATTTAGCTACAGCAATGCAGGTTATCTCAACAAAATCCAGGCCCCTCACTACATAGAATCCCTCACCCACGATTCCACCCATCTCATCACAAACACCCACATCCAAGATGCATTTTCCACCCACACACACCAATTTACTTACGATGCTCTCGACCAACTCTCTTCAGAATCAGGTCTCCAACACCACACCTACACGCACGATTCTCTCCACAACCGCCTCTCCTGTGACACACACAATTTCACGCTCAATGAGCTGAATCAAATCATCACCACCTCCGACGCCACCGAACTTACCTACGATGCCAATGGCAACCTCACCTCCAAAAAAACACCTCAATCTACCACAACCTACACCTACGACGCTCTCGACCGCCTCACTTCAATCCAAACCCCTTCCCAAACCATCACCTTTACCTATGACCACACATTCCGCCGCCTTTCGCAAACCACCCAAACCACCGACACCACCCAAACCCTCTACTTCCTCTACGACCAAAACGACGAGATTGCGGCCTTTGATGAAAATAATACCCTCACAGAATTCAAACTGCTCCATGAAGACCATATCCTTGCCATCGAGCTCAACCATACACCCTACATCACCTATCAAAATGCGCAAGGCTCAATCGCCGCGTTCACAACCCTAGACGGCAAACTCATTCAATCTTATCGGTATTCAGCTTTTGGTCAATGTACACCCATGACTCAAAATCTCACCTCTCCCTGGACCTATCAATCCAAACGTCAAGTTCTCGATCTCTATGCCTTCGGCTACCGCGACTACGACCCCACCCTGGGCCGCTTCCTCACCCCCGATCCTCTAGGCTTCATCGACAGCCTGAATCTCTACACATTTGTTCAAAACTCTCCCATCTCCTTCATCGATCCTTATGGGCTTCGAGAAAGCTTTTACGATCGTCTTCGATCGGACTATGATCGCACACGAGATCCACTTCGTGATTCCCCAATTGGTCTCGGTGCCACCTCTTCCCGTGAAAGACAAGAACGCTATAGAAGAGGACAAATACGCTCAAGTTTGCATGGAGTAGAGTCTGCTTTAAGAGGAAGTTCTGCAAATCAGATGATATCAGCAGCACAAACGGCTGTTAACACAACCCATGCATCTTATCAAATTTCAGTAGCGGGAGTGTATGGCCTTTCAGAAGAACTTGAAAGAAACATAGACGCTGCCACAGGTATCGCGGAAATAATATTGGGACTTGAAATGATGGGAGGTGGCGGTGGAATTACTATTGGCACATTCGGTACGGGTGCTTTTGTTGGTGCACCTATGATGGCGGCTGGAGCTGTAATGACCCTTGATGGTTTTCGAAGGCTTATCCGGCCACTTATTGCAAAAAACACTCGAGGATTTAACAATGTGTTGTATAATAAAAGGAGTTCGTCTGGAAGTGTTGATTTTGACAAACTCGCCGAGGCTGGAAAAGCTCATGACAGAGGCGGTTTAACTAAAGCAGGAAGAGGTCTAGCAAAACATGGAGGTCGTAAGGGTAGCCACTTTCCTAAACCTAAAGGAAATCCCTCTAAAATCAACAAACAAGGACAAAAACTACTAGAGAAAATATTAAGGGATCCGAATAAGAAGGTTAAAGAGGATTTTTTTAGAAAATATGGTGAAATTATAGACATCGAAACCCCAAAATTTGGAGGAGTCCGTTATACAAAGGATGGAAGGTTTATTGGATTTCTTGAACTAAAATAGGATTATATATGAAAGATTTTAGGATTACAGTATCTAGTGCACCACACAGAGAAAATTTGGCGGCAGATATAATATATGATGGATTTCAGTTTGCTGAAATTTCTTATGAAAATGAAAAACTAATAATCGAATTTTATAGCTATGAAGAAAAAGATATTTGGCAGTTTTCTTATTATGAGATAATGGATGTTATAGAAAAAGCAAAACAGAGGCTTTTTGATGTTCTTGGTTTGGATGACAATACTGTAAAGTAAAAACCTGATAAATTAAATGTAGTTTTTTCAAAACCTCTCCTCCCCCGGACCTACCAATCCAAGCGCCAAGTCCTCGACCTCTATACCTTCGGCTACCGCGACTACGACCCCATCCTAGGACGCTTCCTAACCCCCGATCCTCTAGGCTTTACCGACAGTTTGAATCTCTACGCTCTTTTTCTTGCTTTAGTGGGAAAAGGGAAATGTGATGGAAATGATAAAGGAGATAAAAAATGAGAACTTTTTTAACAGCTACCCTATCTACCGCAGGCATCTATGTCTATGGAATGTTTCTAACCTATCTTTATTTTTATTACCGAGAAAGCAAAAGTAAACTTGCTCTGGCTGTTCTGATGGGAGGGGTTATAGGAGTCATCCAAATGCTAATCGTTTGGACTTGCTGGTTTGTGTTGGATGTTTGAGGAGAAGACACTTCTTCTCATATGTTCCATCATTTCTTTATTCCAAGATCTTTCTAGATCTAGGACAAATTCTAATCCATCAACGGAGTTTTGGAGAAGATGATCCCCGTGCACTTTGCTTTCTGTAACTTTTTCTTAATATCTTTTGTGATAACGAGAGCCAATCTGCATCTTGGATAATTAAAAACTTTATGTTTCCTTTCTATTTTGTGATAGACTGCTCCAGATATTTAACCAACCTATCTTCTAAATATCATATTTCTCTTTTATTATGGAAAATAAATTATATGTTTTTTTATAAAGAAACGATACTACACTGAGCTTCCTGCATAGTTCATTAAGTAGAAAAATTTATAAAGAATTTTTATTGTTTGACTTTTTCCGCTTCGGCAATTCTGAGAGCTTCTTCGAAGGTTTCTTCATGGAATTCAATCAATTTTCCGGTCTTTTTATCATAATATTGATAATAGATTTTGTCGCGAGCAACTCCCATATTCGCTACGTACCCATCACCAAAAAAATCATGTTTATCATCTAAAAACCCTATTAAAATTTTAATATCATTGACTTTGAGTGGATAATAAGGTGTTTTTTCTCTGAATTTTTTGTCGGTATTGTATTTTTTTAACATCTCTAAAGTACATTCCACACCCAGTTTTCTTGCATCTGACACATTCAATCGTTCAGAACAATCAAATCCTACTGCAATTTCAAAGTTTTTACCAAGACCACCACCCGTCATAAAAGGGGTTAAGCCTTTTTGCTTCATGTCTTTTATAAATTCACTTTTAACAATACCAATAACATGTTCTTCATCGTCATTTAAATCACAAGATGTTATACCCAATAAAATTAAAATTAATACTAATGTTTTTTTCATTACATCTCATAATCTTTGTGAAACTCAGAAAATATTCTTTTTAGCTCTTTTTCATAAGGCCCACCTTGTAGGGTGTGGGTATTCATGTAGCTTCCTTTCCTTGGTAATTCTATTACAGTTCCCTCTTTCTTACAACGCTCATATGTCTCGGAGGCTAGCTCGGGGATAAAATCCCCAGTACTGACAAGATGATAGACCTTCCCACACAACTTTTGGGGAATGAAATCAGCGGGAGCGACGGCAACAACAATGATTTTTTGAGCGACTTCTGGATAGTATTCATTGAGGAATTTTAGAGCGATTTTCATATCCAGGGCTCCGCGACTATGAACTTTACCAATTAAGCGGTCATCTTCGGAAGATGATCGGTTGTTGAACTCAAGCGCTTTTAAAATAATTTTTTTAGATGTGTCTGTGAGGCCAAAGGTTCCATGTTGAAAGGCTTGTTTTACTTTGGCTCCCATAGCATAGGCTGCTTCTGTTGCAACCCAATCACCCTTCTTTTTGTTGTAGACAAGCTCTATGGAATTAACATCTGCCACCGTTTCAGACCATTCCCTTAAACTTTCTGCATCTTCTCTAGTATTGCCTATTCCATTTACAAAAATTACTTCTGCTTTGGGAAGAGGCTCATTAGTGAGTCTAGTAGAATTTGAAGAAATTACTGTACCTGGATCAAGCTCCTTTTTATCAAATCTTGTCAATTTTTCCTCTTTTGATATTGAAAAATCTTCAATATTTAAAGGAGTATGGTTAAAATTTTCGACCTTTGAAAAGAGATTAGGAAAGTTTTTTGTTGGGATGTCTTTTGATGTTTTAGTATCAAAAGGATTGATAATAGGACCTTCATGAAAGGTTTTAATGGCTGGCAAATTTTGAAGATCTCTATCTACTGTAGAGTCAACTTTGGATAATACCGTTTCTATGGACAGAGTGAAATTTGTTGTGCTCATTAATTGATCCAAGTCTACTGCCTCGATTATGTTTTCATTTTTGTCTGTAGGATTTTCTAGTTTGCGTGGATTAAATGTAACCACATCAAACGAACTGTTCAGAAATGTTCCCGATTGTTCTACTAATTGTGAAACAAACTCGTCTGAATCAAGTGAACTTTCCTTTGGAAGCTTTTCGCCCAATGCAGTTGTGGCTTTGGGTAAACTGGTTACTGGGTAAATTGCACCATCTGTGATTGGTAGCTTTGCTTCTGTAAGTGGTGTTTCAGCAAAAGCTTCATGAGAATCTGGTGTGTTTTCTGAGTTTTGATCATTAGAAACTAGTTGTTCGCTTTGTGCTTTTTTTTCCTCGTTCTCTTGTTTCATACGCTCCATCTTTTCCATGAGTTGATCACCTTTATCGAGAGATCTTTCAGGAAGAGGTGGGGGTGTGTCTATGATGGTTTGTTCTGGTGGATAGTTAGGTCTTGGTTGTGGATTGATTGGAGGTGGAGGGTTATCATAAGGTGCAAAAGGATCTAAGTCTTCATCAATAATACCAGGGGGTCTATCATCGGGGTAGTCTCCACTTTGCGATGCAAGAATTAATCCTCCAACAACTACTACTGCTGTACCAACTGCAATAAGGCATTCTTTAGGGTGATGTTTAACATAACGAATCCCATCCTCTACAGGCTTGAAAACAAACCTCCACGTTTTTTTGTACCAAGGTCTTTCTTTTTCTGGTGGAGGCTCTATGTTTTGCTGCGCAACTTTTTGGACTTTTGTATCAGTTGAATTTTGTTCTTCAACGGAGAAATGTTCTTGTGAAGATGCAGCAGCATTGACACGTGACATAAGTTGCCTTCAATGTTTAAGAAAAAAACATAACGGTATTAGGCATCAGGTGTAAAGGAAAATATTTTGGATGGCTTTTTTCTGAACAGAAAATTTATAAAGAATTTTTACTGTCTGCTTTTTCCGCTTCAACAATTCTGAGAGCTTCTTCGAAGGTTTCTTCTCGGTGGTTAAAAAAACGTTTTGTTTCAGAATCAAACCTAGCGTAACGAACGATATTATTGCCCACTGTAATTAAGGCAATATATTTTTTATCAACTCTATCTCTACTTTCATCTATAAATCTAAAATACATTTCAATATTTGAAGTATTGAAGGGATAATTTTTCAAAAAAGGTCGTATCTGTTCATTCTCATTATATTGTTTCAAAAGCTTCTCTACGCATTCTGTCGCTATTCTTCTTCCTTGGTCTTTATCTATATTTTGCTGTATGGCAAATCCTATTGTCACTAAATTCACAGCACCCATCATGCCACCACCTAAAATAGTAAGATCAAATCCATGCTCTTTTTTTATTTCTTTAATATATTTAGATACGATCCTATCTGACATACGTTCATAATTTGGCGGAATATTACAACTGATAAATAAAAAAAAAGAAAAAAGAAAAACAACTTTCTTATTTAACATTGAATTCCCTATTAATTTACTGCTTGATTTTTTCTGCTTCGACAATTCTGAGAGCTTCGTCATAAGATTCCCTTTGGCGATCACAAAACCATTTTGTTTCTGGGTCAAATTTAGCATAGCGAACAACATTATTACCCACTGTAATTAAGGCAATGTATTTTTTATCCACTTCATTTCCCTCTTTATCAACAAAACCCAGGTACATTTTAATATTTGAAGTATTAAATGGATAATTTTTTAAAAAAGGTCGAATCTGCTCGTTCTCATTGTATTTTTTCAAAAGCTTTTCTACACATTCTACCGCTATTTTTCTTCCTTGGTCTTTGTCTACATTTTGTTGTACCACAAACCCTATTGTCACCAAATTCACGGCACCCATCATTCCACCGCCAATAATATCATGCCGAAACCCATACTCCTTTTTTATTTCTTTTATGTATTCCGACATAATTTTGTCAGACATACGCTCGTAATTTGGTGGTGTATTACAACTAACAAATAATAAAAAG
>SDBV01013447.1_pt1 | contig 10421 bp, 6 predicted proteins | sample 2277081 | NCBI WGS metagenome assembly SDBV01 (sample SAMN10402039, study PRJNA504765) | marine sediment metagenome | isolation source: marine sediment core GS10_PC15, 223 cmbsf | place: Arctic Ocean: Southern Knipovich Ridge | collected 2010
GGGAAAAATCGGGGCTATGGCGCATCAATTTTAACTGGCTTTGAGAATGCCATTGGGGATATAATTGTAACAATGGATTCGGATGGACAACATAATCCCGAAGACATACCTACTCTAATTAAACCAATTATTAAAAATCAAGCAGATTTTGTAGTTGGATCAAGATATTTGGGTAGTAGTGCTTATAAAATACCTCTTCATACGCGCGTAGGGGAGTATTTTATTGGTAAATGCTTATGGTTTTTATACCGTCAAAAAATTAGAAATAATCAAGGTGGATTTAGAGCTTTTAGAAAAGAAACTGTTAAACTATTTAGAAATCTACAAAACACAGGGATGGGGCTTACTACTGAATTATTATTCAAGGCTGCACATAACAATTTGAAAATTATCGAAAAACCAATCTCTTTAAATTCTCGAAAAGCAGGAACAACGTATGTAAAATTATTCAGAATTGTAATATCTGTTTCTCTCTGTATTATTTTTTACACTATGAAGAAACTCAACTTAAATGTAAAGCATTTCTCCCCAATGAAAATCTTAAATTACTTTTATAGAAAAATTAAACATAAAAAAATATTTCAATAGGATCTCCTGTTTAAAACAACCCCAATCAATACTTATAATTTTCTCTACTTGTTTTTTTATATATTTGTTTAGAAAATTGTTATTTTCAAGAATTTTTATATATGCTTACTTTTCTCTTTATTTAAAAATAAATAAATCGATTCAAAAATATTATTTGTGAATTAAAATTATAATGAGAAAACACGATATAAATAACTGTGAAATTTTAGTGCATTCAATCGTTTCATTTTTCAAATATGAAAATTTCTTTAATAGGGATATATTATTTCATACCATTATTTACAAATTACTAAATTTTTTTTATAGTTAAGAAATTAATAATAAAATATGAAAACACTAGAACCTCTAGTTACTGTATTTTCCCCAAATTATAATAATGCCAAATATATTTCGGAAACAATAGAAAGCATCCTTAATCAAAGCTATTCAAATTTTGAATATATTATCATAGATGATTGTTCAACAGATAATAGTTGGCAGATAATTCAAAGATATGCAGAAAAAGATAAAAGGATAAAAATTTTTAGAAATATAAAAAATTTAGGTATTGTAAAAACAAGAAATAAAGGACTCAACGTGAGATCCCCAAAATCAAAATATTTCGCTATTAATGACAGTGATGATGTATCAAAACTTAATAGATTGAGAATTCAAGTAGAATTTTTGGAAAAAAATCAAGATCACGGGATAATAGGAAGTAATAACTTCATTATTGATGAGAATTCTAATAAAATTGGATTTAGGCCATATCCTTTAAGTGATAATGAAATAAGGAAAAAAATTACAAGATTTAATCCAATTTCTCAATCAAGTGTTATGATAAGAACAAAAGTAATAAGTCAAATCGGATTATATGATGAGAATTGGAATGTATGTCAAGATTATGATTATTGGCTAAGAATTGGGATAAATTGGAAACTATCTAATTTAGACACACCCTTAATAAATTATAGAATTAGTAAAACTCAAGTAAAAATTACAAATCTGAAAGAGACAATTATTAATACTTATTTAATTCAAAAAAAGGCAATAGCAAAATATGGTTATCAAGATAATATTTATAATAAGATATTAAGGATTTTCTTGAAGTTTTTTATATGGTTTCCTAAACTTCTCTACTATCTTTATAAAATTAGGGTTCTTAAAATAAAAATTTAATCAGCTTTAAATTAAAATATTCTATAACGATCGCTCTAATCACCCATGCATTTTATCATTACAAATATCCCCAAATTTAAGGATTTTTATATTAAAGTGTTTTAATTAAATTTTTTTTGTCGCGAATAGATTTTTTATATCCTTTAGATACTTTGTTTTAATATCACTTTCCAAATATAGAATATTAATCATTACTATTGCAACAAAGAATGTAATATTTATGAAAGATTAATTATTAAATTGAGATAACTATTAGATATCTCTTTAAAATATGAAAAGAATAAGGGGACTTTAATGAATAATGGATATCGCAAAATATTAGAAATCCTTGAGAAATCATCAGTTACCATATTTAAGGAAGATAACCAGTTGTTTAAAGAAAAGGCTGCTTTTACAGCATTATTATTACAAGGATTAGTTCACTCTCCAAATAAACAGAATTTTATAAAAATCATAAAAAACTTAGTTAGTAATCTACTTAACTTACAAGATCCTATATATGGTTTTTTCATTGAAAAACACTCAAATTATTCTGAACCATCTGCACTTGTTAGTGCTCTTACAGGTATTGCGTTGATAGATTCTATGAATTTTGTAGATGAAAGCACCAAAAAAAAGGTTTTGAGTTCATTAAACCGTATTAAAAAATTTTTAATTAAGCAAGAAATAAATAAAGGTTCTTATAGAAAATCTTTAGGATTTAACTATAGTATAGTTAATTCAAATGCATCTATTACATTATTTATGATATTATATTATAAAATAACTAAAAAAGAAGCCATATTGACTAAAGTTAATGATTTTATTAATACATTAAGAAATTTTACATTAAATGATGGAGCAATTACTTATGGGATTTATGGTCAGAAATATTTTATACCAAGCATCTATTACCATGCTTTAACTTTAAATCATTTAATAAGGATAAATTTATTGATTGATTCAAAAAAATTAAACACATATGTGCATATTTATCTGAAATGGATCAAATTAGGTTATAATTCAAAAGGTATTAAATGGGAAAAGTCTGGCTTTCTATTCTCAACATATTTAAATCAAGCATACGCGTTTATACTAGCAATTAAGCATATTTTCAGATTGGATGAGAAAGATAATTTGTCTAAAATATTTAGAAAAAATATATTTAATGGATGTCTTTTCAGATGTGATACGGTTCCTGGAATAATTAAAAGGATTAAAATAGGTATTCATGTTGGTATTAAATCTTCCCTTTCAATAAAATTTAAGTTTATAAATCTATTATTGTTTATTTCTTATTCTCTTTCATTACGATTTAACATAAGAACGAAACCAAGAGTTTATAAAAAAAATCCAATATTTAAATATTTTGGTATACATTCCGGAGTGTCTCCTCCAATAAATAACAGATTGGATTATATGACTACAATTGAAAGCTTTTGTTATTTAGCTATAGCATTTGATTTATCAACTGAAAATGCACTAAAATTATAAATTTTTACAAATATCTCATTAAAGAAATCTAAAATATAGTTTTTTATTTTTGATTTTCAATGCACTTTATTTAATAACTAGTTTAGAGATTAAAGTGATAAATCTAATAAGCAATCTTGTTTAAAATTTTTCTTTACAGAAAAAATAATCTATGTTGATAAAAATATCAAAAATTCAAATATCCAGAATAGAGAATCATCAATCTAAGAATAATAATACACTAATTTTCATTAATAAATTGAAACTCGGAATTGGAAACCAGAGTGCTGCATCCAGATTAACTAAAAAGTAATTAAATCTACTATATTACGTTAAATATTGAATTTTATTTCCTATTTAGAAAAAAAATCAATAGATTTAGAAAATATTAATATTAGAAAAAAACTTCGTAAAATACACTAATAAGCTTGTGGATAAATAAACATTCAAGAAATAATTCGTCTGAAAAGTTCGGTCATTGATAAAAGTACTTTCTTTTTAATAAGTTCCTTATCACTAACTTTACGATTTGATTGAATAATCACTCTTTTTCTCCAAATATTTTTCAAGTTTTTAATGGACCATAGATAAGAACGAAGTAATAACTTTATGTTCGTAACATCTTTTTTTTTAAGTAAAATAAACAGCTGGATAAAGAGATAAATATAGGAAAAAAAAATACCAGGGAGCATATTTCTTAACTCAAGATTCTTGATTATATTAGTATTCGCGTTCCTGTTTCCATAGTAAATCCGGATGGAAGATGTCAATCGTTTATTTAAAAAACCCGACTGATGATTATTTAATGTACCAGTGGTTCCTCCGCCATAGTGATAAACAAAGGATTTCGGAGCGTAAGCAACATAATATCCGCTGATCCAAGCTCGATGACAGATATCGTTTTCATCCCCATAGAGAAAATAATCATCTTCGAATCCATGCAATTCTTTAAAAACAGATTTCTTAATTAAAAAAGAGGAACCTTGTACAGATCCTACTATATTTAACTTTTGTCCAAACTCATTTTCATATTTATGAAAATCTCCAGGTATAACCCCACCTAAAAAGTGAAGAAGAAATCCGTTATATTGGACTATATTTTGATCTTTCATAGAAATGATTTTACTGCCACAAACTCCAATTTTTGAATCAATGCATATGGTTTCAACAAGTTCATACAACCAATTTTTATCAACTAGAGTATCATTATTTAGAAATACAATTAAGTCACCAGAAGCTATTTCTACTCCTCTATTATTGCCTCCAGCATAACCAAGATTTTTACTTAACTGAAGAATTTTCACCCTAGGAAATCTTCTACCAACAATTCCTATGCTTTCATCAGTTGATGCATTATCAACGAATATAACTTCATAACGATCTATAGGGTAATTTATTTCTATAATTGAAGAAAGACAAGCATCAAGAAAATTTCTACCGTTATAATTAACTATTATTATGCTTACTTTTGGCAATTTATTCAAATTATTGTTATCCAATATCAATCAATCTCCTAATAGAGGTTATTTTAATATATTCATAACGAATTAAATAATTTCCTATATTATTTTCCAGATAAGATTCCTTTCTATATCTTTGAAATCCTAAAAAACTTTAGTTTGCAGATTTTAGAAAATATCTAATAATCTTCTTAATTCTTCTAAAATATTTTTTTTTTTTCAGAAGACCAGAATAAATAACCAAATATCTCCTTTCCTAAGAAATATGACAAATATTTTAGGTTATAATATTTTTTTTGTCATTATGGAGAAAAATATAATAGAAAAAGAGAAATTTTTAGGATTCTATTATATTGGCTATTTTGTTTTTATTATTTCAATTGTTTTAATTACATTTTTTGAAAATCCATATATAATTTCATTCGCGTTAATTGCTTTTTTTTTTATTCCAGGATCATTATTGATAGCATCTATCAAACCGACTAAAATTCGATTTAATCCAATTGAATTGATGTTAATATCATTTGGGTTAAGTCTGATATTAATTGTTATTATCACTTATTTTTTAATTCTAATAGGTATATTTATATTTATATATATTGTATATATTTTCCTTACAACTACTTCTTTAATTTGGCTGATTATAAGGTATAAAATTTTAAGAAATAACAGCAATCAGAAAAATTTTGATAATTCTTTTAGGCAAAAAATTAGCTTTCTTATTAAAGAAGAAAAAGAGTTATTTATAATATTAATTCTAACTATTTTTTTCTTTTTTTTTTGTTTTTTTCTGAAACAATATGATATGTTTCGCTTTCCAGATGAGTATTTTTATTTATCTTATTCCAACCAAGATTTAATTCAATTTTTTTATTATCGTCAGTATCGCATCATAGATTTTCATTTTATAATTTCCTCAGTCCGGAAATTAGGTTTTTTTTTAGAATTATCTTTTTATTTCACTTTAGCAGGCACAACATATGGAGTTGTCCCTCACGTATTATTAATGATGTTCTATTCTTTATTAATTCCGGTTACTTATCTAATAGGAGCGGAATATAACAAAAAGACGGGGATTATCGCAGCACTTTTTATTGTGAGTAATCCTTTAGTGTGGTTTTGGAGTAGTCGAGTAATGCCGGATATTTCATATACAGTTATTTCAACGTCTTTTTTCTATTTTTTTTATAAATCATTTAAAAAGCGTGGAAAAATATCTTCTAAATATCTAGTACCTACAATGCTTTTCGGTTTTTTAGCTTATACTCAACAACCTAAAATAATCTTCTTTTGGGCGGTTCCATTTGCAGTATACTTTTTAAGCAGTTTAACAAAAAAAAATAAACATTATAAAAAAATTATACTAATAATTATCCTTTCAATCATTTGCTTAATTTTTTTCATCATTCTTTTAACTTTTATCGCACCTTGGTTTTTTGAATTCGACGTAAAAAATATGTTGGAAAGCCTACTTTCCATTTTTAAATTTAGTCTTCAAGATTGGATATATTTTTTCTCAGAAGGTGGTACGTTTTGGGATATAATTGGATTTCCCTATTACTTTTCCCATGCGGTTATTATTTTATTGATTGTGGGTGCTGTGGTTTTTATAAAAACACGACCAAAAAGAGAAAGTTTTCTATTTATATTTTCGATTTTATTCACATTATATTTTCACTCTACTCACTTCTATTGGTACGATGCACGTTTTTCTTTAATTATATACCCTCTATTAATGGTTTTTGCTGCAATTGCATTTTCAAAAAATTTAGGATATACCTCACTATTTCTTATTGCATTTTTATTCTTATTATTCCCTTTTAACCCTTTGGATGAACCAGGTACCGTTTTAATCTCCCCACCCATCGGAATATTGATAGGTACGTTATCTAGGATTATTGGATTATTATTAATAATATATATGATTTATGAAGGTATAAAGTCCAAAAGTACCAAAATCAAAACAAAATTTAATAAAAAGTTTAGAAAGATAACTTCTATTTTTGTTTTAATTTCAATATTATCCTCCTCTATTTATATTGGAAATTTCATGAGTACTAATGAAAATTATCCATTTACTCAAACTCCAGAAGAATTAGGCCTTCCTCAAGCCGGGGAATGGATATTAATGAATATTCCAAGAAATTCTATAATAATTACAAACGCAAGAGCCCAAATTCTGAATTATTTTTCAGATTATTCATTTAATACCAAAGATCTTAAACGGGATGGATTTGGATGGATTATAACACCGAAAGCTGAAGAATTAAGTAGTATGATTGAACAAGGTAATTTTGATTATATGGTTATTTTTAGCGCTCCTGTAGTTGCTGAACTAGGGAAGAGACAATATTTTAGAGACTACATCAATAGAGCAAAAAAATTCACAGTTTATAAATATAATAATTATACTGGTGAACCCATCCTTATTAATGAGTGCAATTCAACTTTGGGTTGGAGAAGGCATGCAGGAAATATCACTTTTTCACTTGATTCTTTGGATAAGATCTCAGGTAATAATAGTATGAAAATATCCGGGTATACTGCTGAAAATCGAAGAACTAGAATATCATTTGCTGGCAGTTGGAATTTTTCAGGCGGGAATTACCTGGATTTTTATATGAAAATTACCGAGATTACTGATCCATCCTATTTCTCGGTGATTCTATCCGATAATCAAAATAATTTGTATTATTGGGACAACACAAATGATTTATTAATTATGCCTTTAAATGAATGGAATAAGGTTCGAGTAAACCTTTTTAATCCCAAAGGTTATGAAGGCGATCTTTCACCCGATATGAATGAGATCACAAGAATCTCTATTTATATTTATGCCACCCCGAATAGTTCAATCAATTATAACTTAGATTATTTTCAATTTGATTATACCTTAGTTCGCACATATTATGAATATACTTGAGACTTTTTTCAGGTGTCTACATCTTCTTTTTGTGATGCTAAGTTAATCTTAAAGATTTTTTGCTGCTAATTGGCAATATTATGTTAAAAATGAAATATTATTATGAGCAATAATTCATTAATAATACGACCTACTATTTCAGACGATTATAAAATCGTTGGGATTGGATACCCGTCTGCTTTGCCAAGTTGAATTGAGAGCTATAACATGTTATGATTTTTTACACGTAAATAACTTTTATGTATTTAATTTTAAAAGTTCTCAATATTTTATGACTTTTTCATACAGCAATTACCTTTAACATATTCAAATTTGTTATATGTAAACATGAAAAATCTTCTCATTTATGAATTTACCCTCTTAAATAATCGTAAAAACTATATATAACAAATAATGATTTTATGAAAAATAAGAATTGATTAAAGTAAAAAATTATTTATCTTGGTTTTTTAAAGGAAATATATATGAACGAAATAGAGTTTTTTTCACCGAAGAAATTTAAAAAATTTATAACAAAAGAGTTGCACTTTCACAATACACATCCTTATTATATACCATTATTTGGTAATATGTTTTGGAGAAGATTAAAATTTATATCAAAATTGATTTATCAGATTCAAATTATATTAAAAAAAAAATTTTATAAAGTTTTAGATGTAGGATGTGGTATTAGCTTTTTCTCATTTAATTATGGAAAAAATAACCCAATGGTAGAAATTAAAGGTATAGATATTCTAACAGTAAAACAAAATATCTTCATTAATCGGTTGTATAAAAAGTATTCTATTAATTTTGAAATAATTGATCAGGATATTCAGAAAAGATCGATTTATCATGATGAAACATTTGATTTAATCGTTGCTTTTGATGTTTTAGAACATTTACGTGATCCAAACTTAGCTCTACTTGAAATTAAAAGAATCTTAAAAATTAATGGATTATTGATAATTTCAATCCCCGTTGAATCAAAGCTCTTAAAATTTTTCAGATTGATATATTATAAAGTTATTAAAAGGATACCTGTAACTACTAGACACTATAATAAAGAAGGCGTAATTTCAAGTTTTAAAGAATATGAAGAATTGATAAAAGACAATTTTATTATTCATTTAATTTGTAGATACCCATTTAGAAGTTTTCCATTAGAATTAACATATAATTGTTTTTATGTATTGACAAAATAATAACAAACTAATGTAAAATATTTTTTTTAAATTTATTTTTTTTCGAATTATTACAATTTTAAAGATACATTATTTCTTATTATTATTTTCTCGTCCGCTTTGCCAGGTTGAATGGAGAGCTATTACATGTTATGATTTTATACACTTAAAAAACTTTCACGTTTTCTGAATCTTCATTCCATTTATTCATTTTTTTTCTTATACCAACACTTAGTTTCCTTGAAAGCAAACATAATTCCTTTCAAACTATTTTGAGAGCAGTTGAGTAAAAAATTAAATTTAATAAATACCAAAAAATCATTAAATCCCAATAAATAAATAAAATTAATTATTAAAAAACATTTAAACTTCTTGATTAAAAAGATTACAGGAGATCTAATTGAATGAGAAAGTATTACAACATATCTTGATTAAAATAGAAAAGTATAGAAAGAAAAAACATAAAATAAGTAAAAAAGATATTAAGATTTTAGATTATGGATGCGGAAAAGGAGAATTCGTGATATGGTTTAAAGATAAAGGGTACAATAATACTTATGGAGTTGATATTAATCATATTAGAATAAGGAATGGAGAAATATTATTATCTGAAAAGGGATATTCAAAAAAATCATTAGAATTATTAGACAAAAATGGAAAGACTTCATTTCCAGAAAACTATTTTGATTTTGTATTTTCCAATCAAGTATTTGAACATATTGAAGATATTAATAAGGTCATAAATGAGATTTTTAGAATAACAAAAGAAAATGGGGAAGGATTCCACCTTTTTCCTACAAAAAGAGGTCTTCTTGAAGGTCATTTATTTATGCCATTTGTACATTGGTTACCAAAGAATCACTTGCGAAAATTCTTAATATTTTTCTTTGTTTCAATTGGGTTAGAACCAAGGCGCCCAAGATGGAAGGAAACAATAAATGAGAATAAAAAAAAAAGGACTGAAATATATTATAATTACTCTGTGAATAATACTTTTTATCGAAATTCTTCAGAATTGGAGGGTGTTTTTAGGAAATTTAATTTTCAAGTATCTTTATATTTATTTAAAAAGACCATAAATAAAAGAGAATTAATTAGAAGGTTTGTTTTACCTAATAATATACTCCTTACTCAAGCAAAAAAATTTTTCAATGGAGTACTTTCATGATATAAATAAATAAACTACTTAAGTTTATAATTCAAGTATATTGAAGGCTCGATATTTATTAAACTTAACCGATCTTCAAATTGATTAATATAAAAAGAGTTTAAAATTTTAAAATTTAAAAAGATTGATATCTTCTGGTTAATTATAAATGAAAAAAAAAAACCTAAACATTTTATTAATAAATACAACAATTTTTGACCCCAAATTTCCAGCAAGACCTGAAATTATGGAAATTTATGGAAAATATTTTCCTTCTTTTGGACATAAAATAACATGGATATGTCCCGGGAACTACAAAAAAATTATTAAAAAAAAAGTTGGGGATGTAGATTTATACATTATTCCATCCCGTTCCCACCACCAAAAATCATTTATTAAAAAGATGTTTAGTTTAATTTTATTTAGCATTAAACAATATAAAATAATAGAAAAGTTAAATCAAAATTCGAGTTTTGATATAATCCAAACAAGAAATAGTGTTTTTAATATTCTAGTTTCATTAATTATAA
>SDBV01013448.1_pt1 | contig 10420 bp, 15 predicted proteins | sample 2277081 | NCBI WGS metagenome assembly SDBV01 (sample SAMN10402039, study PRJNA504765) | marine sediment metagenome | isolation source: marine sediment core GS10_PC15, 223 cmbsf | place: Arctic Ocean: Southern Knipovich Ridge | collected 2010
CGATCTTCGGCCTGGACCATGTTTCCTGGAACCCAGTCTAATTCTACAAATACTAAATTATGGGCAGCAGTTAATGTAATTCCAACTCCTGCTGCTTTAATGTTACCAATAAATAATCTGAATTTTTTATTTTGTTGAAAACTACGAATAGCAATTTTTCTTTTTTTCCCTATAACTGAACCATCTACCACAACGGATATATTTTTATATCGATTGTAAATTTGTTTGATAATCTTTTTGTGTATTCCATAAATAACAAGTTTACCAGAGGACTGTTCTAAAAAATCATCAACCCATTCTAATACTTGTTTCATTTTTAGTTCTGCTGCTAATCGTTTTAGGTATCCTAATTGCACAAGTTTTTTTGCTCGTTTTGCTTTTTCAGCTTTTGAGGTAGATTTTTTTGTGAGCCATGTGATAAAATCATTTTCTGCTTCTCGATATTCTTTTGGGTTTTCGATTTCTAAAGGAACTATACTGCGGGTTTTATCAGGTAAATCTTTTAGTACGTCTTTTTTCAAATTGCGAATCATTAGCAGTCGTTTAAGTTTGCGGTGAAGTTCCCTAATATTACTTGCTCCCTTAAATTCCCATCCCCATGGTCTTAGTTGGGCTTTACAGTATCGATGGGCGTATGGCCAAAAGGCAGGAAACTCTTCAGGGCAAACTAAATTGAGAGTTGTGAATAATTCAGATGGTCGATTTGTTAAAGGTGTTCCACTGATAGTAATAATATGGGGAATTTTTTTTGCTAATAGTTTAACTGCTTTAGTTCGTTTTGCTCTGCGATTTTTTATATAATGGCATTCGTCAAGTATTAAGACTTTAGGATTAAGATTTTTTAACCAGTCGATCCAGTATTGTAGAATCTCATAATTGATAATAAATAATTGCTGGTGATTAGAGATTGCTTTTTTTGGCGAAGTTCGTCCATTAAGAATTGTCGCTCTAACTTTAATATGTTTCATTGCCTCTGATTCCCATACCCATTTTAAGGACGCAGGGCAAACTACAATTATTGGTCTTTTCTTTGGACTTCGTTTTATCCACCATAATACTTCTAAGGTTTTACCCAATCCCATTTCATCGGCAAGTAAGGCTCTGCCTTTGAATTTTTGGATTTGTAATACTGCTTTTTTTTGGTAAGGATATAATTTAGTCATTTAATACCGCTGTAATTTCTTTAAAGGAATCTTTGATTTGACTTGCTGACCATCCTAAAATATAACTTAGATAGATTCTTAATGCTGTTTTGATATTACAAGGAGCAGTTCCTTTTCTTAATGCTGCTGATTGCATTATTTCTGGTGGTTCTAAAATTAAACTTACAATCGTTTTTGTATCATCACTTAATTCTGAGACTAAATCCCAAAAGGGAATATATGAGGGTGCTGGATATAAATGAAAGTTTTCAATTTCTTCTATATATTGAATAGTCATGTATTTATTTTCTTCTCTAATAAATCTTCTGAAATTAATTAAACCTTTCCATAATGTAAATCTTAACCAGGTTGAAAATTGACTTTCATTTGGATTATGAGAAATAAAACATTTCATATAAATCAGATTTGCTTCTGCAACCATTTCGTCAAAGTCTCCACCATTTTGTCGTTGAAATTTCCAGACGGTATCGAAGATAAGATTTTGAACATCAAAATAAGTTTCGGTTGTTGCGTCCAGAGTTATGGGTGCTAATTCCATTTTCTAATCCCTTGTTAATTTCAATTTATCGAGTATATGTGATGGGACTTTATTGGATAATGTTTTTGATAAGATTTTAAGTTGTTCTATTCCATTTGCAATATTGGTAGAATCCTCTTCAGCTCTTCGTAACCAATATTCCATTGCGACTTTATCTTTGGCATTCCAATAACCAATAATCTGGGATAGATGAATACTAAGTACACCTTTTGCATTATTGATTGAATTAAGTATTGGTTGCATTTTCATTTTCATTTTCCTTTTCTTCTTAAAATATATTCTTGGACAGATATATAGGGTGTCTGATTAACAGTAGTTCTTTTTGTCTTCTTAGGGTCTCTTTTAAGAATTTTTGCTGCTGTTATTCTATGAAGAAGAAGTTTATCAAATAGTTTTTCATCGTTAAGAAGTATATGCGAGACTCCTACCTCTACTGATAATAAAACCTGTGCATGAATATCTTCTCTAACTGGGCTATCTTTTGGTAGTTGATTAGCGAAAGTATTTAAGTCTCGTATTGCAATTTTATGTATCATTTCCTAATCTCCTATTTGTTCAAGTTTACTGATAGCTCTACAGCAATCTTTTGTTAGAAGGCATTTCGGTACAAATAAGATAGTGCGGAGTCGTCTAAATTTAGCATAAGGGATATTCAGTATTCCAGTGGGTTTTGTCCAACCAATGAACTTGCCGTTGGTATAACGTAATTTGTTAGTTGCGAAGTCCTTATAACTAAATCTGCTCTTGCCCATTTTTCTTACTGGATTATGTTGTGGTAGTTGATTGCCGAGGGTATTTAGTTCTCTTATTGTAATTTTATGGATCATTTCTACTATTCCTTTACGTTTGGTTGCTTATTCAAAACATTTAGCATCTTAGTAAGATTAGCAGCAGTAGCTTCTGATTTACCGTCTAAGAAATTGTAAACTGTACCGGGACTTAAATCTGCTAATCGTGAAAGCCGGGCGATACTCATTCCTTTTTTAATTAGTAATTCTGCAATCTGTTTTCTAAAATTTGTTTCCATTAGTTTTATCCTTTTTGTTTAAGGTTAGAGATTATACTTGAGAATCATTCTGCTAAGAAATGCCTCGGCGTGTTTGAGCCCACTTGCCGATATATTTCCGGTAATAGTCTCTCCCTTACTGATATTACGGCATAGTTGTTGATAGTTACGTAAAGTCATGCGTTGCATCTTATTAAGTTTCTGTCGATTGGTATTTACGAGATTGAGTTTATCTTTGATATCCATTTTCTTTTCCTTTTGATAAAATGAATTTAATTACTGGCTGCTTTTCGTTTTTTATTAGTTTTATCCTTAAAGTTTAGTGATCCACCGAATTAGCAATACGAATACGATAGCAAGAAATATCGCTGTCAATAGTAATTGGGTGTCTGTCATTTTCTTTTCCTTTCAAAAATAGTTATGGAGTGGGATGATCGGAAGCATCCCCTACCATAATCATTTTATAATTTTGCCAGTTTCGTTTGTAAGGCTTCGATCTTGTTTCTCAAAGCCGTCGCCTTCTTTTCCTTCTTTTCTTCTTTGGTCTCGGTCTGTGTGAGTCGTCGTCTTTCCTTCTGGGCTTTGTTTTCGAGCTGCTTGGGATAATTCTTGATTTTGTCGGCGAAGGTTTGAAATCGGGCTGCTGTGATACCGAAGATTGTTTCGGTGTTGAGTTCAAGTGCTACCAATTCTAGTTCTTTGGCGATGCTTGTAATTTTGTTTTGCATCTTTGCTGATGTCGTCTCGAAAGAGAATGGCGTGTTGGGATTGTGTTCTATTACTGCTTGTACAGCCTGCTTTGCATCCTCCTTCATCTCTGCTGACTTCCTCATCGCCTTTTCACTTACTCTGAGCTTTTCAGGAGTTGAATTATCTATGGCATCAAAATGCGTTTGGTGTGTGTTGGTCAGCTCCTTTTCTCTTGCTCGTTCCGTTTCCTGTTTCGGACTCTGACTGCTTTTGTTTTTTCTGCTCTTGTTGCTCATTTTTCTTTTCCTTTCAAAATTATTAAAGTCTCATCAGTATTGGTTATTATCAGTGTTAATTATGGGTAGGGCAAGATATGCTTTTTGGAGTATCTCAAGCATCTGCTTTTTAGTTTTGCAATCCGACGTAAAAGGATTTCGCATGTTATTCTTTTTCTGCCCTTGGGGGCGGTTACCATCCATTTTCAGGTACTAACAGGTCAATGTCGCAGGCACGTATCGGTACATTATCCCAGTCCACCATCGCGGTATGAGTGTCCTCGTCAAAGGACATAATTACTCCGCGATCGTCCGTTTCGCTGTCGGTAATGACTACGCGCATGTCGACGGCGAGCCCATAGGTATCCATCGTTACCTGTCCGCATTGTTTGCACTGCCAGAATGGATGCCTGTTAGGGTCGTCAGGGTCAAACGGGTCCTCCATGTCGTCGCTGTTATGCATTACGCCGCCACATTTGCATTTTTGAGTTTCCATGTTCGTCTCGTTTTGTGTTGTTGTTTCAGTCATTTTCATTTTCCTTTCAAAAGTTATTAAAACATATTGAGCAGAGATTCAATTAAGAATCCCGCTCGGCGTGTTTAGGATTGGTCAGTTATCGCTTGTAAGAAGCCTTTTAGTGTGCGAGACTCATCGCCAAATCTTGATCCATCAAGAGTTTCCCAATGATACTCAATATATATAGTAGGATTGCTTAGGTGAATATCATCGATCCAGATATTCTTAATCTTTACACGATGATTGCCGTCTTTACAAGTAATAGCATTACCAACGGCAAGATTTCTTAGTGTGATGCTTTTGTTCTCTTTACTCATTTCCTTTTCCTTTCAAAAGTGTTATTAAGTTTCAAATTTCTCATTCGTACTATAGTAAGTATACGACTAAATGCGTACGAGTCTACTAAAAAATCCGAATTTTCTAAAAATTTCTCAAAATCGTTGTTTTTAGGCTATAACCCGCGATTTTAAGTGAAAATTTATTTGATAATATATACGTATCCATCGTATATAGGTCGGTATCTCGATTATTCTATAGACGATAGCAAAGAATACGTATAATATACATATATGATTTGGGAGTAATTACGATGGCGGTCAGCGTTTATAAGGACGAGTATATTATACGTGTTTATCAGTTAGCTCAACAAGGTTTAACTGAAAAGAAAATATCAAAGATGCTTAGTATATCAGTAGCAACATTTCATACATGGGAGAAGAAGAAAAAGATATTCAAAATGGCACTTGAGATGGGGCGAAAAGAATGGGGTGGTGGTAAGAGTGGAAATGAAACAACAATTCAAGATTATATTTTCAAAAGCCTTCCTAAAAATCTTCGTAAGTTATGGAATGAAATCAATGCTTTAGAAAGAGCAAAATCTGGAGTGGAGAAGATAGAAGCCTTATTAGAGAAGCGGGGAGTAAGAGCACGCCAATCTATATGCTTACACGCTATAGTAAAAGGTAATTTTTCTATCAGTAGAGCTTTAAGAAAAGTTAATATTAGTCGCTGCACATTTAATGCTTGGTGTGCTAAGGATCATGAGTTTGCTCAATTAGTATCAGATATTGAGTGGTATAAGGGTAACTTTTATGAAGATCAATATATAGCAGGGATAGCTGGGGGGGACAGTAATCTTATTAGACATGCTCAGGAGACTTTTAATAAAAAACGTGGTTACGGTAAGAATATAGAAGTAGGTTTGAATGTAGAAGGTAATCTTCATATATCTCATAGTATAGATGATTTGGATGTACCATTACCAGTAATTATAGCATTACTAAAGGCAGTACGGAAAAAGAAAAATGGCAACGAAAAAACGAAAACGAAAACTAACAAGACGTAAGTTCATTAAGAGCGTTGCTGTAGCTACAGTCTCTGCTTCTCAGATGAAAGCTATAGGAGATATGCGGTTTGAAGAGTATGATTTAATTGCGTCTATTACAAGGCAATCATTCTATGAGTTTGTAAAAGAGTTTTGGCATGAAGCTGAGCCCCGTCCTTTTATTGATAATTGGCATATTAAGTATATCTGTGATGAGTTCCAAAGGGCGGCAGAACGTGTATTTAAAGGTTTGCCAAAGGATTATGATTTAATTATCAATGTTAGTCCGGGAGAAACCAAATCACTTACTTACTCAGTAATGTCTCTGCCTTGGATATGGACCCGGATGCCTACGGCAAAATTTATAGGGGGAAGCCATAACCACGATTTATCCTTAGATTTGTCAAGGAAAAGTAGAGGTGTGATTAAATCAGAAAAGTATCGAAAGGCTTTTCCTGAGATTATTTTAAGTAGTGACCAGGATGCTAAGGGTTATTATGTAAATACTTTAGGAGGAAGCAGAAGATCGAGTAGTGTTGATAGTAAAGTTACAGGATTTCACGGTGATTTTTTCGCGGTTGACGATCCAATTGATCCGAGAGAGATTACGACGGATACGGGAACAAAAATAAAGAATGCTAATGATTGGATGTCAAATGTTGTATTTCAAAGAAGAACGACACAAAGTGCTTCCTTAACAATTCTTATTATGCAAAGGTTACATGAAAATGACCCTACTGCTTATATGATGAATCGAGCAAAAGATGTACAACGGTTAGCGATACAAAATGGAGAAGAGGATGCCCCATATAGAATAAAACATATATGCATTCCTGCGGAAGTTACTGATAGAGTTAAACCTAAAATGCTAAAGAAATTCTATAAAAATGGCTTAATGGATCCTGTCAAACTTCCCAGGAATGTATTAAATGAAAAAGGTATTGATCCATTTATGTATGCAGGACAATACCTACAACAACCTTCTCCTCGTGGCGGGGGAATGTTTAAGTTTGAAGAGGTACAAATAAAAGATATACCAATAAGAATGAAATGGGTAAGAAGAGTTAGATTTTGGGATAAAGCAGGTACATTAGGAGGTAGAGGTGCATTTACTGTAGGATTGTTAATGGGATTAGATAGGGATGGGCATTTTTGGATATTAGATATTGTAAGAGGTAGGTGGGATTCATCGACACGGGAAGGTATTATAAAACAAACTGCTGATTCAGATGGTAGAGATATATATATAGGGATTGAACAAGAACCGGGAAGTGGTGGAAAAGAATCAGCAGAAAATACAGTACGCAATCTGGCTGGCTTCAAAGTAAGGATCGATAAGCCAAGTGGAAGTGATTCATCAAAAGAGATGAGGGCAGATCCGTTTTCAGTTCAGGTTAATATCGGAAATGTGATTATGGTGCCAGCAGAGTGGAATAGAGAATATCTAAATGAATTACAACATTTTCCTGCTTCTACATATAAAGATCAAGTGGATGCTTCGAGTGGAGCATTTAATCTATTAAATCAGAAACGAAAAATTGTTGGTGGTGTATTTGGGAGACGTAAGTATGGCTAATCATAATAAGAGTATGAAGCAAACTGAAAAAGAAGGTAAGTGTTTTAATTGTGGGATGAATTCTGTTTGTACATCTCAGGAAAAAGTACGAAAAATGACAACAAGTAATTGCCCTTCTTCTGTAAAACATCTTCCTCCAATAAAAACTCCTGCTGAATTAGGCCTGGAAGATATGGGATTTACAATTAGTGAAACACAAGAACCTGCTGATATGATTCCTGTAATTAAGATGGAATATTGGGATAGTAGTAAGTTTATTATTCGTACTGATAAAGCAGGATATAAAAAGATAATAGCTAAATTAAGAGTTAAGATGAGATCGAGATTATTGGATTTACCAGAGAAGAAGCAAATAGAGATTGCTCAATCGGGAGGGATGCTTAAAAGAACTGAAGAAATGATGAGTGAAGAGGTTTATCTGAAAATTAAGAAGGAATAGTAATTATGGCTAAAAATATAGGTATGGTAAAACAAGTAGAAGGTTTAACGGATGAGCAACGACGAATGGCATTTAATATTGCTTATTCCAAGACAGAAAACACAACACAACTAAGACGTGATTCAATATCAAGATTATTGAATCCCGGATTAGATATTGATTATGAATGTCGTTATCCGACTTCTATATCTAAGGAAGATTATAAAAAGATGTATGATAGGGAAGGCATAGCAGCAAGGGTAGTTAGTATATATCCTGATGAATGTTGGGCAATGCCCCCTGAAGTATTTGAAACAGAGGAGGCTGATAAAACAAAGTTTGAATTAGAATGGGATGAGTTAGAGAGATTAAGAAGGATATTTCATTATTTACAGCGTATTGATGTTATTAGTGGTATTGGTGATTTTGGTTTATTGTTATTAGGTATGAGTGACGGAAAAGAGTTGAGCGATCCTATAGAAGGAATTGATGAAAAGACAGGAGAGAAAACTGGTAATAGTAAACATAAATTATTATACTTAAAACCATTAGATGAAACAGTAATCGAAATTAAGAAAAAAGAATTGAATATCGCCAGTCCTCGTTACGGTTTGCCTACGATGTATAGTATACAATTTCAAGATGGAGGATTAGGTACTGGAAGTGATTTATCAACTAAAATGGTTCATTGGACAAGAGTATTACATATAGCTGATAAGAGATTGTCAAGTGATGTTTATGGTACTCCTCGGATGAAGGGTGTTTTTAATCGTTTATTAGATGTAAGGAAAATAGTTGGTGGTTCTGGTGAGATGTTTTGGAGGGGTGGTTATCCTGGTACGTTTTTTAATCTTGCTGATGATATTACTGAGGATTGGGATAGTGATGCTGAGGAAGCATTTAAGGAACAAATAAAATTATACTCAGAAGGGATGCAACGATATATAGTGGGGTCGGGATTTCAAGACGTTAAAACAATGGCTCCACAAATTGCCGATCCGAAGGGACATGTAGAAGTTCAAGTTGATATGATTACTGTAAGTTTGGGTGTACCTAAACGTATATTTTTAGGAAGTGAAAGAGGAGAGTTATCCTCAATAATAGATCAATCAACTTGGAATAAAAGAGTTAGTAAAAGACAAGAAGGATATGTATCGCCAATGCTTATTCGTTTATTTATCGACAGGATGATTATATTTGGGGTATTGTCAGAAATAAAAGAGTATAAGATTAAATGGCCTGATTTGGATGCACCATCAGATAAGGATAAGGCTGAGGTTGCGAAATCAAAAACAGAAGCCTTTGCTAAATATGTTCAAGGAGGGGTAGATGAGCTAATTGCCCCGAAAGAGTATTTAATGAAAATACATGGGATGACAGAAGAAGAGGCTATAGAGATTGAAAAGACTTCTATTGAAAGAGTAGAGGAAACGGAAGGCGATGAGGATAATAATGATACCGCATAGATGTAGTAAATGTAAATTATGGACGACGGATAAACATGACCCGTGTTCTTTGTGTGATGCAAAAAGGAAAGTTAGGATAATAGAACAAGTTACGATAGCTCCTGGTGATATTTATATAGTTCATAAAGAATCTAATGCCTAATCAGTTAAAACGAGATCCAACACGAACAACTACTTTACGTAAACGCTTTATGGCGGATATACGAAGACGTTTTCGTAAAGTAGAAAAGCTAAATACTGAGTTAATAGTGAAAGATGATGTGTTTGGTTTAATTCCTGGCCAACCTTTTCAAGTTAATACTACTAATATTGAAAAACAAGCATGGCGATTTCAAACCGATTCTCAAAAGGTAAAGATATATCGTAAGTGGTTGCAACAACAAATCGATGCTGAAATCTTAACACCAATAGGAGGTATAAGTGATAAACCATGGACTGCCGAGTATGTAGAATCTGCTTATAAGAAAGGAGTGTTAAGAGCATATACGGATATTCATGCGGAAGTATTAGCAGAGTCTGTTGATTTCTTTGAGGGTGGTAAAGCACAATTTTTAAGAGAAGCATTTTCAAGTCCCGAAGCATTATCTAAAATTGAGTTATTAAGTACAAGAGCTTTTGAGGAATTGCGTGGTGTTACTGCTACGATGAGTCAACAGTTAAGCAGACACTTAGCAAATGGATTGGCACAAGGTCAAGGTCCTGCTACTATCGCAAGAAATATGAGAATGTCAATAGGGGGATTGACGAGAACAAGGGCAATGATGATTGCAAGGACAGAGATTATTGCTGCCCACGCAGAAGGCCAATTAGATTCGTACGAAAGATTAGGAGTAGAGGAGGTTGGTATATTAGCAGAATGGAGTACTGCTGGTGATGATCGAGTATGCCCTTTGTGTGATGAATTAGAAGGTGCTGTAATGAAAGTAAAAGAAGCAAGAGGATTAATACCACGTCATCCGAATTGTAGATGTGCCTGGATTCCTGCTGATAAACAACGAAAAGAAAAAGGGCAGCTATGGGGTAAAGCGTCAAAAAAGGCGATAAAGGATTCGATACAAGCAGAAGCACCGAAGACGATTAAACGCTCAAAACGTGAGGTTAAACGACGTTCTGTATGGTTGGGAAAAGAAAGAGTAAGATAAATTTTATTTTTCTTTTCAACTATAAGCTATTTTTTACGATAATATAATATACGAAGAAGGTTCTTTGTAATGTTATTCGGTAAAGAATAGGAGGTGTATTATGAACAAGCGATAATATAGTGTGTTATAAAAATAAGAATACGTAGAAAGTATAATGTCCTGGTCTCCTGCCACGGCAGATTAGGACATATTTTGAAAGGAAAAGAAAATGAATGATGTTGTAATAAAATCTACGAAAGCAGCAAAGCGGCAAAGCAAGAAAGGTAAGGGGCTCAATAAGCAACCTGCTCGTAAACGGTACTGGA
>SDBV01013449.1_pt1 | contig 10420 bp, 8 predicted proteins | sample 2277081 | NCBI WGS metagenome assembly SDBV01 (sample SAMN10402039, study PRJNA504765) | marine sediment metagenome | isolation source: marine sediment core GS10_PC15, 223 cmbsf | place: Arctic Ocean: Southern Knipovich Ridge | collected 2010
CCGGTTCGGTTTGGTCAGTGTGGAGCCCGACAGGCGGGGCGCCACCATGACCGGTTCGGTTTGGTCAGTGTGGAGCCCGACAGGCGGGGCGCCACCATGACCGGTTCGGCGCCCCTATGCCTCAATCCTCCGACCTGATTGTTTCCGTGAATGTCCGGAGGCGCTAGCCCCCGCATCTGCGGTGGGCAGGCGGCGCACAGGGCACGCTCTCGCAGTGTTCCGACAAGGTAGTTCACTTGCCCGGCGGTCCTGAGCGATCCTCCTGATTCAAGTGTTGGTCGTCATGCTTGCCGGGTCGAGAAGCTCGTCAAACGCGGCCGCGGTGAGATAGCCAAGTTCGAGGGTGGCCTCGCGTAGTGTCGTGCCGTCTTTGTGGGCGCGGTGGGCGATCTCGGCGGCCTTGTCGTATCCAATCGTTGGGGCCAACGCAGTCACGAGCATCAAAGACCGGTCTACGTGCTCGCCGATACGCTTGAGGTTCGGCCGCAATCCATCGACCATGAACCTGGTGAAGTTCGCGACAGAATCGGCGAGAATGTCGACCGATTGCAGGAAATTTTCGATCATCATCGGCTTGTAGACGTTGAGTTCGAAGTTTCCCTGGGAACCGGCAAACGCCAACGCAGAGTCGTTACCGAGAACTTGCACGCAGACCATAGTGAGAGCCTCGGCCTGTGTTGGATTCACCTTGCCCGGCATGATCGATGACCCCGGCTCATTTGCCGGCAAGCTCAGTTCGCCCAAGCCCGACCGCGGGCCGGACCCGAGCCAGCGAATGTCGTTCGCGATCTTCATCAACGAGACTGCGAGCGTTCGCACCGCGCCGCTCGCAAACACGAGAGCGTCGTGAGCCGCGAGCGCCGCGAACTTATTCGGGGCGGGGCGAAAATCGAGCCGCGTCTCGGCAGATATGTAGCGCGTCGCGATCGCGTCGAAGTCTGGATGCGCATTCAGCCCCGTACCGACCGCCGTTCCTCCGATCGCGAGTTCTTCGAGCCCGGGCAGCGTCAACTCGATGCGCTCTATTCCCGCCTCGACCTGAGCGACATAGCCCGAGAATTCCTGTCCGAGGGTGAGCGGTACGGCATCTTGAAGGTGCGTGCGACCGATCTTGACGATCCCATCGAATTCATCGACCTTTGCCGCAAGCGAGTCGCGCAATCCGCGAGCTGCCGGCAGCAACGCCCTCAAGACCTCTTCGACCGCGGCAATGTACATTGCGGTGGGGAATGTGTCGTTCGACGACTGCGACATGTTGACGTGGTCGTTCGGATGCACCGGCGTCTTCGACCCGATCGTTCCGCCTGCGAGTTCAATCGCTCGGTTCGCAATCACCTCGTTCGCGTTCATGTTCGTCTGGGTTCCGCTGCCGGTCTGCCATACAGACAACGGAAAGTGATCATCTAGATCACCGGCGATCACCTCATCGGCCGCCAAGACAATCAGTTCTGCCAACTCGCCGTCGAGCTTGCCAATGTCGCGGTTCGCCAAAGCGGCTGATTTCTTCAGAATGCCGAAAGCGCGGATCAGCTCGCGGCGGATCTGTTCGTCTCCGATTGCGAAGTAGTGCAGCGACCGCTGCGTCTGCGCCCCCCAATAGCTCGAGCCGGGCACACCGATCTCGCCCATGCTGTCCGACTCGATCCGGACGTCGTCAGATGAAACTTCTCTCGTGCCGCCAACATCGATCGCCATTTCTATATCCTTCGGTTTGATAGTCCTGGCAGCACGAACTCGGGCAGTTCGATGTCATCGGCCAAATCGGGAGACGGGATCGGCGCCCCGAGTGAGGTCTCGAGCGGGATCTCCCCCGCCCAGTACGGTAGCCCGAGATCTCCGTCGACATCTGCCGGTGGCCCCGTGCGCACCTTTGCCGAGCACTCGTCGAGCCTGAACTCGAGTACACTCACCCACGCGAGTTCGGATTTGCTCGGGCCCCGGCAGTCGTCACTGCTTCCGGGCACGGCATGCTCGACAATCGACCTCAAGGCATCGGCCTTATCGACTTCATCGGTCAGCAAGCGGCCTGATCCGAAAATGATGACCGACCGGTAGTTGAGCGAGTGATGAAACCCGGAACGGGCGAGCACGACGCCGTCGACAAGCGTAATTGCGATGCACGCCTCGATGTCGCCACCCAAAACCTTCAAGGCGTGATTCGCAGCGGAACCGTGCACGAACAGCCTGTCACCGGAGCGCGCGTGCATCGTCGGCAACACGAAGGGCTCGCCGTCGACAGCGTATCCGAGATGGCAGACGAGTGCCTCGTCAATGATCGCTTCGATCGTCTCGGCGTCGTAACGAGCTCGCTGCGGCGCTCGCTCGACCTTCGTCCGTTTCGAAGGCGGACCGGCGATATCGTCGGACATGGATTGCTCCTCTCGGCCCTTAGCCGTCACCGTTGGTGTCTTCCCAATCGTGTCTCGAGCGGAATCGAATGTTCCCAATCGGCGAAGATCGCGCGCAAGGCGGCAATGAACGCGAGCGGCTGATCGAGAATCAGGTGGTGATCCGCTTGGGGTATCTCGACGACGGGGGCGTTCCGGTCGAGCAGCTCGTACATGTAATCACGGATGTCGGGCGTGCAGACCTTGCTGTTCTCGCCCCGAAATAACGCAATCCGAGTGTGCGTGTCGGCCAGGTACTCATGCACGGCCTGCGGGAAGAACTTGCGGAAGATGAGCGGATCGAACTTCCACGTCCACCCGCCCTCGATTTCGCGGATCGAGTGGATCGCCACGTGGTCGATCACGAACCCGTTGTCGCACGGCTGGTCGGGAAAGATCCGGAACCGTTCCACGATCGTGGCGATGTCCGGATAGACCTTCGGGTTCCGAAATGCCTTTCCCTCGCCGCCTTCTTGCGATTCGGGATCGGGTTTCGCGACGGGCGTGTCGACAATCACGACGCCGTCGAGATCGTCACCGAACCTGGACGCGGCAACAATCGCGACAAACCCGCCCATGCTATGACCGACGAGGATCGGCTTACCCGCCATCCCTGCGTCACGCGCGACCGCCATCACTTCTTCGGCCCAGATCTCGCGCGGGTATTCACTGCGGCGCCCGCTGTCACCGTGACCGCTCAGGTCGAGAGCCACCACATGATGGTCGTTGATGAGCATCGGGGCGAGAAATGACCACCAGTGCGCATGTGCAGCTCCGCCATGGACCAGGACGATCCCCGGTTTGTGGTGATCGCCCCAGCGCATGTAGTGGATCAGCGTCCCGTCGACTATGACCTCGCGGTCTTCGTACGGTGTCGCGATCGCCGCGCTGAACCAGATCGGCGCTCTGTCTACGATTGTCGTTCCCTGATCAGTCGCTCGACTCGGAATCGCCAGAGTCGTCGGAGTCGTCAGAGTCGTCGGTCGAGATACCGAGCTTGTCGCCCGTAGTCGTGATCACGAGTGTCGCAAGCCCGTGGCCGGCGTTCGTGACCTTCTCGGCGAGGTCGAATGCAGCGTCGATCACATCCGAACGCGCCGGGATCGTGCCCTGGAGCATCGACGGTGTCAGGTCGGGCAGGACGCCGTCGACCGAGTCGACTACCTGCCTGATCGCGACGAGCGCGGCCTCTTGACCCTTCTTCGCTTGCTCGAGAAGCTGGATCGGTACAACGACGATCACTTCGGGAACTGCTGGCATCGTTATCTCCAAGTCAATCGATGTGGCATACGGCAGGCAGCGCCGCCACCGGGTACTTTCGCGATCGTAACTCTTGCAAGAGCGAGCGCTCACGTCAACTCGGGACTAAACAGAGTCGCGGGGATCAACGGCGTCGGCGTCGATGCCGAGATCGCTGATCGCCCCGACGACCACGTCGGGATCGAGGCGACAGTCGTCAACCAACGCCGCCAGCGTCGCAACCACGATGTGCGGGGCATCTATCTCGAAGAACTCGCGAGCTGCTGCACGCGTGTCGCTGCGGCCGAAACCGTCGGTGCCGAGGCTGACGAACGGACGTGGGACCCACCGCGACACTTGATCGGGAACCGCCTTCATGAAGTCGGTAACCGCGACGATCGGACCGCGACTATGGGCGAGCCGCTCTGTGACGTACGGCGTCCTCGGTTCCGCAAGCGGGTGGAGACGGTTCCAGCGCTCCTTCGTCAACGCATCTTCACGCAGGTTCTTGAATGACGTCACGCTCCAGAGTTCGGCCGCTATGTCGTAGTCGCCGATCAGCATTTCTTGCGCCTTGTGGGCCGCTGCGTGCGCCGATCCCGAAAAAAGGATCGTCGCCGTGTCGGCGCCTCCGTCGGGTGCGGCGGCAAACCGATACATGCCGGCGCAAATCTCAGCCTCGCTGACTCCCTCAGGCATCGGCGGCATCGCGTACGGCTCGTTGTAGAGCGTGATGTAGTAGAAGATGTCTTCTCCGTCGCCATACATTCGGTTGATGCCATCTCGAATGATGGCGGCAATCTCATACGCGAATGCAGGATCGTACGCCTTACAATTCGGCACGACAGAGAACAGCACATGGCTGTGCCCGTCGTTGTGTTGAAGCCCCTCGCCCGACAATGTCGTACGCCCAGCCGTCGCCCCGAGCAGGAAACCACGCCCCCGCATGTCCGCAAACGACCACACGAGATCACCGACACGCTGGAAACCGAACATCGAGTAGAAGATGTAGAACGGCGCCATAGGCACGCCACGCGTCGAATACGACGAACCGGCCGCCGTAAACGAGGCCATAGCGCCGGCCTCGGTCAACCCTTCTTCGAGCAGCTGACCATCGCTCCGCTCGATGTAAGCGAGAATGAGATCGGCATCGACGGGTTCGTAGGTTTGGCCGTGCGGCGCGTAGATCCCAAATTCCTTGAAGAAGGAATCCATGCCGAACGTTCGCGCCTCGTCTGGGACGATGGGCACGACGCGACTGCCGAACTCCGGCTCGCGCATGAGGTTTCGCAACATGCGTATGAATGCCTGCGTCGTTGCAACGGGCCGCTTACCCGAGCCGCCCCAGAACTCCTTGAACGCATCGTCCGAAGGCAGCTTCAACGGTCGGCGTATCGGCAGGCCACGTGAAGGCAGCAGTCCGCCCAGCTCACGGCGTCGCTGCATCATGTACTGGATGATCTCGGAGTCCGCGTCGGGGCGGTAGTACGGCGGCAGCTTGGCGTCGAGCGCTTCGTCGGGAATCTCGTCGTGGAGGTAGAGCCGGTCGCGCATCTCCAATAGCTGCGCTTTGGTCATCTTCTTGATCTGATGTGTCGCGTTACGTGCTTCGAGGGACGCGCCGAGGGCCCAACCCTTGATCGTGTGAGCGAGGACGACGGTCGGATTGCCCCGATGTTCGACTGCGCTCTTGTATGCGGCGTAGAGCTTGCGATAATCGTGGCCGCCACGGGGCAGCCACCGGAGTTCTTCGTCTGAGAGGTGCGAGACGAGCTGACGCAAACGTGGATCGGTCCCGAAAAAGTATTCACGGATGTACGAACCGGACTTCGTTGTGAGGGTCTGAAATTCGCCGTCGGGCGTCGCGTTGAGTTTCTTGATCAATACGCCGTCGACGTCGCCGGCAAAAAGTTCGTCCCAACGTGAACCCCACACGACCTTGATGACGTTCCAGCCGGCGCCTCGGAACAGCGCTTCCAACTCCTGAATGATCTTGCCGTTGCCACGAACCGGACCGTCGAGTCGTTGGAGGTTGCAGTTCACTACGAATGTCAGGTTGTCGAGTTCTTGGCGGGACGCGATCGACAGCGCCCCGTGCGCCTCGGGCTCGTCCATCTCGCCATCGCCGACGAAGCACCAGACGCGGCTGTCGCCCGTATCATCGATCTCACGGTTCTCGAGATAGCGGTTGAACCTCGCCTGGTAGATCGCGTTGAGCGGGCCAAGGCCCATCGACACTGTCGGGTACTCCCAGAACTCAGGCATGAGCCGTGGATGCGGATAGCTGGGCAGTCCGTCTTTCGAGAATTCCTGGCGGAATCCGTCGAGCTGTGTCTCGTCGAGACGGCCCTCGAGATACGCACGTGCATAGATACCGGGCGCCGCGTGGCCTTGGATGTAGATGTGGTCGCCGGGGCGTCCGCCGTCTTTGCCGTGGAAGAAGTGGTTGAATCCGACTTCATAGAGAGCCGCAGACGACGCGTAGGTCGACAGATGCCCACCGATGCCGTCGGCCGTCATGTTCGCACGAATCACCATGACCGCTGCGTTCCAGCGGGTAAACGCCCTGATGCGACGTTCGATGGCTTCGTCGCCCGGGAACCATGGCTGCTGCCCGGCTGGAATCGTGTTCACGTAGGGCGTGTACACGGCGGCAGGAACCGTCATGCCGCGTTGACGTGCGTGGGCGACGAGTCGCGACATGATGTAGCTCGCCCGCGTGGTTCCTCGTTCTGCAATGACGCCGTCGAGCGACTCGAGCCATTCACGCGTCTCGTTCGCGTCGGTGTCGGGAAAATTGCCGATGAAGTCGTCGAATGCCATAGACCATCTTCGCGCGACTTCGCACCGGCTGGGTCCAGAAGTTCGGCCCGTGCGTTACGGGGGCGCCGTAGTCGTCGTAGTCGTAGGCGGCGCCGTCGTCGTAGTCGTAGGCGGCGCCGTCGTCGTAGTCGTAGGCGGCGCCGTCGTCGTCGTGGGGGAAGTCGTCGTCGTCGGTGACGAAGTAGTCGTGGTCGGCTGCGTTGTCGGGGCCTGAGTCGAGGTTGGCGACGGGCTCGGCGTCGGCGACGGCGTCGGGCTCGGCGCCACCACTCCCCGGCCGAGCAGGATCACGATCAGGACCGCTAGCGCTGCTGCCGCAATCACGGCGGCGCTACTCGCTATCCATATCGTAGTTTTTGACGACCGCTTGCCTGAACCCGGCCCTGCGGCCGCATCGTCTCCCGGTTTGATCACCTGTTGGGGCATCTGGGGCGTGTCGCCGAACGCCACCGTCTTGTCGGCCCCCGCGGCAGCGGCAGATCCAATCCCTGCGCCCGCTGCGGCTGCGGCCGCTGCGGTTCCCATGGCAACCGTCGGAGTCGCCTCGGTCGTCTCGTCGTCGGGCGAGTTGGCTTCGGTATCGTCGGGTCCGTCCATCGCCTCTGTGGCGTCGTCGTTACTCGACACAACAGGTTTCTTGTCGGTGCTGCCCGACCAACCGACGTCGCTCACATCTGCCGGATCATCACGGTCTCGCGGTTGGTCGCCATCCCGCGGTTCGTCGGTCATCGGGAACTCCATGTCGGCGCTATCGAACTGCGCCACGTTACCGGTTGAACGGCGTCTGTGTCACTCATCGCCGGTTGACTCGACTATCTCGAGGCGGCTCTGCGCTCTGACCCCAATCGTACAATCGCCCTGCACGAGCCGCCCGAGCGGGGCGCCGGCAAGGTCATGGCGCCAACCGCCGCCGAGACGAGACGGATCTCCGCGCACAAACCGGCTGATGTCGTCGCGAGTCGCGATCAATGCGGAGTCGAGCCCTTCGTTGCGGGCGATCTGTGCGACATACGCCGCGCAGAGCGTCACGAGTGGCTTGGGCGCCGAATACCCGTTGTGCGCGGGCGGGGTCACCAGGTCGCCGGTGGCCAGTTTCGACCCACTGGCGACCGAATCGAGCAGTGCCGCAGCTCCGCCGGCGCCGAGTTGGCGGACGTCGAGACCTCGCACGTTGCGAAGTTGTTCGCTATCACGCGGCGGACGCTCGGCAATACTCGACACCGCAAGGTCTGACATGACGAATCGCGGCGGGATATTGCGCTTGGCAGCCGTCGACTCACGCCAAGCTGTGACCTGCTGCGCCACGCCACGGGACTTGCCGCTCAGCTGCCGACTGCCCTTCAATTTCCACCATGCGCGCTGCGGATCGACAGGCCCCCGGTCGCGGTCGCGAAAGTCTTCGCATTCTTCGAGCGCCCATTCGAGCCGCCCCGCCTCGACGAGTCTCGAACGAATCTCGTCGTGCAGTTCGATAAGGTGTTCAACGTCAGCGGCCGCGTATTCGATCGCCGTATTTGGCAAGGGTCTGCGCAACCAGTCGGTGAGACGGTCGGCCTTGGGAAGGCTCACGTCGATCAGACCGCTCAACAGTTTCGACAATGAGGCGGTCCCGTAGCCGAGAAAGCTTGCCGCCAGCTGAGTGTCGAAGATCCGCCTTGGGAGTGTGCCCGTCGCTCGGGCGAGAATCTCGAGATCCTGGTCGGCGGCATGAATCACAACGCAGATCTCAGAACCGAAGACCTCAGACAGGCCGGAGACATCGACGGCGAGTGCGTCGACCACATATACGTCGTCATCGACGCCACACTGGACGAGCGAGAGCTGCGGCCAGTACGTGCGCTCACGGTGAAACTCGGTGTCGAGCGCGAACCTAGCGACACCGCAGAGACGATCGACGAGTTCGCAAAACGAGATATCCGAATCGATCCAAATCATTCGACAAGCATATGCCCAGTGGTGCCGGGTAGACGGCAGACCACGACAAATTTGTTTGCTTCTATGATGCAGTCATGCAAGAACCTCACCCGGCAACGACCGTCCGCGGCCTGTTGAGCCGCAACCAATTCGTCGCGCTCGTCGGTGGCATTGCTGCCCTCGCAATCGGGCTGCTCGTCGTGATCTGGACGCCGGGCAGCCTGTTCGTCCTGCGGTGGGCGCTCGGTAGCGTGTTTTTCTTCGTCGGAGTCTCTGAGGTCGTCGAGGGATTCGTGATCCGTCGGGGCGCCGACTACTGGCCGCTGCTGCTCCTGCGCGGCGCGACGAGCGCCTTCGCCGGGGCATTGGCGCTGACGTGGCCGGACATCACCGATCTCGTGCTTGCCCTCATTATCGGAATCAACCTGATCATCTACGGGATCATCGCGATCATCATCTCCCGCCAGATCTCCAAGGCATTCGAGGCTCACTCGCGAAACCTGTGGCGGGGCGCCCTTGCATTGGCAATCGGGATCGTGCTCGTTGCGGCGCCGGGCCGCTCGGTCTTTGTCATCGCGGTAGTCTGCGGCATCTATCTGATCTTCTTCGGCGTTCTGTTGCTCGTGGCGAGCTACCAGCTCAACAAACTCAAGACAGGCCAGTCTGACATGAATCGACCCAAACTACCGCCCGACTGAGTCAGATCAACGCGTCATGCCGAAGAGACATCGGCGCGCTACTCCAGAACCGGCCGTCATCGGTCGACAAGAAGAGTCGGATCTGTGTACGCGACCGGACGAGTGTCCAGACATGCAGCTCGAGAACCAGCGTGAAGCGTGGGACAAGGCTTTCGACTGGCTCTGCCAATCACTCGGCGGCCTCGCAGAGTCCACTTACTTGAACGTCACGCGCCGAGAGGTCAACGCGAAAGGTGGCGATGTCACAATCACGAACGCGCGGGTCTGGACGGGCGATCCGGTTCGGCCGTGGGCCGACGGACTCACGATCCGCAACGGCCGTATCGTCGCCCTCGGCGCCGACGACGCCGTTGGTGACGAACTCGACGCGGGCGGACGGCTGATCGTGCCCGGAATCTCAGACGACCACTGTCACGCCCAAGTGCCGTTCACGATGTGTAGCCCCGAAGCGCCGATGTTGCAGGGCGCCGCGTCGATCGACGAGATCCTGCGCACCGTGGAGCGCTATGTCGCCGACTACCCGACTGATCCATACCCGAGGCTGTTCGGGTTCATGACCGGAATCTGGCTCGACAAGCCCAAGCCCACGCGCCACCAGCTCGATACCGCGGTGTCCGACAGACCGTGCTATCTGGTGAGCGAGTCGGGCCACGAGTTCTGGGCAAACACGCGCGCACTCTCCGAAGCCGGGATCCTCGAATCCGATGACGTTCCCATGCCCAAGAATGCAGTCGTTCATCGCGAACCAGAGACCGGGTTGGCAACCGGCTATATGGAGGAGACCGAGTGCGGTGGGTCCGACGGCGTGATGATCCGCAGCGCGCGCCGCTCAGAGCCGCTCAGCGAGTCGCGGATGCAGGTAGCGCTGCGCGTCATCCTCGAGATGTACTCGTCGGTCGGTGTGACGCACCTCTGGCAAAAGGACGGGCATCCGGGGACGTCCGACCTCTACCGCAAGCTCCTCGAACTCGACTCGTTACCCGTACGGTGCTTTCTCGACAACCTCTATACGCCGCTGTCGGAACCTGGAGATTTCGATGTCTGGGCGAAGTACGCCGCCGAACTCGCAGCGTCCGGGTTGCCCGACGGATTCTTGCGGACCGATGGCGTGAAACTCATGTACGACCTTCCGATTCAGACCCATCAGGCGTGGTTGTTCGAGCCCTATTCAGACGGAATCGGCGGCGCCGGCCAGCCGGTGTTCCCGCTCGACGAGCTGCGCGAGCAGGCACGCCGGGCCGACGAACTCGGTCTGACGATCAACTTTCTCGGCATAGGTGACCGATGCGTCCACGAGGCGTTGAATACCGTCGAGTGGCTCCGCGAGATTCATCCGTCTCGAAACCACCTACGACGCGC
>SDBV01013450.1_pt1 | contig 10420 bp, 9 predicted proteins | sample 2277081 | NCBI WGS metagenome assembly SDBV01 (sample SAMN10402039, study PRJNA504765) | marine sediment metagenome | isolation source: marine sediment core GS10_PC15, 223 cmbsf | place: Arctic Ocean: Southern Knipovich Ridge | collected 2010
CTACTGGGCTCAGGCTCTGAGCAGACAGGAAAAAGATTCGGATATGAAGCTTCATTTTTCCTTTTTTGCAGAAAATCTTTCCTCTTCTGAAGAGACAATAGTAAAGGAGCTTAATGAAGCTCTTAATTCTATTCTATAAGAGCAACTGGAGAATCTGAACTGGCGGCCCGATTACATAGAAAGATTATCTCAAAACAAAACAATCGCTTGTCCTGGGGTTTGACTATGCCTGGAACTACTTATTTTAAAACTCTACGAGCTTTAGATCTGACTTTGGTCTTTATATACCTTAAACCGAAGGTTACACTATTGAACACAGCAATTGCTTCAACCGGTTCCCGCAGAAACTTCCGATAAAATCGAAAGTTTCGCTATAAACCGGCTACAAATCAGGTAAAATGTTTTGGCTATTCTGATTTTTCTGACATTTTAGTAAGCTAAACCTATAATAAAGGTCAAAATCAGGATTACTCTATTGAAAAATAATGACAAATATACTATTTTCTTGCTGTATCTACCGCCCCCACTCCAAAAACCAGTACAACAGATATAGAAATATGAGTTCAGGAAGAATAATGGGAAAGGAAATTCATCAGAATTGCGTGAATATAGCAAGAACAGCCCTGGAATGGCTTGATTCAAATTCATCATACTCAACTAAACCAACCAGGATTACCATAGACGGAGTTACTCCCGGCACTTATATGATCAGTATACTATTGATAAACAGTAAGGAACTCTTTATTCAGGAAATCATATCATCAGATTTGCGAGGTCAGGTTGTTTACCGCAGCTGGAACCTTAAAAAAACAACGGTCTGGAAGGTTTCAAGTCTGGAAAAGTTTAATCTACCAGTGATGTATAAAGATATTAAAGATGAGGGTGAAGATTTTATAACCAGATTAGAAATTATTCTGGCAATTCAGGCGAGCAGAGGAGCATATTTTTCAGAAGTTCTGAGTCAGTCTGATAAAATTCTTAATGTACTACTACCATCAGACCCTATATCAAATAAGGGAAGCTTTCTGAACCGTCTTAATATGATTCTCTCCAGATACTCTGCACTTGTAATCTCCTCTACAGTTGCCGCCGGTGTTATTATTCTGAGTATCATCTATATGTTTAATATTGATCGCTTTCAAAGGACTATGGAATCTTCAATCGAGGAGTATTCCAGTCAGGTGGACCTAAAGGTGGATAATTTTTTTTCCAATACAGAGGATGAGATTTATACACTTATTGATAATATTGAGAGTAATCAGAAAAGTTTTGAATTTGACAGACACAATTCATACCTCAATGTTATTAGAATGTCAGAAGAGCTGACAATGTATCTCCCGGCAAGAAAGGAAGCTTACAAACTTATTGCAGACAATATATCCATAGCAGCCACATACAGTGAAATTATCTACGAACTTTCCAGACTGCCGACAGAAGAATATCAGGCCAGAATATTTTTAGCCACTGACCGGAAATCAGTAATACCTCTTTCCAGATGGCTGCCGGTATTTCCTGTTATGCTTTATCCTGTAAAACTAGACGACGAGCAGAATGATGGAAAGGGATTCAGGGTTACAGACGGATATATGACAGTTAGAGATAACCCCTTCGGCAGCGGTGGTGCAACTCCTCACTATGCAATCGATATTATAAATGTAAGTAATATATCTTATGTTGATCACGCAGGTAAAATCATCAGACAGGGAAACCCACCGGGCAATATAGTTTCAGTTTATCCAGGTATTGTCATAGAAAAAGGATTCGATGATAGGTACGGTAACTACATCACCTTGAAACATGAACTGTCAGAAGAACTTGCTGCTCTCTATCCGGAGGCAACAGGGTGGTCTACATTCTACGCACACATGGAATCAGATTCCCCCCTGAAAAAAGGCTTTTATGTAAATGCAAATCAGAAACTTGGAATAATAGGCGATACCGGATTTTCAACAGGCCCTCATCTGCACTTTGAAGTAAGGATTTATGAAAAATCCGGTATCTATAAGGATGATACTGGCAGATACAATAAGGTAGACCCTTTTCCTTCTCAGGAGTCGTAGAGACGCCGTACGGGCAGTCACGCAGGAAACCCTTTGGGTTCCCTGCGTGGCTGCCCTAACATTACCAATCAAGAACACTCTTATCGTAATCATCCGGAGCAACAAACCCTAAAAGTTCGATACAGGTTGCAGCCAAAGCACTGATACCCAATCCCTCTTTAAGAGTAGATTTATACTCACCGCTACCTGCTGGATCGTAAATAATACAGGGAACAGGGTTAAGTGAATGAGATGTCTTTGCCTTTGGAGAACCATCCTCTTTATAGACGACCTCACCTGTCTTCTTATTATGTTCAAACATATCATCAGAGTTCCCATGGTCTGCGCTGATAACCATTATACCACCGACTGATTTTACGGCCTGCTGTATCCTCCCGATACTTAAATCCAGAGCTTCCAGTGAGCATATAACAGCTTCATAGTTCCCGGTATGACCAACCATATCCCCATTAGGAAAATTCAGCTTAATAAAATCATATTCTCCACTTTCTATGGTCTCAATTACATTATCTGTTATCTCAGCACATTTCATCCAGGGTCTTTGTTCAAAGGGTATTATGTCGGATGGTATCTCTACATAGGTTTCAAGTTCGTCACTGAATTTTCCACTTTTATTCCCGTTAAAAAAGTATGTTATATGACCAAACTTCTGGGTTTCACTGATTGAGTACTGCTTTACGCCGCTTGCAGTAAGATATTCACACATAGTTCTGTCGATAGAGGGAGGAGTAACCAGATATTGAGCTGGGACATGGAGATCTCCGTCATATTCCATCATCCCGGCATATTCAACTAAAGGAACTCTTTTTCGATCAAACTTATCGAAGGTATCTCCTTCTTCAAAGGTTCGTGTAATCTCCAGAGCCCTGTCACCTCTGAAATTAAACAAAATAAAACTGTCTCCGTCTTCAACAGTACCAATAGGAGCATCTCCGTCTGCTATTACGAATGGCAGAATATCCTGATCAATAGAACCTGATTCATTTCTTAGAGTTTCAATTGCCTCATGAGCGGACTTAAAAGAGCGGCCCTCTCCAAGAATATGAGTTTCCCATCCCTTTTTCACCATATTCCAGTCAGCATTGTATCTATCCATTGTTATAACCATTCTGCCTCCGCCGGAAGCAATGGCAACATCAAAACTGTCACTTCTCAACCCGCCAAGAAAATCTTCAAAAGGATCAAAATAATCAAAGGCAGAGGTCTCACCAACATCCCTTCCATCAAGGAGAGCATGGATCCTTACACATTTTACACCATCTTCTTTTGACCTGGTGATCATAGCTTTTAGATGATCAATATGGGAGTGAACATTGCCATCTGAAAGAAGTCCAAGTAAATGAAGTGTACTATTCTTTGTTTTTACGTTGTCAGTTAGTTTTTTCCAGACATTACCTTCAAACATCTTACCTGTCTTAATTGAATTCGAAACAAGTTTTGCTCCCTGATCAAAAACTCTTCCGCAGCCTATTGCATTATGACCAACTTCACTGTTACCCATATCACTGTCATCAGGCAGTCCGACTGCTCGTCCATGGGCTTTCAATGGAACCATGGGATTTTCATCCATCAGTTTATCAAGAATCTCTGTATGAGCTGCAGCAAAACTATCCCCTTCCTTATATTTTCCAAACCCTACTCCATCCATAATAACCAGAACCACAGGGCCTTTTCTCTTTTTAAACTTATTATTTACTCTTAATGATTCAACCATCTTGACTCCTTAATAACTCCTGTATGCTGTTTTAGATACAGGGTCTATCACCACGTTTGTGAAGGTAGACACAAGGTCTACCCCTACATTCTTATAACTCCTGTATGCAGGTGTAGATACTGGATCTACCCCTACATTTTAATCACTCATTTTCATCAATAGAATCTTTTGACAAGCCATATTTTTCAGCCTGTTCTTCGTTACCAAAAGGTTCCACATGTATTATTACATCATATATATTTTCAATCTTATTCTGGATGCAGTCATGAACCTTCCTGGAAATCTCATGCCCTTCTGTAACACTTAAACCACCATCCACTTCTATATCCATATCTATTACATACAAAGTATTGATCTTCCTAATCCTGGTACGATGGGGATTCCTGACCCCTTCTACACCGCAGGCTGCATTAAAAACCTCATTATATATGGACTGGTCATCAAGGCCATCCATGAGTTCCACACTTGTTTTTAAAAAGATATCAAATGCAACCTTCATTATCCATACACTGACAAACAAGGCTGTAATTATATCAACAATAGGCAGATTCAGTAAAAATGTGAATATCAGCCCTATAAGAACACTAATTGAAATAAGGATATCATTCACCATATTCTTTGAATCTGCCAGAAGCATAGAACTGTTAACCTTTTTACCGGCTTTATACTTGTAGTAGGCAAGGAATGCCTTTCCAAAAATCGAAATAATTACAAAGTAAATTGCGAAAAAATCAGGAATATTCCGTTCAGTACTTCCAAATAGAGTTCTAATTGTTGTCAGAGCAAGCTGTGCCCCTGCAAAAAAAATAATAAATGACAAGGCCTTTGTGGCTACCGTCTCTGCTCTTCCGTGACCATAGGGATGCCCTTCATCCGGAGGTCTATCTGCAATTTTAGATGTAAAAAGGGTGACTGCTGATGTAACAATATCTGTTGCTGAATCTATTCCATCTCCCAAAAGAGCAAAAGATCCACTTAAAATACCTGCTGTAATCTTTATAACTGAGAGGAAAGCATTCCCTATTATCCCGACCCAGGAAGCCTTTCGTATTACTGCAGTTCTACTGCTCATTAAATCTCTGTCCACTAAATCCTCCGGGTCTTACCTTTGAGCCAGGCTCTTTCCGATTCTTCCAGAAGGGGGCTAAGGGTTGTGTAAACACGATTATGATAGTTATTAACCCACTCTTTCCGGGTCTCTGTCAAAAGATCGGCATCTATCAAATCCAGCTCCATGGGACACATAGACAATGTTTCAAACTCAAGGAAATCCTCTGTTTTGCCAATATCACTCTTAACTGCCAGAATAAGATTTTCAATTCGTATCCCGTATCTGTTTTCAAGATAGATACCCGGTTCATTGGATGTTATCATCCCTTCCCCGATAGCAACATCCACTGCCTTTTGACTTATGGTCTGAGGGCCTTCATGCACATTAAGGAAAAAACCAACACCATGTCCTGTACCATGGCCATAATTTCTACCTTCATCCCAAAGAGCCTTTCTTGCAAGAATGTCAAGCTGGAAACCTTTAGTTCCTACAGGGAATTTTACCATTGAAAGATCTATATGTCCTTTAAGAATAAGAGTATAATCATGAATTACCTCAGCCGGGACATCCCCGGATTTGAGTACCCTGGTAATATCTGTTGTACCATCCAGATAATGAGCTCCCGAATCAAGAAGCAGCAACCCTGGAAAAGTCAGATTATAAGCGCTTTCCTCATTTGCAGAATAATGGATGATCGCTCCATGATCATTAAAACCGGCTATAGTAGCAAAACTCAAACCAATAAATCCATCCTGACGGCTTCGAAGATCAGCCAGCTTATCGGCTGCACTCACCTCCGTAAGATTACCTTTAGACCAATTTTCCTCCAGCCATATCATAAAACGGACTAATGCAACACCATCCTTTCGCATCGCATTTCGTATGGAGGATATCTCTACCTTATTCCTGACTGCTTTCATTCCGGCTGTAATATCTTTCTTATAAACCTTTTCCCAGTCATTGTTAAACAATTGCTGACTGCCGATACTGGAAGTTTCAGGGGCAAGATTGATCCTGCCGGGATTAAGAGATACAGCGTGATTTTCAAACTCTTTATATAGCTTAACACTTAAACCGTCATTATTAAGTAAAGTAGAAAGCTCAATTGATAATTGACCTTCGTTGATATAGAGATAGCATGATTCTTTACCAATAAGCAGATAACTCATAAACAGGGGATTAAAACCTATATCGCTGCCTCTCAAATTAAGTACCCATGCAATATCAGGAAGAGATGACACAAGGTACCAGGAAAGTCTTTTCTTTTTCATCCATAATCGAATATCAGATATTTTTTCTTCTCTGCTTTTACCTGTATATTTAAGATCAAGTTGAAAAACAGGCTCCCTGGGGAATTCCGGTCGATCTGTCCAGATATCATTCAGAAGATCCCTACTGCCCTTATAACTCAAACCTGTACCGGCCAGTTCAGATTCAATCTCTTTATTATTTTCTATAGAGGTAGTCCATACATTACTACCTACAACAGAGCCCATACCCAGTTCATCTGTCAGCCAATCCAGATGACCGGGAACTTCTGGTAATCCGGATTTAAACAAAGTTATTCCTGTGTCCTGCAGCTCTGCTGCTCCCTGAAGATGGTAACGTGAATCGGTCCATAAGCCAGCTTTATCTGCAGTTATAACTACAAGTCCTGCAGAACCTGTAAATCCGGATATCCATTTTCGGGTTGCCCATCGTTCTGCTGTATATTCACTCTGATGGGGATCACTGCCACTGATAATATAGGCATCCAGCCCCTCTTCCAGCATAACTTTTCTTAGTTTATTTATTCGTTCATTTATCAATGTATTCTCCTTGGATCCTGTTATGGATTACTACAGCAGGGCAGATTATTAAATTATACATCCATTCTATTCTTTTTTCTATTTTGTGTCATGATATACATTAGTTCTATTTTATTGGGCGTTCCCCCCCAATCCTTAGCGTCTGGAAAACAGATTGCTTATTCGGTACAGGGGTACGAACCTGACATTACCGGTCTCCCTGTACTGATCCTTTGTAAAACAATAACTTAATTCGGTTTTTTTCTCGTCAATAAATAACTGCAGGCTTTTAATGGTTCCTCTTAATCCTGACTTAACTTCTATGGGGATTACTTTACCTTCAGATTCAATAATATAATCGACTTCTGCATTACTGGACTTAGCTTCTCTGTGCCAATAGTATAAATGCCCCTTTTCCCGGCAGGATGAATAGGCCAACAACTCCTGCCCCGCAAACTGTTCAGCTATTCCACCTTCATTAACAAGAGTTATATCAGTATTTAAAAGCAGCTGCTTAAGGGGAATTCTGAGTATTCTAATTGCCAGTCCAATATCAAAAAAAATTACTTTAAATTTTTTAAAGTTCTTTTCGTGTTCAAGAGGAATCCCATTTGCACTGGTATGATATACGGGAATTATAAGGCCGGCTTTTTCCAGAAGCTCAAATGCCATTCCTAATTCCCTGGCTTTATATAAATTAGATATATTCGTATACTTAAATTTCCTGCCAAGCTGTAGTGGAACAGCATTAAAAACTGTAGTTAAATATTTTATCTGATTCGCTTTTGAATATTTTAAAAAATCAGCCTGGAAAGTCTCAATTATTGAGGTTTGAATATTTTGACATTCACCCAGATCTCCTGTATCAGCATACTCCTTAACAACCTGAGGCATACCTCCAATAATAGTATAGTTTCTTAAAAGAGTAAGCAGCCGTTTATGGATGGCTTCGGGGATCTTTTCCTTATGAATTTTATACGGGAATAGTTTTTTCTCTCCCACTGCATAAAGGAATTCTATAAAATTAAGGGGATATAAATAATAGAAATCAACCCTGCCAACAGGAAACGATATGGTTTCCAATTGAAAATCTATTAGAGATCCCGCAGCTATAATATGGAGTCCCGGACGCTTTTCAAAAAAATATCGAAGGGACATTAATGCCCTGGGGCAGTCTTGTATTTCATCAAAAAATAAAAGCGTTTTATTATCATCAATTTTTACATTTAGGTAGTTCTGCAAATTTGTAATAATTTCATGGGGATTCAGAGTATCATCGAAAAAAGTAGCCAGCTCTAAAGACTCCTCAAAGTTTAACTCGACAAAATTATCAAATTCTTCTCCCAATTGTCTGATAATTGTTGTTTTACCAACCTGCCTCGCGCCTCTCAGGATAATGGGCTTTCTACCTGGCTTCTGTTTCCACTTTCTCAATTTTTCTATTATTTGTCTATACATAATACTATTTAACAATAATTTTGCAGTTTTTACAAGCTTTTATTTGATCTAATTGCACTTTATACAAGGTTTTTAAATTTTTTTTCGCAGTTATTACAAGGCAAATAGTAAAAAAGCAGACACCAGGAAAGAAAAAAATCGATTATTCTTCATCGGTCTGAAATTGCAGATAAATATGATATCTATTCTATCTCTTTTCCAGTCCTGTGTCAGGGGCTCCGTTCAGGAAAAATTATGCTTCTCAAATTACCGAAGCCTGATCCTCCTTGACTCTCACTATAGGGAATATACCGCTTATTTGAACTGCCCTTACCAGATTTTGGAGTGACTTTATAGTATTTGGCCCATGTTCAAGATCCAGGATTACAAAATCAAGTCCTGCATACCCCATAGCCTCTATAAACGCTGGATCTTCTGTTTTTGCAAAAAGCCCGATTACTGTCTTCTCTGCTATTTTCTTTCTAAAGTTCCTTATCTCTTCCGTGATCATATTACTGTAACTCCTAGTTTGTTTTATCTCTGAACCCTTCCGGAACCACCGCTTTTAAGTAAATTCATAACTTCTGGAACAGTGATAAGGGGCAAATCTCCATGTATGGAATGCTTTAAACAAGAGGTGGCAACTGCAAACTCAAGGGCACTATCATCAGAATCGAGTTCATTTAAGCCATAAATCAATCCTGTAGAAAAAGAATCTCCACCTCCAACTCTATCAACAATATCTTTTATCTCATATCTCTTAGATACAAAGAAATTCTTTCGATTATTAAGTACCGCCGACCATCCATTATAATCAGCTGTATAGCTTTCTCTCATAGTAATCGCAATCTTCTTTATATTGGTGTATTCGGTAAGTACTTTATCCGTAAGTTCCCTGTAACTTTCAGTTTTCAAGTTTCCGGATTCTACATCAATATCCACCCGAATACCCAACGATTTCTGACAATCTTCCTCATTTCCAATAATAATATCAGCAAACCTGGCAATTTCACCCATTATTTCAGGTGCCGATCTACCATATTTCCACAGCTTCTTTCTGAAGTTCAGATCGCAGGAAACAGTTACACCTTTCTCCTTAGCTTTCTTTACAGCTTCTATTGAAAGATCACAAGCTGACTGTGAAATTGCCGGGGTTATCCCACTTATATGAAACCAGCATGCATCCTTAAAAACAGTATCCAAGTTAATATCTCCAGGCTTTGTTTCAGCGATTGCGGAATGAGCTCTGTCATATACAACAACTGAAGACCTCTGGTTCGCACCGGATTCCAGATAATAGGTTCCAAGCCGATTTCCGTGTCTTAGGATTAAAGAAGTATTTACTCCATGCCTCTTGAGTTCTCCGATACATGCATTACCAATTGGATTATCAGGAATAGCAGATACAAATGCTGTATCCAGCCCGAAGCGGGAAAGTCCTACAGCTACATTTGCCTCACCACCCCCAAAGGTCGCTTCAAACATTGGACTCTGAAAAAATCGTTCATGCCCAACGGGTTTCAATCGGAGCATAATTTCGCCAAAAGTGATATATTTTCCCATTATTCCCTAGAAGATGAATCGCAAAACCTGAAATTTCTTTTTCCAGATATACAGCTATCAGCTTATCATTTTTTCTTTTTTCGGTTTCTTTTGCTACTTTAAATCCCTTTCTCTCAAGGTAAGATATTGCCATGTCAATTTTGTTTGTTCCGATTGCAATATGCCCATGTTTTCCGAGGTATGGAGTTTTTGTTATCTCAATAGCTGGGCCTGCAAAAATAGAAGAATTACCCACCTTGGTTTCAAATCCGAACAGCTCCTGAAAATCGGTCGCTGATTCAGTGGATGCCTTCTCATCGATCTCATTTATTCCGATATGTGCAACTTTAAAACCAAGAGCGATCTCTACAGCTTCCCTGGTTAAATCTGCAATCTTCTCAAATTCGCCGGCTGCGATCATATCAGATTTAACCATCCAACTACCTCCACAGGCATGTATCCTTGGGTAAGAGAGGTATTCACAGATGTTCTCCTTTAAATGGTAATGAAAGACTGAACTTTGCTTCAGCCATGACGATGTTAGGATATAACGACGGGGATAATGCAAGTTCAGGTGTTAGTTATCTTGAGTTAGTTGAATTTCTTATTCAGAACGGAGCAAATACAACATTGGATCTGAAAGAATTATGGAAACGTATTGTGTTTTCTATTTGTATCTCAAATACCGATGACCAATTGAGGCTGTCTGGACTTTGCCCCAAAATAGCGACAGCCAGTTAAGCAACATCCTTTAGTTCATATCCTTCTGGCGTATTATAACCCAGAAATGAATGACTTCTCTGTCGATTATAGAATATTTCAATATACT
>SDBV01013451.1_pt1 | contig 10419 bp, 8 predicted proteins | sample 2277081 | NCBI WGS metagenome assembly SDBV01 (sample SAMN10402039, study PRJNA504765) | marine sediment metagenome | isolation source: marine sediment core GS10_PC15, 223 cmbsf | place: Arctic Ocean: Southern Knipovich Ridge | collected 2010
AACCGCCGGTGTAGTAGGATTAAGGTGTAACTTCAATCTATCCCCTTCATTAGTGATTTGATTTTCGTACCATCGGTCATGATTGCTGATCTTAATTTCGTCTTTGTATAGAAAGAAATTATTGCCATCACCGTCCCATGTGGGTACCGGTATTTCATTCCAACACCATGTTTTAAGGCCGGAATCTCCAGCATTACCGCCACTGGTTACGCATTCTAAAGGAACAGGTTCTATTTCATCCTGTTGATTATTGCAAAACGAAAAATACACGCCAACTAAAACGAGAATTATCATTATCTTTTTCACTATTGAATTTGATGTTTAGCAAAATATAATACTATTGAAATACGATCGAAAAACTATTAGCCAACATCTGTAAAATATAAATTTATAACAAAAAAATATCATTGACCATAAAATACGGAATCTTTCTCCTTATTTTCAGGCAACAGGTCAATATGTTTATTTTGTTTTTTAACTGTCTTACTATAAACTTGATACGACTGTTTCACATACATGTTCATGAATTTTTAGGCTTATTAATTTAAAAGAACAACAATTTAATAATTGCATTTGTTCATTCCGGTAAGCTTTAGATTTTATCAGACAACCATTTGAAAAACTTTTTGAACCCCACTTACATACTTTGAGCTTTTTGTAATACGAAAAGGAAATTTTGTTGTAATATAACCAGCGTCCGAATCATAATCCTGATCATACTTCAACTCAAGAATTACATCGTTTTTATCACTGATACGATTAAGAAAAAAGTTGTTTAGTTCATTAATTTGGTAAAATGCCTGGTCAGAATCAACAGTGATACGATAATGTCCACTACAAGATTGGTAATAGCTTCTGGAATATCTATTGAGGAGCGATGGTTTTAACGAATTGAAATCAATATTTAAAGACTCTTGGGAAATATCCTTAATTGAGTTAAGAATATCAGGTACTTTAGTATCCGTAGTAAATTTAAAAGGATTTATTGGTATTGATATTTTTTTACCCAGCAATCCTTTTTTTATTTTTATTTCTAACGTCGGTTTTTCTATATCGCCAAATAAATTATCATACCAACGAACACGGATCTTCATTCTGTCCGTGGTACCTTCAACGTTTTCAGAAAAATTAATAAAACTAAATGAATCAAAATAGATATTGTTCACATATCGTTGATGAAATATTTCAGAAAAAATTGCAGGATGTAATTTAACAATACTCTCAACTTCGTATTTGGATAGTTCTGTGATAAAAAATTTTCTCTCATATCGATAATCAGATACTTTGAAATTACTTTTCTTCATTTTTGATTCCACTAATTTTTATATAAAAGTATCTAAATTACTAATTGCTGCTTTTCCCATACTTTACGCCATATAAAACATCTTTTACTCCTTCAAGGTCAGATTCTTTTATTTTACCATCGATTATCAAACTGGAATGTGCTTCAATAAGATAAGGTATTGTGGTTTCACTCATTTCAAGTTTAGAAACATTAATAATGCCAGGGCCAAATTCGGATTTCTTTTGAAATGCGGAAAAACAAATTTTATCGTTTTTAAGATATACATTTGATACAGTAATCTGTGACATGTCTTTGCTACAAATTGCAATTTCTGAATTTTCAATTTTTACATTATTAGCAATAATTTGGCTATTCTCGCCAGCACTTAATCCTTTGTCACCAATATTGTCAATGAAAATATTGTCAATTGTTAATTTTGTTCCTGAAATATCAATGGCATCATTACCACAATTAATAAATGAGGTATTAGAAATGCTTCCTATGCTGAAATCAGAATCGAATGCATCTGCCAGATTATTAATGAAAAGCGTGTTGTTAATATCAAACTCTGATCTGACAATATTTAAGTAATCATCGCCGTTTTTATTATTTGAAAAAATACAATGATTGATTGTAACATCTGCTTCGTAGAAGGTTACAGAACCAGATAACTCCCATCCATTTTTAGAAGGATTCCTTAGGTATTCAAAGTTTACATAATTTAATATTGATTTTTGTTCGGTATTTAAAACAAATATCCCCTGACCCGTAGAATCAGAAGATGTAATTAAAACAGGACTTTCTTCTGACCCATAGAATCTAACTGGCGAATATGAAATAATGGAAGCAGAATTTATCAGGTTTATTTTTGTGCCTTCATTTACAATCACTTTATAGCCATCTGGAATGATTAAATCTTTATCTAAATCAATCTCTGAATTGTCAAAGACAATATCGTTATTGATTTTATCAACAGTTAAATATTCGAATTCCTGAAAATTGGGTTTTTGTTTTGTGGAATTGTATGAAAATGAATAAGTCTCCTGATAAGGCCATGGAAAAACTTCTTCAATATAGCTTGAATCTATTCCAGGTAAATAATAGGAAATCTCAAATCTGTTTAATGCATTATTCAATCCTATATTTTCTGGAATAGAAAACTTAAAATGCTCATATTTAAAGTTGGGTGTGCTTTCTTCAATTATTGTTAAATTTTGTGATAGTTGTAAAAAGATGGAATCATTTAATATGATATTTTTGATTCTCACCGGAAAGGGTTGCAAATTTTTAATTAATAATTTAAAGCTATCCCTGCTTCCTTCGTTCATGTACGCCGCTATTGCATTATTTGGATATATCTTAGATTGAATATATTCCTGGTTACTATATAAAAATTCTTTCGGGTAGACATAAAAAGGATTATCTCTATAAATTTTACTTGTAACATTTTGCATTTGCCCAGATATTTCATCAAAAAAACTATCTAAAAATGTTTGTTGCGATAAAATATTCAATTCATTGATGTATAATCTATTAAAAACTGTATCTGTAAAAAATTTATTAAAAAAAATGGAAAAATCCTTAGTATGTTCTATGCTCAAGGCCATTTCATTTTGATGATCTTTATTTTTATATGATGTTGCATCCCATTCCCTTCCTATCGGCTCAACTAGATTAGTTATTGGGTTAAAATAAAATCGGGTATTAGATAAATGTAATCCGTGACCTCCACCGTTCAATAAATCATTAACAGCAAAAAATTTTGCCATTTTAGGTAAATCAAATAGCTGATCAATACCTATATCATTGACATTAAAACTTTTAATCAAACTGTTTAAGGTAATAGATTTTTCCCGCAAACCCGGGTCTTCAAAAATCTTCCCCTTATTATATATTTTGGGGGCATTACCTAATTTAAAAACAATACCTTCTTTTAAATTATTATTTTCAATTAATCTTTTGTCATAATTTTCCTCTAAACAGTACAGTCCTAAATCATTACCATTGATTGTCACATTCACAAAATAAATCCGCATAGCAATAAGCCCAATTTTTTCTTGCAGTTTATGTCCGATCCAGTCTGATAAATAACCTCTTGATCTCGGATAAAGAAGATTAAATTCTTTCATTCTAAGGATGGAGGCATCATCCTTTATTTTTATTCTGTAAGACCATTTTTCCGAGTCTCCAATATGCATTAAAGTGAAACCTGTAAGACTCATTTTAATTTTGTATGTTTTGCCGTTGTAGGTTAATTTAGCAGGAACATCATCGTTTTTTCCTTCAGGTAAAACATATCCTATATCTAAAGATTTTTTGCGATAATGCCGGATTTTCTCCAAGTCTTTAAATTTTATGTCTATTATAAATTTATCCGGTTTCGAAAAAATACCTTGAAAATAATTTGGGATAAAGCTTAATTTAGAAACAGCAAAATCATGAATTTTAAAATTTAATGAACCAGCTTTACCTGACTGATAAACCTTCATTCCATAATACATTGATGCTAATGAAATAGTTATAAGTATAAAAAATCCGATCAAAAAAATAAATAATCGACTGAGAAGAAAATATTTATTAAAATAGAGCTTAAAATTGCTATAAAGAATGTTGTTCTTTCGTTCTTTTATTATCATTCTACAATAACCCTTTATTATCCAAGAAAGTAACTTTTACATTGTCATCAAGATTTTGTAATTCAACATTAGCTTTACTTAATTGATCAATATTTTTTAATTCCACCATAAAAGAAGCTTCAATAAATTTATTGGTTTCATCTAATCTTCTTAAATCAACTACTTCACAATTATTTTCAAGTACTTTCAAAATTGTTCCAATACTTATTTTATCCGGATCTTTACTTTGCACAGTTAAATGCAGGTTTTGATTATCATGAAATTTTTTTGAAAACTTTTTCGCAATAATTAATATCATTGATATTATCATAAAAGCAACGATAGTAACTGCTGTCTGGTTTGCACCAAAACCTAATCCTATTGCAATCGCAAGAAATAGATATGCTAATTCTTCAGGCTCTTTAATTGCTGCGCGAAATCTAATAATTGATAAAGCGCCTACAAGTCCTAATGATAATGCTAAAGAAGATTTCACAATGGAAATAACTAACATGGTTGTTAAAGTAATAAGCAAAAAATTTCTCCCAAATTGTTTTCTGTTAGATAAAGAATTGCCATACCTGGCATATAACCAACTTAATAAAATTGCTAATATCGCGGACAAAATAATGTTTAGAATAAATCCAAATAGTGGTATATTAGCTTCTGATGCACCTAAAAATTCTTCGAATGATTGTATCATTTTTTCAACTTCAATTTAATTCTAATTCTATCCATCATTTGAAACACGCTTCAGATTTATTGTTTTCCCGGGCTCAAATGAAATTGGCCGCAATCTCCATTTAGTAGAAAACAGTGCGATCCTAATTGAATCATTGCCAATAAATTCGACTATCGTATGTAATTGGTAACTTAGTTGAGGAATTTTTCGAATTGATAATGGTAAAGGTTTTTTCGAAAAATCCAGTTCCCAACTTCCACTAATTGTTTGCAGCTTATTTGATTGCTTATCAAAATATTTTAAGAGACACGTATTGTCACTCTTAAAGACAAGTGACATCTCATGATCGTTATAGCTGCCTTTCCAATTACCGTAAATATTGGCTTCAGTAGTTAAATTATTGCAGGAAACTACAAAAAAAAGTAGCATAAACAAAAAGTATTTACTGTAACTATTTAAAGCCATGATCATTTAATATTCTACTTCAAATCGAGGTAAAAAGTTAAATTTACCACATAATTTACTGTATAAAAAATAAACAAAAAAAACGTTTTGTAGAATAAATGAGTACCCTTTCCATCAACATTACTCATTACTCCATTCTGACAGAATGGTTTCAATATGACAAATAACATACTCGGAATATCGACAAAGTAGTCTTTTGAAAGCAATCCACCATTAATACCAGGGAAATCAATTTGACTGTTGTATATTTCGTTGGTAAACAAAAAAAATACTAATTTTGAGAATGGATATGAAATTTAGCTTTTTTTTTATAATAATAGGTTTAGTTAAATCTATCAAAAAGTCTTGGGAAAATCAGAATCAATGTACCTATTTGAAATATCAGCATTTTATCTTGTCAATGCAGTAACCAAATTTGCAGATATGTTTTACTCAAAGTAAAGTAATACTGAGTTGATCATTTGAATTAGTTAAAGCTATTAATGTCTTCATATTGTAACATTTAGTACCTTAAAAATACTTTTATTGCTTATTACCATAAAATCTTATTACCATGAATGAAAGTCAAACTTTTGAACAGTTTCTCGCCAATCAGGCTCCGCAGATATCTCCGGGGGGATTTCTTATTAACCTAATTCTGACGGCCCTTTTTGCCTTTATCTTAGGTCGTCTTTATGCTCGTTATGGAAGTTCATTTTCCAATAAAAAATTATTTGCGTCAAATTTTGAATTGATCGCAGTTACCACGATGATTATTATCACTATCGTAAAATCATCCCTTGCCCTATCTTTAGGTTTGGTGGGAGCTCTTTCCATTGTTCGTTTTCGGGCTGCGATAAAAGAACCAGAGGAACTGGCTTATATCTTTCTCACGATTGCCATAGGCCTTGGATTAGGAGCCGACCAGCGTCTGGTTACACTCATTGGCTTTACTTTCCTGGTTTGTGTTATCGTACTAAAGAATTATTTTAAATCACCAGATACATATAAAAATCTGAACTTTACGGTTCTAACAGAGAAGCCAATAGGTATTGATCGTATTGTGGAGTCTATCTCCTCCATTTGTAAAGACGTGGAATTGAAGAGGTTGGATGAGAATAGTAAGTTTATGGAAGCTTCTTTTCTTGTTGAATTCAATAATTTCAAGGATCTGAGCAGAGTCCGAAGCGCTTTATACGAACTGGATGATTCAATTCAGATTAATTTCTTAGATCATAAAGGGACTTTTTAAGAAATGAAAATTAAACAAGGGGAGGATAGATCCTTCCTTCCCCAGCGAGCTCACAGTTTTTTTAGAACCCGAAGATCAATATCTATTATTATTGGTCTTGGAGGATTGGTACTGGCAACTACGCTTTTTTTTGCAGTATTGGGGTATGGAGCATATCTCAAGAAAGTTGGTGAGACCAAGTACTACAAACATGCACTCTTAAAAATCGCGGATCTGGACTTTTCTTTTATAAGCAATTACATAAAGGGAAAAACTTCGGATTTTGATAAAATAGAGATCGATATCAAATTTAAACATATGTCCCGCCTGCGGTATCTCCGTGAGCAGGCCCTGGAAGAAGGTTTTATTTCAGCGGAAATTAAGGCAGAGGAATTCCCGGCGACATTAACTTATAATGGTCATCCAAGGGATGTCAAAATTTCTTTGACAGGAATGATGATAATGCATTTAACCGACCCTCTCAAATGGTCCTTTCAAGTAAAAGTAAGAGGAGATGAAACAATTGAGGGTATGAAAAGATTTGGATTATTACTACCTCATACCAGGGGATACCTTACTGATTGGCTAGGTATGGAATTAATGAAAGATCGAGGATTGATGGCCTTAAGAGTAGATTTTGCAAATGTTTCCATTAATGGGAAACCTATGGGAATTTTCTACTTAGAAGAGCGATTTGATAAGTATATGTTGGAAAATAACCGATTAAGAGAAGGTATTATTTTTAAATTACAGGAGGACCTTCATCCTTATCAGGAACAAAAATTAATGGCAAATCCCGAAAGTCGGGCTCAACTATTACAATTAAGGCGTATGTGGCAGGAGGTCATGGCAGGAAATCTTGAGGTAGGAGAATTTTTCGACCTGAAAAAGATGGCTAAATTGTTCGCTATTACCGATCTTATGAATAATAAGCATGCGCTATACCGAAACAATTTGCGTTTTTATTTTAATCCTATCACTGGCCTGGTTGAGCCAATTGCAAGAGAATGGGGTTCCTTAAGCATTAGAAGTACTGATAAACAAGCTCTTTTTCTAGAGCGACCTCAAATTGCAAGCATGCACTATAATCTGGAGCGGGATACAATCCTCAATATGATCTACAACAATCTGGAATTTAAATCCTACTATCTAAAGGAAGCTGAAGCACTCTCCGAACCCGATCTTCTGGATCAGTTGTTAAAGCGAAATGGAGATAAATTGAACGCTTTGCTCACCAAAGTATATCAGGACTGGCCTTTCTATGAATTACCCACCCATGCTCTATATGAGAACCAACGCTACATGAAATCCACGCTCTTTTCGAATGTAAATTTGCTTTCTGCTTATTTTGATAAAAAGGAGGACGATCATATCAATCTTTATTTGCGAAATCAGCAAAGTCTTCCATTGGAGGTTTTTCATCTCAGCTGGAGAGACTCCATTATTTTTTACCCGGAGCATCCAATCATTCTTGATGATAAAGCGAAGGAGCAGTCTCCAAACTTCCAGTTTAAAATTGCTCCCAAACAAAACTGGGCGGATAGCCTCATCCTTGAATTGAAAATCCATTACAATATTTTGGGCTTGGAGTCTGGTAGACGGAGTGCCCTGGTTTTTCCCTGGCAGTTTGAGGTCCGGTTAGAACATATAGGAAATCCTGTTGTGAAAAATGCCAACTATAATTTGTTCGATTTTATAAAGAAGAATGGGGAAAACGAAATTCTCATTCCTGCAGGGACCTGGACAATAGCCCAGGACCTGATTATTCCTGCAGATAAAAGATTTGTTATAGAGGCTGGGGCTCAGATTGATCTAATAAACCACGCAAGAATTATTTGTCATTCACCCATTTTATGTTATGGAACTGATGAGGATCCTATTCTCATCCACTCATCCGATACCACGGGCCAGGGCATACTTGTTATCAGGGCGGGGGAAGTATCAATATTAACTCATTCTAATTTTGACTACTTATCGCGTCCGGAAGAAAATGGATGGCAATTGAGTGGTGCAGTCACTTTCTACGAATCGCCGGTGGACATTTCAAACTGCACATTTTCTAATAACCAAATAGGGGATGATTTTCTCAATATTATCCGTTCTGATTTTTCAATCGATCAGACGCAGTTTAGGAGAATTCTTGCCGATGCCCTGGATTGTGATTTTGCCAAAGGTGTCATTACCAATTCGTCATTTATCGATATCGGTAACGATGCAGTGGATGTATCCGGAACTGAAGTGGAAATCTCCCATGTATTTATGAACTACATTGGAGATAAGGGACTAAGCGCTGGAGAAGATAGCCAGATGAATGCAAAGTGGATTGATATTCGCAATGCAGAGATTGGTGTTACGAGTAAAGATAAGTCGAAGGTCGTTTTGTCTGATGCAACATTGTTGAATTGCAGGATTGGAATTACACTATTTCAGAAAAAGTCGGAATTTGGGCCAGGACAAGCCACAATTGATAGAGTTAAAATAACACAATCAGAGATCCCGTATTTGATCGAAGTCCAATCCAGGCTTGTATTAGATGGACAAGACTATTTGTTATTCCAAACAAACGTAAAAGAGTTGCTTTATGGGGCAGAATTCGGAAAAAGCAGTAATTGAGTCTGAGCTTTCAAATGAATCCACCGATGAGGGAATGGGGAGAGAGATAGTTAAACCATTGGTTTATAGGAAAGAATGCAAGTACGTTATTTCTGATGTGGGCATCGATATCGTGGAGAACTATGTCAGGAGTCATCCTATGATGTTTTCAAAACCCTTTCCACCCAGGTATGTCAATAACATTTATTTTGATACACCAAAATTTCAAAATTATAGGGACAATGTGATCGGCGCAATGCAGCGGAAGAAATTCCGGATTCGATGGTATGGTGATCAATTCGGGTTGATAGAAAAACCGGTTTTGGAAATAAAGATTAAGGAAGGATTGGCAGGCGCCAAAAAACATTTTCCTCTTGTACCATTCACTTTGGATCAGGGCTTCTCAGAGAAAAATATCCGCTTGTTGATCGACCAATCAGAAATACCTATGCTGATTAAAGAAACGCTCAGGCACTTTGTTCCCACACTGCTAAATCAGTACCATCGAATGTACTATTTGTCAGCTGATCACAAGTTTCGACTTACCCTTGACAGTAAATTAATTTATACCCGGATAGCCAGGTATCAAAATTATTTTATGAGGAAGGTTACTGATAACAGGAAGGTGATTATGGAGTTGAAATATGATGTGGAGAACGATGTGGAATTTAGCCGGATCAGTACCTTCTTCCCGTTTCGTATGACTAAGAATTCGAAGTATGTTGATGGGATAGATAGTTTGGATCTCTGGTAAGTGAATTGTTGTGTTGAGTTAGAAAAATTTCTAAATCAATTGTCTTAATTTAGTTATTTTTATAGGATTAAAAATTATCGGGTGTCATTAGATCGTATTATGTCTTATCGCTTATTTATTATAAGAAAATAAAATGCAGGAATTTAATACAAAAGACGAAAATCCCCTTCTGGAAGTCAACCTGAAAGATCTTATATACAAAATATGGAAATTTAAATTTTTATTCATACTGAGCATAGGTGCACTTGTTACAATAACTTTTGTTTATATAAAGTTAGCGACTCCTATTTACGAAGTATCATCATCAATATTAATTGATGTTTCGGGGAAGAATCGAATATTGGGTGATGAAAGTAAATATCTGGATGGCGGAGTAAACCTAATAGAAATGGAAAATAACCTTTTCAATGAGATAGGTGTGATAAAATCGTTTTCCCTGGTTAGGCAGACCGTAGAAGATTTGAACTTTGATGTCTCATATTATACGGGAGATTGGATCAAGAAAAATGAAAAATACGGATATTTCCCATTTCAAGTAATTTTGACAAAACAGGCCCCTCAACTATTTAATGTTCCATTTAAGGTTGAAATCATTTCAAAAGATAAATTTTCCCTAACTGTTGAATCTAAGGAATTTGCTGTTTCCAACCCGGCTACAGGTACTAATCGTAAGATAGATAAAGATTTTTCTTATTCGGGTAAATTTTTGTTTGGGGAGCAAATCGAGCATGATTATTTCAGCTTTCTATTAAAAATACCAGATTACAAGGTTGCAACAGATGATTTTGAAGATTTGAAACTTTCATTTATTCTGCA
>SDBV01013452.1_pt1 | contig 10419 bp, 9 predicted proteins | sample 2277081 | NCBI WGS metagenome assembly SDBV01 (sample SAMN10402039, study PRJNA504765) | marine sediment metagenome | isolation source: marine sediment core GS10_PC15, 223 cmbsf | place: Arctic Ocean: Southern Knipovich Ridge | collected 2010
TGGCGGGGCCAACCTGCAAGTTCTCGGCACTTCCCGCCGCGACGCAACCGGGTATGATCGCACCCGATGACAGCGGCGCAGCCCATCCCGCGACCGGTGCTTTCGCTGGTCGTGCCGGTCTTCAATGAATCCGGCAACCTGCAGCCGCTGCTCGACCGCGCGCGGCCGGTGCTGGCGGCGCTGGGGGAGCCGTTCGAGATCCTCTTCGTGGACGACGGCAGCACCGATCAAACCGCCGCCCGGGTCGATCGATTGGCCGCGGCGGATGAACGCATTCGCCTGGTACAACTGTCGCGGAACTTCGGCCATCAGGCGGCACTCGTGGCGGGCCTGCGACACGCGCGCGGAGCGGCCGTCATCACGATGGACGGCGACCTGCAACACCCGCCGGAGCTGATCACGCAGCTCGTGGCGTCTTGGCGCGCGGGGGCCGAGATCGTGCAGGCCATTCGCCGCCAGCCGGCCGACCAGAGCGTGCTGAAACGCGCCGGGTCACGCTGGTTCTACCGGGCACTGTCGGCGCTGACGCGGCTGGCGGTGACGCCCGGAGCGGCGGATTTCCGTCTGATGAACCGCGCCGCGGTCGAAGCCTTCCTGTCCTGCGCGGAGCGCCGCCGGTTCAACCGTGGTCTGGTGCAGTGGATCGGGTTTGCCTGCACCGAGGTGCCGTACGACGCCGAAGCGCGGTATGCCGGACGCTCCAAGTACTCCTTTCGCGCGATGGCGCGGCTGGCGGGGGATGCGATCTTCTCGTTCTCGTCGTGGCCGTTGCGGTTGGCCGGGCTGGTCGGGGCGCTGGTGTCGCTGGCCGCGGGCGGCTATCTGATGTTCGTGCTGTGGGCGTACTTCTTCACGGATCGGACCGAGCCGGGCTGGAGCTCGCTGCTGGCGGCCGTGTTGGTGCTCGGCGGCGTGAACCTGATCGTGCTCTGGATTCTGGGTGAATACGTGGGTCGGATGTACGAAGAGGTCAAGCAGCGGCCGATCTACATCGTGCGGCGCGGTGCGTCGCCGACCGACTAATCAGGAGACGCGCGCGAGGACTGACTTGGCGTAGCCCGGGTCGCCACGAAAGTCCGCCGGCGGCGCGGGAGGCTCCAGGAACTCGCAGCGGCGGTGCTGCGCGCGGACGGCCCCGGTGACCGTCTGCTTCAACTGGGCCTGTGACGTGCCGCGATGATTGACGGACAACTGGAGACAGCCCTCCGCATCGAGCAGATCCAGCGCGCCGGCGACCAGGCGCTCCAGGTCATCGGGCAGGGAAAAGGACCGCCGGGGCGACTTGAGTCGCGCGAACGTGGGCGGGTCCAGGATGATGTGATCAAAGTGCTGTCCCTGGCGTGCCGCACGACGGTAGTAATCGAAGACATCCGAGCGGATGAAGCGGTGTGCATCGAGCGACAAGTGGTTTGCCGCGAGGTTCCGCTGGCCCCATTCCAGATAGCGCTTGGAGATGTCCACGCTGACGGTGCGGGCCGCGCTGCCCAGGGCCGCCGCGACGGTGAAACCACAGGTGTAGGCAAAGGCGTTGAGCACGCGGCGGCCGGCGGCCAGCTCGCGAACGCGGGCGCGGCCGGTGCGGTGATCGAGAAACAGACCGGTGGCATAGCCGTCGTACGGATGCACGAGGAAGGTAATACCGGCCTCCCGCACGTCAATCTCCGGCTTGACCGGCGTACCGATCCACGGCGTCGGATCGCGGTGCCAGCGGTCCAGCTCGCGCTGCGGCGTCGTGCGGTCTTTTGGAAACACCTTGCGATAGACGGCCGTAGCACCCACTTCGCGCGCAACCCGTTCGCACAGGTCACGGGCGGCGTCCTCACCGAGTGCCAGACGACCCGCGTGCAATTGCGCAATCAGAACGGTACCAAACCGCTCTATCACCAGGCCATCGATGCCATCGGCGGCCCCGTTGAACAGACGGGCCACATCGGTGTGCGGGTCTGCCAGGAGACCGGCGCGCCGCGCCAGGGCCTCATGGATGCAGCTAGGATCGCTGGCGGAACGCGGCGCGGGCGGCTTGCGCCGAGCGGGCTTCCGGGCAGGTCTATGGTTCATTCCGCGCCGACGCGCAACACGTGGTAGTGTTTCTTTCCTTTGCGCAGGATGATGAAACCGCCGGGCAGCAGGTCGGACGGCGAGAGAACATGCTCCGGGTCGCGGATCGGGACGTTGTTGACGGAAATCGCGCCCTGGGGCAGGTCCTTGCGCGCCCGGCCCCGGGACGGGTACAGTTCCACCTCCACCACCACCGCCACGAGCCCGGCGTCCGGCGTACCGAGCTGGGACGGATCCAGCCGCGTCGTCGGAGCACCGTGGAAGGCCTCCGCCAGCTCCTGCGCCGAGAGCCGCCGGTAATCGGAGTCCTTGCTAAAAAGCACGTCAGTGGCGCGTGCGGCGCGAGCCAGTGCCTCAGCTCCGTGCACGCGGCGCGTAACCTCTTCGGCCAGAGTCTTTTGCGCGGCGCGCTGCTGCGGCGCGGTCTCCACGCTCCGCCGGGCATCGGCAATCTGCTCGTGTGGCAGCAGCGTAAACGTGTTCAAGTACTGGACGACGTCGTTGTCGTCGGTGTTCAGCCAGAATTGATAGAACTGGTACGGGCTGGTGCGGGCCGCAGCGAGCCAGATGTTGCCTACTTCCGATTTGCCGAACTTTTTGCCATCGCTGCGCGTGATCAACGGCGTCGTCAGACCGTAGGCGTCGGCGTTGCGCAGGCGACGGATCAGATCGGCGCCGGACACGATGTTGCCCCACTGGTCGCTGCCGCCCATTTGCAGGCTGCAACCGTAGCGGTCGTACAGCGCCAGGAAGTCGTAGGACTGGAGCAACATGTAGGAAAACTCGGTGTAGGACAGGCCGTGCTCGCGGGTCTCCAGCCGCATCCGCACCGAGTCGCGCATGATCATCTGGTTGACCGAGAAGTGCTTGCCGATGTCGCGCAGGAACTCGATGTAATTCAACTCGCACAGCCAGTCGGCGTTGTTGACCAGCAGGGCCGCGTTCCCGCCGTCGAAGTCGAGGAAACACTCGACCTGCCGCCGGATGCCGGCGAGATTGGCTTCGAGCTGCTCGGCGGTCAGCAGCGAGCGCTCCGCCTCCTTGCCGCTGGGATCGCCGATCAGTCCCGTACCGCCGCCGACCAGGCCGATGGGCCGATGGCCGGCGAGTTGAAAACGCATGAGGTTGACCAGGTGCACGAGATTGCCGACGTGCAAGCTGTCGGCGGTGGGGTCGAAACCCGCGTAGGCCGTCACCGGTCCGCGGCGCAAGACGTTCGCCAAATCGGGCGAAGAAACCTGGTGGATCAGGCCGCGTTGCTCGATATCCGGCAAGAAATCCGTGGTCATCAGGCACCCATCTTACCCGGCCCGGACGGCCCAGCCACCTGAAAAAAACGCCGCGGGCGCCCCCGAGAGCGCGGGGTCCCACAGTCGGCCCCACACGCTGTCTCGGCCGCGCCCGCGGCGCACAAGTCTCTGGCGCGCGGGCGGAATTCAGACCGCCGCCACGGTTACCGCATGTGGAAACGGCCGCGTCCCACCTTGGTAGCGCCCCTCATCTCGGTCAAAGCGATGCCCACGCTCTTGGCGAGGGTCTTGTTCTTGGTCTTGTATCCGGACTTCAGCACGCCCGTGGTGATGTCCTTGACCGCCAGGACCCCGCCACCCTTGAGCGCCTTGGCGATATAGGCCTTGAGTGAGCCGGGGCGGAAAGTGCCGCCGGTCCCGGGCTTGGGACCCGGCTTGCGGCCCGGTTTGCGGCCCGCGCGACGGCCGGGGGTGCCGGTCACGGCTTCCAGGGCCCGCGCCAGCACGTCGAGCTGCCCGTCGAGCTCCTTCCGCTGGGCGACGAGTCCGGCATGACAGGCCCGCAGACTGCTGATGGCCCCACTCATTCCTGTCGCGCCAACCGTGCGTGCCACCTTTCGAGCACGTCGTTTGCCCGGCCCGCGTTGGGCAGTCTTCTTGGCAGCCGCTTTGCGGCCTTTTGCTCTTGGCATGGGATTTCTCCATTTGTGAAATACGGGATTACGAGTCGTCGACAACCGCAATACCCAGTCAACAACACTAATGGTGTGTTTACCGGCGGGCGTGGCTCGTGTCAAGGGGTTACGGCCGAGTAGGCTGGAGAGACCCGCTATACCAAGAAGAATGGAATCCTCAAGCCCCGCGAGTAGTCGCGAGAAGTCGATCGCCTGCGCTCCCTCGGAATGACGGTTGCGCTGCGCAAGCTATGCCAATCGCCGTCTTCGTGTTGCAAACGGCTGAACTCTTACGATGAATGTGGAGTACTTGGATCAGACGGAGAAGGAGCGCTGGCCGGGCGTGCTCAGAGGAATGGCGGACTGACCGCCAGGGTTCGCATTTCACGCCTGTCAGGGTCGGGACGGATTCGAGCCCGCTCACCATTCGCTCAGAATGAGCACTCATCGTCCGGAACCGCCGGGGACGGTTCCGCGCCGACGCCAATGATGGGTGTGAGGACGTCCCGCAATTGCTCCGGGCGAAACGGCTTGCGCACGTAACCCCGGGCCCCGGCCGCCATGAGTTCCTGGATCCGTGCCTCGCTGCCCTCGGTGGAGGCAACGATCACGGGGATGTCGCGCAGCCGCTCATCGTCGTGAATGCGGGTCAGCAGCTTGACGCCGTTCATGACGGGCATATTGATGTCCAGGAGGATCACGTCGACCCGGTGTTCGTGCATTTGGGCGAGAGCCTCGATGCCGTTGCAGGCCTCATAGACTTCGTCGATGTCCAAACCGCACATGCCGATCGTGCGTTTGATCATGCCACGCATGGTTCCGGAGTCGTCGACGACCAAGATGTTGGCGGACATATTGGTATTCCTACTGCTTGGCGAACAACGCTCGCACAGACCTCAATTCGATGAGTGACTCGGCCCCAACGTGCTCCATATCGGACTCGACCAGATTGTGCCGGGCGAGCACGGACGGACGGGCCCGATAGGAAAGACCGTCGTCGCCGGTGCCAATCCCGAAGATGAGACAGATCGAGTCAGCCAGATAGATCGCGTCCACGATGGCATCGGGCTCCGGCAGAGCGTCGGGCTCGTGATGGTAGCGGATGCAGCGCACGATCGATTCGGGCAGGCTCCATCTTTCCGCCAGACGCGCCCCCACTTCCGGGTGCGCATAGCCCAACACCTCGGTTTCGGCCTCGCAAAACGCGAGCCGGTCTTCGGCCACCCGCCGCGCGATCTCGGCGTATTCCTTCGACACGAACTCGTTGAGCACGATCTTGCCCGTGTCGTGCAGCAACCCGGCGGTGAAAAGCAGACCGGTCTGCGACAGTCCCAGGAGCCGGGCCACGTGCTGAGCCGCCACCGCCACGCCAACCGAATGCTGCCACAACACGCCGGCGGACAAGCCGTAGCCCGCCTGGGGTCGGTTGAGCATGGCTCGCGCGTGAGCCGCCATCACCAACTGGAACACCTTGACCGTGCCCAGCAGGCACACGGCGTCATCGACCGACTCCACCCTGCGCGCCAGGCCGAAGTAGGCCGAATTGCACAGCCGCAGCACCTCGGCGGTCAGGGCCTGATCGTAGCGAATGACTTCCACGATCTCTCGCAGGGTGCTGTCGGGGTCGCTGACGATGTTTACCAGGCGGAGGAGCGTGTCCGGCAGATGGGGTAGAGTGCCGACACGCTCGACGATCTGGTCGACCATGGACGTCGTCACAGGAGCACCTCCTGGTTTCGTGACTTGATCGTCACCGCGCCGGTGGCTACATCCAGTTTCAGCGTGCGACTGAGAGACCCGCCGACGTTTTCGGCGTCGATCATCACGCCGTTCTTCCAGAAGAGCTTGCGCAAGGCCAGGTAGTTGCGCTTGCCGATGTTGAAAGTTCCGTTGTCGTCGAGCAACGAGGCGCCGCCGGCCACCTTGATCACCAGGCGGTTCTTGACCGCCCCGAGCTCGTAGGCGGCCCGGAAGAGCTTCGGCACGCCCGTGTCGCAGAACATCGCGGGGCTGCTGCGCGCCTTGTCGGGCGAGAGCTGCGATTCCGGCAGCATGTAATGCAGCATCCCGCCGACGTGGGCCACCGGGTCATGGATGACCAGGCCGATGCAGCTCCCGAGGGAATAGGTGATCAGCATATCACCGGTGTCCCGGGAGACCGCCAGGTCGGCGATGTCAACCACCACGCTGGGCATGGCCACCTTCAATCTGTGCGCGACGACCGATCATCATCAAGGTCCCGGCGGGCAATACGCCGCCGCGGCGCGGCCCGGGGGGCCGATCCACGGCTGGCCAACCGCGCAATGCTTGGCCCGGCGGCATCCGGCTACACTTCGCCGGTGGCTCCGGCTTCTTCCAGCGCCTCGGCCAGTTCGTCGGAACCGAGCACTTTGTCGATGTCGAGCAGGATCTTGACGTCGTCCTTGATCTTGCCCATGCCCATCACAAAGCTCGTGTCAACCGACGCCCCGAGCGGCGGCGGGGGATCAATCTGGGCCTCGTCGATGTCGAGCACTTCCTGGACCGTATCGACGATCACGCCCACCAGCGTGCCGACGTCGACGACCACGATGCAGGTCTGTTCCGTGTACTCGGCCGACTCCAGCCCGAATTTCAGGCGCAGATCGATCACCGGGATGACCTTCCCGCGAAGATTGATGACGCCCTTGACGTAGCCGGGCATCTGCGGCATCGACGTAATGTCCATGATGCAGATAATCTCGCGCACCTTCAGGACCGCGAGCCCGTACTCTTCCGAGTCCAGGATGAAGGTCAGGTACTTGCCACTTTGGGCGGCCGCCCGCTCGCCACCGGTCGTGATGGTTTTTTCCGCTACAGCTTCCATGAAACGATCTCCTACAATGACGTCAGCGCCGGTTCGACCGGACACGTGACACCACTCTCACGGGGGGTTTCTGGGATTTCCGGCACCGCGGGATCCGCCGATCCGTCGCGGCCGGTCGCGCTGGCCGACGAGTCAACGGCGGCGGCGCGGATCGACGCGTCTTCCCGCGCGGAGAAGGCGCCGCAGCCGTGTTCGTTGTACCAGGCGAGCAGGCCGCTCGTCTCCAGGATCACGCCCACGCGGCCGTCGCCGAGAATGGCCGCCCCGGACACGCCCTTGACCTGCTTGAAGCGTTCGCCGAGGGTCTTGATCACGACCTGCTGCTGTCCGATCAGCTCGTCCACCACCAGCCCGATCTTTCGTCCCTCGCTTTGCACGATCACCACCAGGTGTTCGCACGGATCGATCGGGGGGCCGTACTCAAACAGCGCGCCGACTTGAATCAACGGGCACAGCTCGCCTCGCACCTGCAGCATCGCGCCGCGGTGCTGCACCGACGTGATCTGCTTGGGCTCCGGCTGCAGAGACTGTTCAATCAGGATCGTGGGAATGATGAACCGCTCATCGGCCACGCGGATCAGCATGCCGTCGATGATGGCCAGCGTCAGCGGCAGGCGGATGTGGAACGTGCTGCCGCGCCCCTTCTCCGAGGAAATCTCGATCTTGCCACGCAACTTCTCGATGTTTCGGCGGACGACATCCATGCCTACGCCACGGCCCGAGACGTCGGTGACCTGCTCGGCGGTCGAGAACCCGGGCTGCATGATGAGCGCGAAGGCTTGCTGCTCCGAGGGCTGATCGCCCGGTGCGATCAGACCACGCTCGATGCCCTTGGCGACCAACTTGTCGTAATCGAGACCTTGGCCGTCATCGCGGACCCCGATCACGATGCTGTCGCCCTGGTGGTAAGCATCGAGCCAGACCTGACCCTCCTCTGGCTTGCCGGCCTGGCGGCGAGCTTCCGGTGATCCGATGCCGTGGTCGATGGCGTTGCGCACCATGTGCACCAGCGGGTCGGAAATCTCCTGGATGACGTTCTTGTCCAGTTCGGTATCTTCGCCATTGATCGTGAGGTTGACGGTCTTGCCGGCCTTGCGGGACAGGTCGCGCACCAGGCGGCGCATCTTCTGGAAGGTGTGCCCGATGGGCACCATGCGCATCGCCATGGCGGTTTCCTGGACATCACGGACGATCTTGGTGACCTGGGAGACGTTGCGGCCCAGCTTCTCGTCGTGGCTGATGGCGTCAGCCATGCTCACCATCGACTGGGCGATGACCAGCTCGCCGACGGCGTCGACCAGCGCGTCCAGTTTGGTGGTGTCCACACGGATGGATGCGTCAGCGAGGGCTTTGCCGGCCGTCTGCCGAACCAGCGCCTGGTCAATCTGCTTGGCCGTGATCACGCCCCGGTCGACGAGGATCTGGCCGACTTTCCGCGGCGGGTCCTGAGTGTCTTCGGCTTGAGCATCGAGGGCGGCGTCCACCTGGGGCTCGGTCGCGGCCCCCTCGGCGACGAGGATCTCACCGAGTCTGGGACGCGGCTCGTCCGCGGCCGCCGCCGCGCCGTCAGGTCGGGCGGCGCGGCGCAGCTCCGCCATCAGGCCCACGACGTCCGGCTGGGGACAGGGGGCATCCGTCGGGGCCGCCAGGTACTGCCGGATCTCGGCGAGCTGACTCTGCAGGACGTCCACACCCCGGAGGATCAGATCAATGATGGCCGGCGTGATACGCAGCTCGCCCTTGCGCCCGAGGTCCAGGATCGTCTCGAGCTCGTGCGTCACGCGATTGATGTCGCGCAAGTTCAGAAAGCCGGCGACACCTTTGATCGTGTGGAAGGGCCGGAACAGTTCGTTGATCCGCGCCGTGTCCGTCGGTTCGGTCTCGACCTCGAGCACACCGGTCTCGATGGAGTCCATATGCTCGGCGGCTTCCTCCAGGAAGCCCTCCAGATGCTCGCACTCGTTCAGGTCGATCACCAATGGCTCGCTGACGTAGGGCTCGTTGGGGCCGGGCGCTGCGGCGCCGGGCGACTCGACCGTGGGCGGCGCCGGCGTTCTCGGCGCCCGCGCGGGCTGGGACGCAGGGGCAACCGCCGGCGGTGGCGGCGCGGAACCGCCGGCCGGTCCCTCCACGGCCTGGCCGATCCGGACCAGCATTCCCGCCGCGTCGATCGCTTGTCCTTGGTGCGCCTGGTCGAGTAGGCCGACTGCCTCGGGCACCAGCTTGATCCCGGTGGCCGAGTCGGCGGCCTCGTCGAGGATCAGTTGCTCCAACAACGTGACCAACCCTTGGGCTAACTCACCCCGTGTCTTCTGCCCCGGGTCGCCACCTGTGGACGAGGTCTCCTCGACCAGATTTTGGCACCAGGAGTGCATTCGGGCCAGGAGCCCGAGGTCGTTCGGCTCCGGCGGCGTCGCCACCGCCTTCCGCAAACCTGCCAACGCTTCTTGTGCTGCTGTCGTCATGACTGCCCCATGTACACATGGTTGCCGCACGCGCCCTCAACATGGATGCGAAGGGAGCGGTAACCAACCGCGCCGCCACACGCACGTTGTCCGTCCATGCAGCTTGCCAAACCCGGAGGACGACCGGCCCTTCGCAGCCGGACGCAAGACAAAACTCTGTCCACCTGGTGCAAGCCAGCCTTTCCGCGCGTCTACGCGCGTCGCCGGCAGAACCTCTGGGGCTTCCGGCGTGCATAGCTCCGATCACACCGCATATCGGTCCCGGCGATTCCACGACCACCTCGGCCCCGTCATCGCGGTGTTCATTGAGGTTATCGACTCGGTAGGACGAGCCAATTGAATAGGGACCAAAGGGAAGTTCGGGCCGGGCCGCTCGACGCGGCATCGCGGTGCGGACACGCCGACCCGGCCCGGCCGGTTTCGCCGTCAGTGCGGCGCCGGAACCTGGTGCCGCCGGTGGTCGGCTATGCGACCGGGCCGGGATTGGTGGCCCGATTTGTCGTGGGTCAGACGCTTGCGCCGGAGGCAGTGTCCGATAAGCGAAGCCCGACCGCCGCGCCGACCGCTCGACCTTTGGCAACCGGGATCGGCTGGGGATTGACCGCAGTTCCGACGGCGACGCAAAGACGAAGACGCGGCCATCCGAAACGTCGGCGGGCGCAGCACTTATACAAGAATGTGATTGCAGCGGGCCGGCGGCCTGACGTACAATGGCACAACCATGTGAGAGGAGCGTCTGTTGCAGCGGGCACGGTAGAGAGCGGGTCACCCGCTCAGCCGGAGTAACCGTGGCCGACCGAGCGGAAGGGGCTGCTGGTCTTGCGCAACACCCTGCGGATGGCGCCCAACGCCAACAATCTGAAAGGACAATGAGATGACGTGCGCATTGGGTACACGATCGTCGTTACCGGTTACGGTGCTAGTTTGCGCGTTCTTCGTGGGCGGCTCGGCCGTCGCGCAGACGATTTACGTCGACGACGACGCCCCCATCGGGGGCGATGGGACGAGCTGGGACGCCGCCTACCGCTACCTCCAGGACGCGCTGTACGTGGCGAGCCCCGGGGCCGTGATTCACATCGGGCAGGGGGAGTACTGGCCGGACCTGGGGGACACGGCCCCGGTCCAGC
>SDBV01013453.1_pt1 | contig 10419 bp, 8 predicted proteins | sample 2277081 | NCBI WGS metagenome assembly SDBV01 (sample SAMN10402039, study PRJNA504765) | marine sediment metagenome | isolation source: marine sediment core GS10_PC15, 223 cmbsf | place: Arctic Ocean: Southern Knipovich Ridge | collected 2010
ACCTCGCTTCTGAACAAGGTAAAACTGAGCACAATAGCAATGGTAAACATTGCTATCAGCAGCATGAGAAGTATATCCCACTCTCCCCGGTCCATCAGCCAGCCACTAACGAGGGCTCCAATACCGAGGCCTCCCCAGTGCATACTTACTGTCATTCCAGATACGGTGGCCCGCTCCTGAGTTTGGACTCTCTCCATAGTAAAGGTCCGCAGGACCGGCAGGCAGACATGAATGGTCAGTTCGTGAAAGAAGAACATTGCACCGGCAATGAGTAAAGAGGGCGCTAGAAATATCGCCGTGGTAAATAGCAGAGATGCCATCAGAGTGTAAGTAATTGTCTTCATGCGACCCAGGTTTTCGGCGATGACGGGTATCACGAAAGAGCCAAATGCCATAGATACCCCGCCCAGGGTAATCAGGATGCCAACCTCGTCGAGAGAAGCGCCCAGTTTCTTGACGAAGAACACGCTGTGCACCGGGTGAACCAGGCCGACACCCAACCAGTAGAAGGCATAAACAGGGATAATTCTTCGTATGAAGGGGAGACTCTTCAGATTCCAGAAGGAGGTACTTTTCTGCGTTTTGAGGCTCTCCAGAATGTCCTGTCTCTCGCGAAACATGAAAGCTGGAATCAAGGAGACAAACCAGATAACCGTACCGAAAAGAAGCGCCACACGATAAGCCCCGGCACTGATATGAACATCGCCGGAGAGCAATACGGGCACAAAACCGGCCATCATTGCCCCCGTCATCATAGCGATGCGTCCGGTACCTATCGAAACGCTAAACAGATATAGTCGCTCTTTAGTGGTGCTGTTCTCCATCATCCACGGGTCTTCGGCCACCATATGGATGGAAGCGAAGACCCCGGCCAAAAAACTGACGGCGATGAGGAGAGGCAAATTGAAAGCGAAAACCAAAAATATGCTTACACAAGCTCCCAGGGCATCCCCAATAATAAAACTAGGCTTACGGCCAATCCGGTCGGCCAATCTGCCGGCGAAGAACGCCAGGACGCCGATGGTACCCCATTGAATGAATATCCTGGCTCCTATAAAGGTGACACTATACCCCTGGTCCAGGAGGTAGAGGTTAAATGCCACTTCCCAGGCTCCAATACGGAACGCCATGAGCATAAAATGCACCATGTACAGCTTGGCGTTTCGGCTGAATCCTGAGATTCTATCAAAATAGCCCTCTAAGGGATTCTTCGACGCAATTTCGACATCTTTCTGGTCCATTTCTTAAGCCTGTTTCGGCTCCTTGTCTCTGGAAACCCCGACAGGTTTTCCAGTCACTCAACTATGGCGGGTTTCCCCAAAAGCTTCTAAGATAATAAACCGCATTGTAGCGGGATACGGCAAACCGTGTCAAGCCTCTGAACGACAGTGCGCATGCAAGGCGAATGGTGACGGTAAATTCTTTTCTGCCATTACAGAGTCAGAACTGAAGAAATCAGCCGCATTGGGGATGAAAGACCCGCGATTACGGGCGCCAGCCAAGCAGGAATTATTACCTGCCGGGCAGTCCGTAACTTTTCCAATTCTTCCTGACCAATTCGAGTGATGGGTAATCAGGTACTACGGGTGTTCCCGTGGGTCTTCGATTTTCAGAGGCTAACTTCCTGGTAGCGTCTATGGCCATCTTGCCGACAAAAGAAAATTCGGTATACCCCGTTCCGTCATCAATATCCACTCTTTTTGATGCTGCCGGATTCAGGGGGTATACTCCTGCCGGAGGCAGGATAACCACATCTAGAGATGGGTCAACTCGGGTAGCAATCGCCCAATCGACCTCATCCTGGTTCCAGGGGTCGATATCCTCACTGACGGCAACGGCGATATTAGCTGAGGCAAACCCCTGACTGGTACTGAGAGCCGCTAAGGCCGCCTGCATACCCCACCCCGGATAACGCTTCTCTATCTGAATGACAACCTTGTAACCCCGGGTATTCCAGGGTGCCACGAAATCTCTAAAACCGGCGACAATACGTTTGAGATTATTGTAATTATTAGCCTGAATTACGGGAAAGCGGATTACCTCTCCATCATTTTTAGCATGACCGACAATGCAGGTAGCGTATAGCGGGTCTTTCCGGTGAGTGATTGCGGTAACATGAAGTTGCGGTAATATCATTGGTTCCTCATAATATCCCATCCACTCAGCGAACGGCCCCTCGGTGGTGGCATTCCCGGGGTCAAGGTCCAGGTTCCCCTCAATGATGATTTCAGCAGTGGCCGGAACATCAAGGTCTATAGTCTTACAGCGCACCATTTCTACGGGTTTACCCCTGATAGCCCCCGCCCAATCAAACTCATCATCCCCGAAGCCCGTCTTGGTCGAAGATATAATATTTATCACCGGGTCAACACCCAGCGCTATCGCCAGGGGCATTGTTTTCAGCCCCTTTTGCCGGGCAATAGCGACGTGTATCCCAATGTGCTGAGTGGCACAACACATTACATTGGTAGTCGTCTTATCCCTGATCATCACCCGATACATCCCGCTGTTTCGGAGCCACTGCCGGCTGGCCATGTGCCGCGTAATGACATTGGTAAGAGTAATATAAGGTCCGCCATCCATAGGATTCCACTTAACTACCGGCAACTTAAACAGGTCAACTTCACTCCCGGTTAAGACCACCTCCTGACAAGGAGCTTTATCCACGGTGACCGGTTTTAGGCACCTGTCTCTCGACTCCAACAGCTCAGCCATAAAGTTCCGAATCCGATAATAATTATCCTTATCGTTATCCCCCGGCTCCAAACCTAAAGCCATACAATTTCTCTGCAATGTACCGTGAAGCCCCATAACTACGGGGATATCGTATCCTTTCAAGCGAAACTGAACAGCCGGCCCGCTTCTTTCCGCTAGCTCCCAGGCCAGGGCTGATACCTCATACCCGTCTTTCAATTCTTTCTTTAAATGAATCAGTTCGCCTTTCTCTGCCAACACACTCAGAAACTCACGAAGGTCATTGAATGCCATTAAATTTACTCCTTTTTAGCTTTTGCCGACAATTCTCCGTTCAGCTCTCTTTCTTCCTCAGGTCCAAGACCCGCTTATATTTTATGCGCTGCTCAGCTTGTAGCTCCTTGCCGAGGGTCCCCTCCGGCAGTAGTTCTACCTCGCAGCCCAAGCCCAGCTTACTCCTGAGTTCCTTAATCAAACTCTGTTTATAGAAATCAATTTCGTCACTATTCCCGGTGTATTCGGTTCTTAACTTTACCGTGTCCCGGCTCTTCTCCCGGCTAATCACAATCAAGTACTCATTATCAAAAACGGCAAACTTCTTTAATGCCGCCTCGAAGTCAGTGGGGTATATGGCCACCCCCTTGACCTTCATCATTTCGTCAAGTCTGCCCTTCATCTTGCTCATCCTGACAAAGGTCCGGCCACATTCACATTTACCCGGCATAATGCTGGCAATATCCCCGATTTTATATCTAATGAAGGGGGCAGCTTTCTTGAAAAGGGTAGTCACTACAATCTCACCGTCCTCACCGGGCCTGGCTTCTGCGCCGGTTTCAGGATTAAGTATCTCATAGATATAAGCATCTTCATTCAGGTGATGGCCGTTCTGAAACTGGCATTCATACATCGGCGCCCCGGTTTCGACACTCCCGTAGGTGTCATAGGTCTTGCAGGCCCACTTAGTTTGTATCTCCTGGCGCATAGATTCGGTTAGAGGTTCGGCACAATGGATAGTAATACGGATTTTAAAGTCTTTACCGGGATCCATTCCCGCCTGTCCGGCGACATCAGCCAGGTGGAGCATATAAGAGCCAGTACAGCAAAAAACGGTGGTGCCCCAGTTTTTGGCAATCTCCAGCTGCCTGTCGGAAGAAGTTACCGCACCGCTCCCGGCGGGAATAACCAGTGCCCCGGCTCGCATCAGGCCCTCGGTGGCCGTAAAACCAACAATAAAAAGGGTGTAGGCAAAAGCTACCTGGGCGATATCTCCTTCCTTAATATCTTGCGCCTTGAGTCTTCTTGTCCATAATGAAGCAATGTTATCCCAGTCAGTCCTGGTGTGGAAAATGGGCTTGGGCGTTCCGGTACTACCGGTGCTGGCCTGGATACGCGCGGACTGATAATCCCCTTGAAAATCGCCAAACGGCGGATACGCGGCTAAATTAGCAACGATATCCTGCTTTGTTACGAAGGGAAGTTTCTTAATATCCGAGGCTTCTTTGATATCAGCCGGGGTGATGCCCGCCTCCGCCCAGGTTCTCCGGTAAAAGGGGACATGCTCCCAGCAACGCGCCACCAGCTCCCGGAGACTTCTGCTCTGGATATCATAAATTTCGTCTCTGCTGGCATATTCAGTATCAAGATTGATTTCCACAGCATTGCCTCCTCTGCGAAGCCTGACCCAGCTTGCCTTAGGCTAATGCTCTCCAGTCAAACTGGCATATTCACTATTCTGCGAAGATTTCGGCTGGGAGAGAAAGGCAGAAAACCGGCGCCAACATTTTAGGAGACGCATCAGCTACGGGCATTCTAGGCTCCCGACTAATCTTTGTCAAGCTCTCTTGAGAGCCGCAAAGTAATACCATCTGAGCTTGGTATTCGTCTGAGGATATGCTATAACTGGGCAAGACATCGGAAGGGGGATAATATGGGATATTATAAGGACATAAGAGAATACATTCAGGTTCTGGAACGAAACAACAAGCTGGTGAGAATTAAAAGGGAGATAAACAAAGACACGGAGCTCATGCCATTAGTGAGCCTGCAGTACCGGGGGCTGCCTGAATCAGACCGGAAGGCATTTCTGTTCGAAAAGGTAACGGATGCCAAGGGCAGAAAATATAACATACCCGTTCTGGTAGCATCACACGCTACTTCCCGGGAAGTCTACGCACTGGCCATGAAGTGTAAGGTGGAGGAAATCATGGACCTGTGGCGGCGTGCGCAACTCAGTCCCATTAAGCCCAAGTTAGTAGAGTCCGGGCCGGTTCAAGAGGAGCAACACATCGGCGATAAATTATTGGAGCACGGGGGCCTGGAGGAGTTTCCGGTGCCGATTGCCACGCCAGGATTTGATAACGCTCCTTACTTTACGGCGGGCAACTGTGTCTCGAAAGACCCGGAGACCGGCATTGGCAATGTGGGGAACTACCGAATTATGGTTAAAAGCCCGGTCAGGGCCGGTTTTAATGCCTACGGCCTCAGGCACCTGGGGATGCATTGGGAGAAATATAAGCAGAAGGGCATACCGATGCCCGTGGCCGTGGTTGTCGGTCCCACCCCTAACCTGGGTCTGGCGGCGGTGACCAAAGTCCCGTACGGTGTTGACGAGTACGATATTGCCGGAGGGGTCGCCGGCGAGCCGTTGCCGGTAGTGAAATGTAAGACCGTCGACCTCGAGGTTCCGGCTACCGCCGAAATCGTGGTCGAAGGGACGGTGCCTACCGATTATCTAGAACGAGAAGGCCCATTCGGGGAGCACACCGGCTACATAGGGATGGACGGAGCCAACCTGGTTTTTAATATTACCGCCATCACTCACCGAAAGGGAGCCATTTGGAATACTTTTATCAGCGCATTTCCGCCCAGCGAGAGTAGCGTAATGAGAGGACTGGGCGCAGAGGCTACCTTTATGAAACACCTGAAAGAAGACCTGGGTATCGATGCGGTAACCGATATCGCCTTTCACCGTGAGAGCGGAGGCTGGCAGTTTTGCGTGATAAGTATGAAGAGAACCCATCCGGCCCAGGTCTGGAGAGCGCTTCACGGCGCTTTTTCAGTGGATACCGCCCTGGCTAAAATAATAGTGGCCGTGGACGATGATATTGACCCCAGAGACCTGGACTCTGTAATTTGGGCTCTATGCTACCGGATGCAGCCCCATCACGATACCCGCGTGCTCGAAGGTAAGACGACATCGCTAGACCCGTCAGGCGTGCCGCCCGAGGAAAGGGAACAGTATGCCGGACGGCCGCCGACTTCCTCACTACTCATTAATGCCACCAGGAAATGGGATTTCCCCCCTACAGCCCTGCCTAAGAAAGAATTTATGGAGGGGGCGCAGAAGATATGGGAGGAGGAGGGGCTGCCCCGGTTAAGGCTCAGGTTGCCCTGGTACGGTCAATCCCTGGGTTACTGGCCGGAGTACTTAGAAAAAGAAGCTGAGCTTGCTTTGCAGGGCGAACATTATCAGACCGGCGAAAGCATGGCCAAGAACAGGACTCAGGTGTAGAGGGGTGTATCGAACAGCCGACCTGCCCCCCGAAAAGGAGTCCGGATATAATGTTAGTAAATAGGGGAAAAAGTGAGGTAGATAAACATGCAGATTGATGAATTTATGGAGCTGGCGAAAAAGAGAAGGTCTATCCGTCGATTTAAACCAGACCCTTTCCCCGATGAGTTTATAGAGAAGATGCTCGAGGCGACTCGCTGGGCAATGTCCGGGGCCAATGCCCAACCCTGGGAATTGATTGTGGTTAAAGACAAGGAGACAAAAAACCAAATTGTCGACCTTGTTGCCGAAGACCACAGGTACGCCTGGGAAATAGAGCAGACCAGGATAGAAGAATTAAGGCATCCGGCTTATCGCGGTGAAGGACGTCACGGAGAACCTACCGTGACCTTTAAGGATGCTCCGGTGTTCATAGTTATCTGCGGGGACGCCCGAAGGGTTCAGGCCACTGTTTTAGCGGCCCACTTTATGATTACCGAGGGAGGACCTTTGGCCCATTTCCTGAAGAATATAGCTAATGCGACCCAGATGCTTCATCTGGCGGCAGCAGCCTGCGGGCTAGGCGCCCAGTGGGTCAGTATATCCAAGGCTGTTGAACCGCGTTTGAAAGAACTCTTAGAAGTACCGCCGGAATTAAGTATTCACACGATAGTTCCAATTGGATACCCGGACTATAAGCCAGCACCTTCCTACCGCAGAGAGCTTAAAGAAATCGTGCATTACGAGAAGTATGACCGTGCTAAATATAGCTCCGGGGATGATATCCTTAACTTCATAGTCAATCTGAGGAAGCGGACGCAACCATCCTATCCATATCGGAAAGAGAAGCAGGAAGGTTAGCCAGGGTATCTATTCGTAATAGCGCGAAGATAGCGCCACTCAGTCTCATCCTGACGGACTCTATTTTCGGTGCCTCCGGTCGGGTTTTCTCCGGCCAGATTTCAGTTGTAGTATCCGGAGCATCAGTGGTTTGGGGAAAAGTGATTGACGCTCCACACTGCACAAAACGGTACCTTTTTATCTCGCATTGACAAACCCTGAGGAGAAGACTAAACTCAATCCTAGCCGTAAATTCATTACCTCAATATTAGTAATAAGAAAGGCAGTTCAACAATGACCAGCCAGTCCTTAACAGCCCAAAGAGTCCTCGATGAGCTTAAGAAATGGGGAGTTACTCATATTGTCTGGCTCCCCGACAGTGAAGCTCGGTTCATGTACGAAGCGATGATGAGCCAAGACGAGATTTCCCTGGTTCCGGTATGCCGTGAGGGCGAGGCGATAGCTATCGCTACCGGGCTTATTCTAGGAGGCCAGAAACCGGTGGTACTCCACCAGAATAGCGGCCTCTTCGAGTCAGGAGATTCGGTGGTAAGTCTGAGTTTAGACCTTGAAATCCCGGTGCTGCTGCTTATCGGCTACCGGGGCTGGCGGCGCGACACTCCGATGACCGACGCGGCCGGTATCTTCCTGGAGCCGACGCTGAAAGCCTGGGGTATCAAACACTATTTAATGGAGACCGATGAAGATGTGGAAAAAATCTCAACCGGCTTCCGCGAAATAGAGAAGACCAACAAGCCAGTGGCGATACTCATTGGCAGGAAGTACCGATAACCATGCTGGAAAGTTTTGCAGCCCAAAAGGTGATTTCGAGGCATCGTAACGAGGCTATCGTCATTACTACGATGACTCCCAGCCGTGAATGGCCCCAGGTATCCACTAACCCAGACCTGGACCTGCCGTTAGTCGATGCCATGGGGAAGGCCTCGTCATTAGGTCTGGGGCTAGCTTTGGCACAACCCGCCAAGAAAGTTATTGTACTGGATAGTGATGGCAGTCTTCTGATGAATCTGGGCAGTTTAGTGACCATTGCCAATATGGCTCCCCCTAACTTTACTCACTTCGTGTTCGAGAACGGCATCTACCGCACTACCGGAGGCCAGCCCATCCCTAATTTCGGCAAATTCAGTTTCACAGGATTGGCTCAGGAAGCAGGCTATAGTAACGTGCATGAGTTCCAAGACCTGGTGAGTTTAGAAAACAATATAGAAACCGTGCTAAATCAAACTGGGCCTACCTTTGTCTGCCTAAAAGTACCTCCAACTACCGAGAGGCCGCCCTTTCCGTTTGTTAGAACCATTGACATGATACCCCGATTCAGGATAGCCGTGCAGCGTCCTGCTTAACAGCTAACGTGCCGGCTGAACCTGAATGGCGTAAGATACCACGACCTGAGACATACCTTAGCCAGCCTTAGGTTACTAGGTGGGGTAAAGCCAGAAGTTATCAGCGAAGCTCCAGGTCACGCCTCAATAGCCTTTACAATGGATGTTTATAGCCATATAATTGAGGGAATGCCAAGCGGTGCTATGGCGCGGCCGGGTGAAGTGCTGCCTCCAGGGGAAAACGGGGTATCTCAAAAAATTAACGCCGAAACAGGGTAATTTAGCTGCAAGCCCCTGTAGCTCAGTAGGATAGAGCAACGGTTTCCTAAACCGTTTGTCGTGCGTTCGAATCGCACCAGGGGTACCAGATTTAACTTCAGATTTCAAATCTTTATACTCTTCATTTACTTTGTGTCCACTTTTTGCTAGTCTTTTACTAATCCAATATACAATATCGGGTGAAGTGAATAATGTCACAAATTAAACTTTTTTACAGCTACTCTCATAAAGATGAGGAACTAAAAGAAGAACTTGAGAAACATCTTTCTCTATTGAGGAGAGAAGGAATAATAGATGATTGGGATTTCAGGAAGATTGAAGCCGGAAAAGAATGGGAAAATGAAATTAACCGAAAATTGAAAACAGCAGATGTAATATTGCTACTTATTAGCCCAGATTTCATATTTTCGGAATATTGCTATAGCTTTGAAATGAAACAGGCAATGGTACTTCATAATTCCGGTAAATCGCGTGTAATACCTGTTATTTTACGCGCAGTTGACTGGAAAAGGGCTCCATTTGGGAAGCTTGAAGCTTTACCTACAAACGGCAAAGCTGTTACGAGTTGGTCAAACCGAGATGAGGCATTATTAGATATATCCGTTGGTATTAGAAAAGTATGTGAAAGTATTGCTAACACCACAAAAAGAAGAGTAAATTCTTCTCCAACACCTAAAATCATGATTAGAGAAAGTGATAACTCGACAAATGGTCTTTATTGTAGTAAATGTGGTGTGCAAGCGGGTGGAGCGCCAAGCACATGTTTCGGATTATTCGGTAGTCCTCACGAGTTTAAGAAATACAGTGGAAACGTATTTTGTAGTAGGTGTGGAGTAATACCGGGCAATCGGACTCATTGTATCGGGTTAGGTGAATTTCATGATTTTAAAAAATACAAAGGGGCTGTCTATTGTACCAATTGTGGTTTAAAAGCAGGCGAAAAAATGGCTTGTACAAATATACTTCATATTTATCATGACTTTTCTTTGTATAGAAATGACGTGCATTGCAGTAGATGTGGAACAAAGCCCGGTAAAAAAACTGCATGCATCGGAATGTACACCTCTCATGACTTCAAAACAGAGGAAGATGTGGTAAATAGGAATCAGCTAAGATATTTATAGTTGATTTCAATATGATCGGTTATTGTATTAGAGTCGAATATTTGAAGTTATCATCAAATGCCTTAGCAGCTACCTTCTGTAGTCATGGTACAACATGACTGTAATGCCCTATAGATACCCGGCCATTCTATAATCCGCTATCTATAGTGCCAGTCTTTAAATAAAGTGCTATACTTATTGAATTAAGCCAAAGGTAAATACAAAATAGGAAAGGAGTATCTAATGACAAAAGAGGAAGCTTTAGGCTTACTGAAAAGCAATGTGGAGCGTTTCAACGAGCTTCGAGAGAATGACCAGGAGAGGCTGGATCTCAGCGGGGCTAACTTTCAAAAGGCGAATCTCAGTGGAGCACAGCTTAATGGCGATAACCTCGAGGATGCCGATTTTCGAGGAGCCGACCTGACTGAGGCCAGCTTCCATCACGCTACCCTGAATGGAGCCGATATGCGGGAAGCTAAGTGCAGTCCCGATACACGGCGGGGTCGTTTCTGTGTCAGCGCGGCTTCCTTTGAAAGAGTCAGTTGGGACAAATCTTTCTTAGAGGAAGTTTTAGCCGTCCTTAATCAAAATAAAAACTGGGATATCAAATACGAGATTATTGCCAAGTAAGCATCTTCACCCAAGAAATAACATGGATTGTCAAAACCCC
>SDBV01013454.1_pt1 | contig 10418 bp, 8 predicted proteins | sample 2277081 | NCBI WGS metagenome assembly SDBV01 (sample SAMN10402039, study PRJNA504765) | marine sediment metagenome | isolation source: marine sediment core GS10_PC15, 223 cmbsf | place: Arctic Ocean: Southern Knipovich Ridge | collected 2010
CGAACACAACCCGAGTGCTTCGCTTGCCAGCGCACGCCCTTCTTCACGCTCTTGTGGCGACAAAGGAAGAACGCCGTTAATCACTTCCAGCCTTAGATTGAGTTTTTCAAGCGGCACACCAAAAATGGTCCCTCCCATGTCGCCAGAAGGCCAACCTCCAATTGTGGGTGGCCGCCTACCCACTAACAGGTCTGCTACGAAAGGACATTCTTTGAATTCAACTACTTGCACGTCTACTGGGGCGTTCTGCATTGCTCGCAAGGCCAGGCTGACTTGAGAGATCGTGTTTCCGGCTCCGATTCCAAACACGAAAGCGTCTATTCTTTTGGGGAATTGCGTTAATTCCAGAGTATGCTTCACCTCCCGAACAAGGTTTGCGTACGGCTCATTGGGAATGCGTATCGTATTGGTCACTGGAAACATCCGCGACAAATCTCTTCCAAGTCGTCCCTTTCCTTTCGAGTCTTTGCTCAGCAACTCTTCAATCATTCGGATATATCCAAGTTCCCCCATGCCAGAAGGCGACAACTTCACATTCCCGCCAAACGACGCCACCTGTTCAATACGAGCCGGATAGATGTCCCTGGGAACAAGTATCGTGTGATTCCTGTACCCGAGCTTGGCGGCTGTGTGACAAAAAGCTGCACCGGCGTTACCGGCAGAGCACTCAATCACCGGAGTGCCATTCTCTCCGGGCCTAATAAAACCGCGTTCCTCCCATTGCCTGAAAAGGTACGGATACAGCCGGTCGTACAAACTTCCCGACGGATTGTATTTGGACAGGTGCTCAAGCTTGAGAATCAGCCGATTGCCATTGGGAAACTTCCACGGAATTGCCCACGACCAACAACGTCCATCACGACACAGAGTGAAGACGTTTCCTTCGATAACCGCAAGAGGTGTGGCTTGGCGCTTCTCTATCAAACGAGAATACCTAACCTCTTGTTCCTCACTGTAAACGTGGTTCGTCAAGAGTTGCCTATTTGTTCTCACGAGTATTCCTTTTCAATTCAACTTCCTATTGTCCCAGCTTTAGTCGTGATTGTTTCCCGACGATACCGGGAGGACGTTACGGATGGCTTTTTCAATAAAACTCTCAAGCTCCTCCTGTATTTCAATACATGGGAGTTTGTTGAGAGCCTCTTGTATATTCTCATAGAATGTGTCAATGATTGTGGAGTTAATCAAGGTTTTCAGGTATTCTTCGCGACGGCCACCTTCTCCCTGAAGTCGTTCAATCGCTTTTCGGCGCCCCTGGTCTGGAATGAGAAGAGTTTCCATTAGGATATACCAAGGGCATTTTGCCTTCTCAATTGCGGTCTTCATGGACTCGGTATCTGGCGAAATCACACTCCTGCGGAATGCGTTGAACGCACTTCCATAATACTTCGGATGCGCCAAGACTTCAAACAACTCATAGCCAACTCGCTGGACAATCGCCCCGATATTTCGAACGCTAAGTTGATTCTTTGGCGCAATCCGTCTTGCCTCTGTTGCGAAACGATCAGCGAGGAATGCGACGGTGCCTGGTGCGAGAAAAAAACGATAGATGTCATCATAGAAATCATCAAAAGGCAAAGACCCTTCCTTCTTGGCAAACGGCACCCGTTCTGTTCCGGTCTTATGCCCGAAGAACTTGGGAACATGCTTATTCCAAAACATTTGGAAGTACTCACTGAGCACCAAGGCATGCATTTCCTCGTCTTCGATATCTAACGGATGACGCATCTCGACAACGTGAGAAATCCTGGTCCAGAAATCCCTTGGCTCCAGAGCAAACATGGCATTACGCTCGCTGCTTCCTGCAAATGCGAAAAAGGGGCGGTTCTTCTTGATTGACATAGTCACAGGCGTGCTCGGAACGGCAAAACTACTGTTCTCCAGGAGCCGAAGGAGCGTCGTCCGTGTTTCGACGGGGATTTTGTCTATCTCGTCGAGAAAAAGTACCCCGTCCAGAGCCTGCAGGACGAAGCCCAGGGTGATATGGTTGTCGATTTCGGTGTGGGCTTTTACAGAACGGTGAACGTGTTCTCGTATTTTTCCCATAGCACAGAAAAGCTGACGTTCGTTACCGTCAGGATCATGGGGTGACAAAGAAGTCGTGATAAGTCTACGTTGTTTATCACTCTTGGGAGGTTCACTGTAATCTCGGAAGTTAAAGACGGTAGAGACGAGGTTCTCCTTGCCTGACCCTGAAGGTGCAATCAGCAAGAGATTCTTGGCTGTCCTGTCATTCCAAATCTCCGACATTCGTGCAAGTGCCTCGCAGTAATGATCGCTGCTCAGTAGCAGGGGTAAGCGTCCATTATTGTCTTTATCCGAGTCTGCGGTTTCCCGATTATTGAAGCATGGGACCTTTACAAGGCCGTACGGCTGATAGAGGTGTATATGCGGCTCGTCCTTGTCCCAAGTTCTAGATCGGACATGCTCACGTTTACCATGTCGCTTCGTTTTCGCTTCTTTGTCGGTCAGTAAGCAATGATAGGGATAAGTATCATGATATGGCTCAAGGTGCAAAGTAGCCTTCAGCGTGACTTCGAAAGACTTTTCTTGCCCCTGGCCTTTTGGTATGCAATCTGTAACCTCATAGACAACGTCATGGCGACCCAGTACCATCGCCTTTTCCAATTCGGAAGCATTCTCAAACTTCTTATATGTAGACTCAATATCCTTGAAGAAAGGCAGATATAGCCAATACTGGCTCCATGCGTGAAGTCGCTCACTTCGGCCGAAAAGGGGCTCGTAGGTCAGTGTCTGCTTCCCCTTATTTTCGCGATAGCCACATACCATGACCCATTGTCGGACCTGAAATATCCGGAATGTGTAGCCCTTCAGATAATCTTGACGGGCATGATCGTTAAGATCAAGTCCACCCAAAGCACGGAAGCTGCTAATCCAATACCAGTCCATCGGCCATCTCGACCTCTTGATGATCGAGTCTATTCCATGCTCTCTATAACTCTCTACTCTCTCTTTGTGTTGGACCCAAGCTGCAGTTTTAGTCGAGACATGCGGGAAAAACATTCTTGAGGCAGCCTCAAAAGCCTTTGCGACAAATTTGTAACGGGCTTCATATTCTTCCCCCATTAAGTAGAGATTCCTTGTGAATTCTGGTAGGCTATCCTTTTCCACTTTGACAAGCCGAATACTCCAGCCGGCGTCTCCGTATGCAAACTCGTATGTTGCAGTATGGGTATTCGTTGGCATTAGCAGTATTTCTTCGATTCACAAAGACTAAGCACTGTGAGCTTTCGAAAAAGACGCCACGGCAATATAGACAATGAGGGCCACGAGCGTCGCCGGGATGAAGGCTATCTTCGGGTTCGCCAGCGTGCAGAAGAAGTAGATGAAGCTGGCCAGGCCGGTCAGGAGGCTGGCGATGGTCGGTACTGAGCGGTGGCGTTCTTTCTTCGCGAAAAGCCCCACGAGCACAGCCGGAAGCAAGACAAACAGAACTGAAATGCCGCCTACGATCAGATCAACAATGTCTGGTATAGTCTTCGCCAAGACAACGGCCAGGATGCCAAAGATCACAGCCAGCACCCTTGTGCTCCTTAGAATCGAACGTTCATTGGATGACGGTTGGTCTGCGCTCGCCTCTTGCTCGAAATCCTTCCACTGTGTGCGTATGAAGAGCTTGGAAACCGATATCGCGACAATGTTGATGTAACTGTCAGCCGTCGAGAGCAAGGCAGCAAAAACACCCAGCGCCATCGTGCTGAGAAAAACCTGAGTCGCCCACGCAGGGAAAGCACTGCTGCGAACTACGTTAAGAAAGTGAATAAACCCTGCAATGTCGCCCCTTTGTTCAGGACCAAGGGCTGCACGTGCATAGATTCCTATGGTTGTCAACAGCACATAGAAGATCAAGATAAGAGGGGCGGTTACAAGGAAGGCATTGCGGGCTACGCGATGGTCTTTGGCACAAGAAATCCTCTGCCACATATCCGATCTACATAAGAGCGAAAGCGGAAATAGCACGACCACTCCGACCAAGAATCCGACGCCATAACCAGTCCCTTTGAAGTACGTCGGGTCTAAGGCCGATATTTCTGCGGGATCCCGTTTGACGGTCAGAAGACAGAAAATGCAGATCGCGCTTATCGACAGGATGACAAACTGCCAGAAATCCGTGAATAGAACTCCTTTGAATCCCGAAGCGGCAGTGTAGACGATCACTACCACCGCGGCGACGTAGAAAGCCAACTGAGATTGGATATCGGTGAACACCAACAGGAATCCTGACATGGCAACGAACTGTGCTGCTAAGATTGCTAGGAATACGACCATGTTGATAAGGGTAGTTATGGTCTGGGCTGTCTTCCCATAGCGTGCCCCTATGAGATCATCAATCGTGTCGCATCGGTGCTTGTCGGCAGCGCCCTTTATTCGCTTACTGCATAGCGCAAGAATCACAAGACCGATGGCATAGCCCAAACCGATGAAGTATCCAACGATACCGGCTTCGTAGCCAATCGCACTGAGGCCGAAGAACATCCATCCACCGACCAACGTTCCAAGGAGCGTAAACACAATATGAGAGAAGCTCCCACGATTCCTATGCGAGGTATATTCCGTAAGGCGAATACCTTTCGCTACATACAGAGCGCCGACTAGACAGGCAACCAAAGCTGCTATCACGACTATCGTAACCATCGGCAAACTCCTTGCATACAGTACGTTAGACTCAGCGTGTCATCTGAAAACCTAGCCTATACTTGCCTTCGCAGCGCCTTCGGAGGTCCTTCAATTCGTCCCATCAGTAGTGGCTATAGCTTACTCCGCCCATTCTCCCAGCGGTTCACGGCCGACCACATCACGCTCACCTTAACTGCGACTTGTTCCTGCGTCAGGCCGAGCTTGGCCTGCAGATATTTGATCATTTTCGCCGATTGGTTGCCCTTATCTTTCGGCATCAATCTCTTCCCGCTACTCACGATGCAATCGGCCTAAGTATAGAACGATCACAAATGATAGGACGTATCATAGGACAGGTAACTTCACTGTCAAACAGTTTTTCGGAGAAACCAGTTGGACAGGACCAGCCCGCACCCGGCTGTCTTGGCCGTTGGCAGGGCAGAACCTACGGAAGCTCTCTCGCTCAGCAATGCGATCAACACTGGAACGGGCACATCGCCATCTGAAGGCCAATTCCTAGGGCGCAATGTATAGAGGCGCACCCTCTCGCTTCTGCTTAGAAGTGTTCCTGGCCACGGCCACTCCCATATTCCTCTCTGGACCCTTCACCGTGGCGCTTGGCGGACAGCCAGGCCTCGATGTCTGAACGAAGGAAGCGAACGCATCTCCCTAAGCGGAGGGGCTGTGGCAGCACACCGCCTATTACGAGTTTCTCCAAGTGTCGTATACTGATTCCGAGTTGATCGGCAAGCTCCTGCTTTGAAAGTACAGCTCGCTTTGCGAATGCTGGTTCCAAGAGTGTTGCAGATGAATTCATTTCTTTGGTTCTCCCCAGTGCGTGTCATTCACTATGGTTCTCATGAGATACTATGCCGTGCGCACAACTTCTTCGGCATCGCTCGCCGGTGCTGACGCTAAAGCCAAGCACGTCCAATATGCCGTCGTCCCGCTGCCCGCTTACCAGCATCATCATTCGATCACCGCCGACAATATCCACGTGCATCCCGTCGAGGTAGCCACTCATTCATCTGACCCCTTATCCGCTTCCAACTGATGTCGTGAGACAATCTGCTTGGCTTCAGACTCATAACCTTTGGCCAGATTCCTGAGTGTCGCAGCAAAGCGGTGATAACCCGCATTCTCTACTTGGTTGGCCTGTTCTTCATACTTTCGCGCCAATTTCATCTCCGGCTTCCCCGTGGGATCTACAAAATGCGCACCGCGTGAGTTGTAGACTGCTGTTCTATAACCCGATCGCAACTCTTCTATGTCCTCCCTGTTAAGCACCTCGGCCACCGCGCGATGCATCCACAGTCCGTCTGGATCAGGAGGACAGTGAATCAGAACAGCTCCTGCTTGGAGTAGAGCCACCTCCAAATGCCCCGATTCTGTAGAAGACTCTATAACCGCCTCCATCCACTGCCTGAAATCATCGCCAGAGTAACTGCCACTGAGAAGCGTGCCAGGAGGAGTCCGCCATTGTCTGAGGAGTCGATATGCATTCTCGGCGATCGCTTGCTGCTCTTCCGATGGTTCAGCATCTGAAACATCTTCTTTGTCAGAACGGAACACAATACGGATCATTCGACAAAAAGCCTCTGGATCGGAGGCCAGGCGACTTTCTAGCAGCTTCGGCGCTGCACGGTCGTGTCTGCTCAACAATGGCAAATATGCCCATTCAACTTTCAGAAGCTCATCCTCATTGATCTCAGGATCATCCTGCAAAGCCTGAATGATGCTCGTCACATGATACTTATTCAAAGAATGACGGGACTCGGAGGACGATGCTGCCAGAAGAAGCGCCTTTACCGCGCGATTTTTATCCAGCGTCTGTTTGTCATGGACAATTCGGGCTAAACAGTCGATAGCTGCTTGTGGTCTGCCATTTGCGAGAAGATTGTCAATCGCAATGCATAAGTCTCCCTCAGCCTGGTACGGATTTACCTCAGCTCTTTTCCAATAGTCTGCGGCACTCCCCCCAAGAAGGCTGTCCACTCGATCCCACGTTTCCGATGAAAATGGCATGCACACCAATAGCTTCCCGATTTCAGCCTTTAACCATGATGTGACGTTGAGAGAATCTACCCAAGCCCATTGCCCGTCTCGAAAACTACCGCAGACGAACCCGATCGCAAATTCTCGGTGTTTGTCATCCTCCGCGCTCAGCATTTCAGGAAGGACTCGATCATCGAGTCCATGCTTTCCGAGCAAACCAAGCGTAAGACCAACCTGTCTAGGTGATTCCACACTTTCCGCAAACTTGACAACATCGCTGATACTCCCGCCTTCAAGTATCTCCTTGACAGCCGTTATCCGACGCTCATCGAGTCTCCGTTCCTGTTCCTGCCAGTCGCCTGTTTCCTCGTACAGATCCCAATCTCGTCCGCAGAATAGGTTTCGATGCAGGTTACTTGGTTTCTTTGGGGCAATCGTCGCTGCTGCCGACTCGATGTGTGACACAATGTCGCTCGGAAGTGCCCATTCTGCATCGGCGAAGCGTCTATATTTACGCGCTAGCTCTGTAAGTGATGTCCAGATTGCCAGCCTCTCCTCCTCTGGCATGGTCGCTATGTCATCAGACAACAGATGATTCAAAATCATCTCGAGGGCTGGCTCTGGCAAGTGGCCCAAGTGCTTGATTAGCTGTTTGAGTGCGGACGCGTCGGAAACCGCAACCTTAATGGCCATTTCGGCATAGATGGACACCTGATCCAAGTAATCCTTCTGCGACACACTATCCTTCCACTCATCGGGCAGCATTCTTCGCCACGATGGCTTTCGTGAACCACCAGACGAATTTACCTGATTGGGCAGTAGGCTCAACAGAAGCTTCCATGCGGACTCTGGAGATTCTCGCTGTAGCGTCTGAATCGCTACCTTGCGCTTATCAATTGATGCTGTCGTCTGAGGAAACCACGGAAGGAAAATCGTCGTTAGAGAATGCGACGGTCGATTCCCCCACTGCCCCCCAGGATCGCGTTCTGCCAGCTTCCCGAGCGACACAGCCGCGCGAACTAGATACTTCTCATCCCAGGCAATCGTCTCCAATGCCCACAATAAACCGGTCAGGTGATTTTTTCCAATAATACTCCCTACTTCCTGCGCGAAAAGGGCATCGAATGGGCATTGAGTCGCAGATAGACCTTGTTCGAGTGCGGACAAGAATTCGTTCGGGGCAGCTTCGGCTAGCAGCGGAAGCACGTCGTTCACGCTTCCCCAATGAACCCAATCAGCACCGTCAAAGATTTCGCGTATGGCTATTGCAGCAGTAGCATCTCGTTTTTCAGATGAGCAGTTAATTAGAGGTTCAGGGCGACTCCCCAGCAGCGCTAGAGCGTCGGCTAGACCTTTTCTTATATGGGACGAATGCTTGAGTACCTTGCCATGAATGGCAGCAGCGTATCTCTCCTCAGACTCCAGTTCGAATTGAGGATCTTTCTCCTTCAGCACTGTCGTGGCACATTTATGGAGCGTCTCCAGATGGCTGTCGAACACGCATGATCCAAGTGTTTTCCATAGTTCGTCACGTTTTCTTGCTGCCCACACGCCGTTCCGTAGGCTAACCGGGCTGTCCGGCAGTTGCAGGACTTGTCTAATCTTGGACTGCCATGCACCAAACGACCCTTGCACCAGTTGCCTGACAATCGCCATATCTACTTCCGACTTCTCGTCCCATGATCCCACCAAGAGCGCAACTGTTAAGACAGAGGCGAACTCGGAGGTCCTCCAATCTATTAACGTTGGGGGAGATACGGCACTTGATATGTCTGCCGGTATCTTGTGGATCACTCGCGCGGCGAAAGCATTCCGAAGTTCTTCCGGCATGGAGTTCCGGCTTATAGTCCCGGCATTCTGGTCGGCAGACATCACTTCTTCGACAATCTGTCTCCAGAGTGATTGTGCGTTTGCCTGGGAATACTGGCCTATCAACGAGTGAAGAATCGCGTGCATGACGCCGGACTTGATGTCCAAGTCGTAGCCAAGCAGGTGGAAATGCCGCAAGAATAAGAAAAGCTCCTCATCGGTAATGGTTTTGCCATTGGCTGCAACAAGATGTGTTCGAAATGCCCGAAGTTTCGATCTCTTCGTCCCGCTGCTGAAATTCGCTGTCCCAACTTTTGTCAGGAACTCCTGCGCTGATTCAGAAGTCCGTGCCCATTCAAGGAGAGTACGAACATCGGCAATGTCTGTCGCGCTCAGCGGACCCGTGATAAGGGCAATCACGTCCTTTCCCTTTGTGAAAATGCTCGTGTTGCTGAAGTCTCTCCAGGCCGCCTGGATCACAGCTCCGAAAGTCGCATCGCTCTCGATTATGCTGACGGTGTGCTTAATCTGGCCAAGAAGCTTATGCTCTTTGGAACCATCCTCATTGGCAGTGAAGACAATGAGGTCGTCAGTGTTATACCCCGCATACCGCCCCTGCAATTTGATCTTTCGAATAGGTTGGCAGGGCAGGCACGGTGAAAACCCTTCAGCAAGCATAAGCGCAACAAAGGATGCCTGAACCTGTACTTCAAAATTGTTGCCGCCCCCGCCCGTAGAAAACGGATTGCTGATCTGTTTGGCTTTGTCTTCGCCCCCCATTACGCCATCTCCTTTGTCGCAGGTTCGGCTGCAGGGAGTTCGATCTCGCCGCTCAGGAGTTTGGGCAGCAGTGTATCACGCAGTCCGGCGAGGCGGCGGTTTTGCAGCTCATTGATCTCGATCCGCTGGTCTATCGGTTTCACGAAAGGGGAGTTGATTATCGGATTCTCTATCACTACCTATCTGGGCATTCTCCTTCTCCACGTCAGGAAAGCGATGACAACTCAGATGCCTCTGAAAGTAGAAACACTTGCTGGGCATTTTCATATTTTGTAGATAAATCCCCGACTTGCGCATCTACCAACAGCGGCATTATGCCCTTGTGCCATCCAACCTGCAAGGGTCAATGCGGTTAAAGCTCGAAGGAAACCCAGCGATAAGAGTGTCCATACCGAAAACCTCGTCCATCAGCAATTGCAGGGGCTTGACTTTCTGCTTGTGTACGCACGAATACGCTTTTTTCCGCGCACACCGTTAAATATGCGGTATTAGAATATGCGGCGGAAATGAGTTAGGCTTTGCGCAGAGATAACGGCCGCATGGCCGAATCGAATTGTGGATTCCGGATGCGGCTGGAAAGTGGGTGAGGAGCATGAACGTCATTTCGCGGGAAGGTTTACAACATGTCATTATTGCGGGACTAATCCTGACATTGACGGGCTGTCAGCGTGAAGGGATCAACGTGCAGGTTCCGCCGTTGGCATCGTTGCGGCAGGTGCCGATACAGGTCGTCATGGAACCCACCAGCGTAACTCGACGCGACTTCATGCTCCAAGCAGCGACAAACCGCTACAGATCGGTCCCGCAGCTATACGGCCTGCCGTGGATCAATTCTGAAAGATGTGATGAGCTGTTTATAGAGTATCTCTCTGACGCAAGCCTGTTCCAGGCAGTCCACGCTCAGCTGCCTTTGGAAAAGCCCGAAACGTTCCTAGTCCTACGTCCGCGCGTAACTTTCGGACAGTATGTGCGGCCATCCATTCGTGGAACCATGCTTACGCTGGGTACTGGCCTGATTTATAACATTCTCGGCGTCGAGGGCCTGACCGTCATCGGTTCGAGCGGCGAAGATCAGGTACTCCTCGGCCTCGAACGACTCGACGGTGAGCTTGGATAGCTCCAGCCAGCCGGACTGGCCGACGAACGGCTTGAGGATGCTAATGACGGACCCGCTGCTGGTGTAGTCGAACGTGAGT
>SDBV01013455.1_pt1 | contig 10418 bp, 9 predicted proteins | sample 2277081 | NCBI WGS metagenome assembly SDBV01 (sample SAMN10402039, study PRJNA504765) | marine sediment metagenome | isolation source: marine sediment core GS10_PC15, 223 cmbsf | place: Arctic Ocean: Southern Knipovich Ridge | collected 2010
TGAAGCGATAGAGGTGTACAAGGGACAAGGGGCTGAAATTGTTGAAATAGAGATGCCGCATTTCGATTACGCGATAGCGGCGTATTATATGATAGCAACGGCAGAGGCGTCGAGCAATCTGGCGCGTTTTGACGGTGTGCATTATGGGCATCGAACGGAAAATCCGAAAGATTATATTGAGGTTTATTCGAAGTCGCGGGCTGAGGGGTTTGGGCAGGAAGTTAAAAGGCGTATAATGTTAGGGACTTACGCATTGTCGAGCGGGTATTACGATGCGTATTATTTGAAGGCATTGAAGGTTCGCAATTTGATCCGCGGCGATTTTACCAAGGCGTTTGAAAGCTGTGACTGTATTATTATGCCGGTCTCTCCGACGAGTGCTTTTGCGATAGGTGAAAAGATAGCCGACCCGCTGCAGATGTATCTTTCGGATATTTACACGATAGCAGCTAACCTGGCGGGCGTGCCAGGTATCAGTGTTCCGTGCGGCTTCGACGAGAAGAATTTACCGATAGGTCTGCAGATCCTTACGCCAGCCTTTACTGAAGACAAATTGCTGAGAATAGCAAAAATGTATGAAGCACAAACAAGTTGGAATATCAGAAAACCATCTTTAATTACAGAATAGAGAAATGGGTGAATTAGAATACAAGGTGATTGTCGGCTTGGAGATCCATGTGCAGTTGTGCACAAAGACGAAGATGTTTTGCGGTTGTGAGCTTGTTTTTGGGGCTGAGCCTAACAGCAGGGTGTGTCCTGTTTGTCTGGGCATGCCTGGTTCTCTGCCTGTGATGAATAAGCAGGCGTTCGAATATTCGGTTCTGGCGGCTTTGGCTCTTAACTGCTCAATAGCGGAATTTACCAAGTGGGACAGGAAAAGTTATTATTATCCGGATCTGCCGAAAAATTATCAGATAAGCCAGTACGATCTGCCTTTTAGTGAGAATGGTTTTATCGAGATACCGCTGGAAGATGGACAGACTAAGAATATACGTATAATCAGGGCGCATCTTGAAGAAGATGCAGGTAAGAATCTGCATACCGCGGGCAATTTTTCGCAGGTGGATCTTAATAGAGCTGGTACGCCGTTACTGGAAATTGTTACTGAGCCGGATATGAATAGTGCCGCTGAGGTACGGGCCTTGGCGGTGGAGTTGCAGCGGATAGTTCGGTACCTTGGTGTATCACATGCCGATATGCAGAAAGGACATATGCGTTTTGAGCCAAATATCAATTTGCATATTACCATGGATGGTAAGGTGTACAAGACGCCTATCACTGAAGTTAAGAATCTCAACAGCTTTAGAGCGATCGATGGAAGTGTGAAATATGAGATCCGCAGACAGCTCGACGAATTTATCGAGACCGGTAAAACGATCCAGATGGGCAATAAGATTACCAGAGGCTGGGATGACGGCAGAGGGGTGACAGTTCTTCAGCGAGAAAAAGAAGAAGCTCACGATTACAGATATTTTCCGGACCCTGACCTTGTGCCTGTTAAACTTAAGGGTCAGTGGCTGGAAGAAATTCGCAGCCGATTGTGTGAACTGCCGATCAAAAGGCAGAACCGCTTTGTCAGTGAGTACAAATTAAGCGAATATGATGCTGCAATTTTAACCAGTGAGCGTTCGACAGCAGATCGTTTTGAAGCAGCTGTAAGAGGTGGTGGTGATCCTAAAAGAGTTTGTAACCTTCTTACGCAGACGGGACTGAAAATCGCGAATGAAAAAGGATGTACTATAGGGGAACTAACTATTAAAGACAAGGACATTGCAGCTTTAGCAAAAATGGTCGAAGCAGGTGATATTAGCGCCGGTGCTTCCGGTGTTATATTTGTAAATATGTTAGAAAGCGGGAAAGATCCGCAGTTTATAGCCCAAGAACTTGATCTTGTTCAGAAAAGCGATGCCGGTGAATTGGAGGCGTTTGTCGATGAGGTGATAGCGGCTAATCCAAAGGCTGTTGCCGATGTCACCAGCGGAGGTAAAAGAAGTAAAAAGGCGATGGGTTTTTTGCTCGGTCAGGTTATGCAAAAAAGCAAGGGGCAGGCAAATCCGAAGGTTGTCACTCAGATTTTTTCTAAAAAATTTACTTGACTTTAGGTCTTCAAGAGAGTATAAATCACTTATTAAAAGTGCATCAAAGCAGAGGCTGCTATGGGAAACAACATAGACGTACAGATAGGTGAAGTAAAGACCTGCCAAGGAAACACGATATTGAGATCCAGGGCAATAGGATCATGTATTGCCGTTGCCGCTTGCGATCGGCCCCAAAAGATAGGTTCACTTGCCCATATAATGCTGCCTGGACGTGCGCCTGAAAAGAAGGATTCAGAGCAAAAGACAAGGTATATGACCAATGCCATCGAAGCGATAATCGAACAGATGACGTCCTTAGGGGCAAAGGTTAGTGATATCCAGGTGTTTCTAGTTGGTGGCGGCAATGTACTCGAGAGGGATGACGACATCATATGTCATAGTAACATCGAATCAGCGAAAGAGCTGCTGAAAAAAAACGGTCTGAAATTAACCGCCCATGCTACAGGCGGAGTGTTGCGCAGAACCATATCTTTTGATGTAGGCAGGGGAATAGTTTATTACACAGAAGGTGACAGTTCTGAAATTCAGCTGTGGCCTGAGTAGAAAATAACGGTCTCGATCATTTTTTGAAAACTTTGCTTTCGGTTCCGGCTATTATTCTTTTTATGTTTGCCATGTGGCAAAAGATCACTATAACCGGTATTGCTGCTGCTGTTATAACTAAAGGCCATAGCGTCGCAAAATCCCAGTTTTGTTTTATGGCTATCAACACGATCAAAGTTCCTGGGAAAAACAAAGAAGCGATCATTGACGCCAATGAGATATATCGCCAGATCAAGATGACCGCGGTCCATATTATTATGGCGACAAAAGCGCAAATTGAGTAATAAGGCCAAAGTCCGAGCGAGAACCCGAAACTGGTAGCGACTCCTTTGCCTCCCCTGAATTTCACGTATACCGGAAAGATATGTCCCATGATAGCAGCGATCCCTGTGGCAAGGCGTAAGAAATTTTCTGTAACAGTTGGCTGAGACGATAGAAAAGCGCCAGCGATAAGCATAGGTATCAAGCCCTTAAGGAGATCGAGCGAAAAACAAAGATATCCCCATTTTTTTCCAAGAGCCCTGACAAGATTTGTTGCGCCGATATTGCCTGAGCCAATACTTCGCAGGTCCTTACCGTGAGTTTTGGCAATAATCAGGCCGAACGGGATCGAGCCAAGCAAATATGCTCCGATAATTAAAATTACATATCGCACTTTTGACTCCGTTTTTTGAATATGTGCTGGTAAAGTAACGTTACCTGTTGTGCAGTTCTGCTAATCGAAATTTTTTCTTTTATATTATCGTCAATAATATTCTGTGATGCCAACTGTATATTTTTCGTATCTGTAAAATATATGAGAGCTTGTGTTAGTGCAACAATATTTTTCGGCGTATCGATAATTTTGCCGTGCGTGTCGTTGACGAACAAATCCGCGGCACCATTGAATCTTGTTGTTATCACCGGCTTATCGGCTGCGAGTGCTTCGAGAATAAATCTGCTTGCCGGGTCATAAAAAGTCGGCAAAACAGCGACATCGGTAATAGACAAGGCGTTTTGAATGTGGCGTATAGGTCCTAAGAAGACGATTTTTTTGTCAATGCCGGTTTTCTTTGCGAGATGTCGAAACTTATATGATTTGTCGTGTCCTGCAACTACCAGGTAAGGCCTGCGAGAAGTACGAGTTTGCCAGGCGGATGCAAATGCCAGTATGAGTGGCCTTAGTCCTTTTAGTCTGAAGTTGTTGGCGACGAACAAAAACAGGACGGGTTGATCGGCTTCTTTGAGGTTTAATTTGGCCAATATCTGTGAGCGGAGTTGCTGGGCCTCTTTTGTATTAACAGGCTTATCTGTCCTTACGCCGTTCGGTATGACCGCGAGTCTTTTTTTGTCAATGTTATAGTGACGCTGGAACTGCTCGGCGACATATTCGGAAAGAGCCGCTATTACAGGGCCATCGTTTTTTTTGCACAGTTTTTTTTCAGCACGTAAAAGCAGGGAACGCCTGAAATTGGCGAAAGATGTTATGCGTTTGTAAGTTTTCATGAAGCTGGACTGGTAACTAACCGCGTTACGCAAAACAGCTTCTGCGTAACTGCCTCCTCGCGGCTGATAGATGTCGGCAAATGTAAGTGGCAAAAAGCTGTGAATTATATCATAGGTGTTCTGGTCGAAATGGGCCTTGAGAGAATTTTCGAAGGCTGACAAACAGACACGGTTGGCGTGCTTATGTTTACAGAGGACGCGAATGGCGCCGGAGTTTGTCTGGCCTGTAGCGGCTAATAGCTGAACGTCAAAACCTTTTGCGCTCAATGCCGATGACAGCTCAAAGGCCGATCGCTCAGCGCCGCCGAGCATTATATTAGCTCGTTCTATTATGATGGCTATTTTTTTTTGCATTTGTCGATTATAACCTAAAATTTTCATCATTCAAAGGGTGCTTTTCTGCCTTGCTTGCTATCGTGTCTGGCCATTCTCTTTGCTTTATTTTTAACTTTACCGATGAATTTTTTATCTTTGGTGGTCAATTTGTCACGACCTGTCAGTTGCCTATAAAAGCGCAGGCGATCGGTCCTTGAGAAATTTTTAGCCGGTGCCGAATAGTACAGCTGCGCAATATCTTTGACTCTGAAACGTTCGGCGAAGAAATTGGGTTTAAAGGCCCTGGCCAGGTCTATCAAGTAGAACTTATCGTCTTCACTGTGGAATATATGGCAGAGGTACAGGTCCCGATGACGATAATTTGTCGCATGGAATTTTTTCACAAAGTTTGCCAACTTATCGATAAAATCATTTCGCAGTTTCCGTTTTTGGATACTGGTCGGTTCATCAAAACATGCGGGTAGTTTTTTTTCCAGTGACAGGGCGCCAGCTAATTTTTCTGTAATGATAAAACTTTTCTTTTCAAATATCTTACCCCACAGCTGTCCTCGGCAAATTGTTTTCGGTGCATATATCCCTGCTGTGTTTAACTGGTCTGCTGGTTCAAATTCAAAAGAACTCAGGCTGGCTCGTCTGCGATGGTTTAGCCAACTCTTAAGCTGCACTAAAACAGGCGGGCAGTTGTAACGTTTTAAAAACAGTGTCTTATCAGGTGAAGTTATTTTGAATTGTATCCTGCTTCTGTATGGGGCGAGATTTTTTTTATGAAGATCAGTGCCCAGGCTAAAAGAAAAGACAGAATCGATGGAAGTTATCCCTACATCCCTCAGGGCGGCCTGGTAGTCAGTGTCGACCTTGAACGAGTTGTCAATTTCCACAAAGTTGGGTGCAGTCATAAAGTTTCCTGACAATTATTTTTATCGAGCAGTTTCTTAGCCGCCTGGCAAACTGAGTCAACTGTGATCGAGTCCATACAGATATGCTGATCTTCTTTGCATTTCGGCTTATCGCAGGGCACGCATGGGCCGGTGCCGATTATCTTGATCTCATTTTCGTAATCATTTTGCGTCCAGGCTGGGTTGTTCGGTCCGAAGAGGGTGATTATTTTTCGTTTAAGAGCGATGGCGATATGTCTTGGGCCTGTGTCGTTAGTTATTACCAGAGAGGCCTTAGAGAAAAGCGATTTTAATTCGCCGATGGTCAAGTGTTTTTGCCCCAGGTTGATAAGTTCGTGTTTACCTGCATCGCAAATTTGTTTGGCAATAGCAATTTCGGCCTGGTCAGTTGATATTGAGACGAAAACTTCGGCGTTGTAATTTTCTATCAGCCAATCGGCGAGTTTTGCGAATCTTTGGTTTGGCCAGCATTTACTTGGTCCGAAAGCTCCTCCTGGAACGAGGATAACCGAAGGGCTGTCAGATCGGCCTATCTGGGGCAGTTTATCTTTTAGTCTTTGCTCGTCTTGTGGGTCGATGAGCAGTTCGGTATTTCTATTGGAAGTATCGGCGCCGAGCCATGAGGCGATAGCGAGATAGTAATCGAGCATAGATACCGGCTTGAAGGAGCCGTTGGTCAGTTTGGGGGGATAGAGCTTTTGTGTAAGTAAAAAACTGCGTCCTTCACGCGCATAGCCGATGCGTGTTGGAATCTTTGCCCAAAAAACAGCTAACGCCGAGGCGAAAGAATTCTTCAAAAGGATCGCATGGGTGAATTTGTGCTGTTTGAGCAGGCCAGCGATCTTAAAAGGGTTATCGCAGGTTTTATCGAGCCAATGGTCGTTGAAGTTGCCTGGCGAGAGTACCAGGCGGACCAGGGGGCTGGCGAAGAAATATATCTGGGCGCAAGAGAAATGTTTTCTTATCGCACGCAGAGCAGGGGTGCAAAGGATCGCGTCCCCCATAGGGGAGGCAAGCCAGAGAAGAATCTTTTGTTTCGAATCATCCATATTGGGATTTGATTTTAATAAAGGCCCAACTATTTGCGGTTCTGCATCGTATAAAAAGTCAAAGCCATCAATTGAAAGACCACGGCAAATCCGATCGCGATAAAGATCGTACTATCATTCCTTGCACCAGTTGGGCTCACCAGGAATCCTATACTTATCAGCAGGCAAAGCAGTACGAGCATTTGGACTATGCCGGCCAGTAGTCTCATCGTGGAAAAGTCATCAAATTTTCCCTGCCGATGCGTTCTTTTGAGTTGATCCAGGATGCCGGTAAGTAATTCTGCCGTCTTATCATTAGAGCTAATCAGCTGGGTGGGTTCGACAGGTGTTTGGTTGATATTCTCGACGGTGTTTTTTTTCGGCTCTGTCTTTGGTATTTCCGGCGACTTATCATAGGTTTGTTTTGCAGTGGCTGAACGATTATGTTTTTTAATAATGTTTACCGCCTCCTTTATATTTACCGCAGTGCAGTTGGGTTTTACACTATCCTGTTTAGATTCTTTAAAAAGTGAGGGATGATCTATCAAAATCGTTTTACATCCAGCCCGAGAGCCGGCTTTAATGTCACGGCTGCTGTTGCCGATCATCCATGACTTGCTAAGGTCTATTTCGAGTTCGTCGGCGGCAGTAAGGATCATTCCGGGATTGGGTTTTCTCATTTCGCTTTCTTTACGGTACTTTTCAATTGCCGCGTCAGGATGGAACGGACAATAATAAATACCGTCCAAAGAAACGCTTTTCATTGTTAAAAGAGATCTTAATCGCTCATGAATTTTTTCGAGGATCTTTTCGGTGACAATGCCTCGAGCAATGCCGGACTGATTTGTGATAACAACGAGTTTATAGCCCATAGCTTTGAGGTCGCTAAGAGCCTGGGCGGCACCATCGAGCAGCTTTACCTGGGCGGGGTCGTTGATATAGCCTGGGTCCTCAATCAAGGTATCGTCACGGTCGAGGAATATCGCTTTGTTGGATTTATTGGTCACGTTTTTTTTCCAGAGATTTCATTTTTTCAATTGTCAAAGTCGAGCTTTTGTCTTTTACAAGCTGTGCCAGGACAACTTTTCCGCCGGATGATTCGACGAACTCACGTCCGACAACGCCTTTGTCCTTCCAGTCCTCGCCCTTTACCAATACATCGGGTTTCACTTTTTTGATAATATTCAGCGGGTCGTATTCTTCGAAGATCGTAATATAACCGACGTTTTCCATTGCCGCAAGTACAGCGGGCCTGTCGTATTGATTGTTGATGGGTCTTTGCGGGCCGTTGATCGATTTGACCGAGGCGTCGCTATTGATCGCAACAACTAATATGTCACCTTGGGATTTGCTGAACTTGAGGAATTCGATGTGTCCCTTGTGTATCACATCAAAGCATCCGTTGGTAAAGACGATGGTTTCTTTTTGTTTTCGATGCCAGTCCAGTTCATGAACAAGTGACTCGACGGGCCTGAGTTTTCCTTTTTTGCCTCGGTTTCGAGAGACGATCTCATTTATGATCTCCTGGATAGTTACCGGTACAGCGCCGAATTTTTCCACTTCGATACCGCCTGCAAAGTTGGCAAGTTGTACGGCAGTTTCATAATCGCAGTTGGCTGCCAGGGTAATCGCTAACATAGCCAGTACCATATCGCCGGCTCCTGTAACGTCGTAAACGGTTCGTGCGAGAGTCGGGATATTTTCGCTTATTTGGCCTGCTTTAAGATATGCGCCTTCTTTATCAAGTGTAATTACTACAGCATCAAGTTGTAATTCCGAGCTGAGCAGATCGGCGGCTTTGGCAGCTGCTTCGATGGTGTCGATCTCGAAGCCGAGCATTGTAGAAGTTTCCTGGCGGTTGGGCGTAATTAACGTGGCAGATCGATATTTCAAATAGTCACCATCGATAGCTGGGTCGACTAAAACTTTTTTTTCAGCATTGGCGGCGAGAGTGATCATTTCTTTGCAAACTGATTCAGATAATAAACCCTTGTTATAGTCCTGCAGGCAAACAATGTCGGCTTCGGCGAGTTTATTTTTATAAATCCTTAAAATCTTTTCGCAGTTTTTGTCATCTAAAGGCTCGGAGGATTCTTCGTCCATTCGAAATAGCTGCTGCTGATGTCGATGCTGCGCTAAGCCTATCAGTCTTTGTTTGCTGATAGTTGGGCGATTGGCGTCAGTCAAAAGGCCATCAGTCTGTGCGCCGGTTTCTTTGAGCATTTTGGCAAGGGTCTGGCCGTTACTGTCTTTTCCGATAACTCCGAGACATAAGGGCTCTGCGCCGAGAGCTGCCAGGTCCGCTGCCACAGAACCTGCTCCGCCGCAACTGTACTCGGTTCTGGTGATTTTTAATACCGGCACAGGGGCTTCAGAGCTTATCCGCAGGGCGTCGCCGTAGATGTAGATGTCGAGCATAAAATCGCCGACCACCAGCACCTTAGGTGAGCCAAGATTCGTAACAGTTTTCAATAGCTTTTCATACATCCGGTACACTGCCAATGTTATATGTTTTTCGGTATTCTATCTGCTAATGTCGTTTCAATCAAGTCTCTTATCTTTTCTGCCCCAGCAACAATGTCCAGCTCGATCTCTAAATATGCGATTGCTTTGTTTCCAGAAGCGGTTATCTTATTGCTGTCTTTTTGAGTTGTTAAGATGAGATCGGCGTTTAACTGCTCTGCCTGGGTGCAAATGTCGTTAATCTCATTGTTACTGTAATGATAATGGTCGTTGTAAGTTTTTGAACCAACGATATCGGCGCCGAGTTTAGTTACAGTATCAAAGAAAGCCTGCGGATTTCCAATTGCGCAAAAGGCGAATATTTTTTTTTCCTTTAACTCGTCGAGGGTTATTTGCCGGCCGTCGATCGTCTTGGCGGTTTTCGGGTTGTGTGTTGCCTTTGCGATTATCAGACGATCGTTTACCGAGAGTAGTTTTTGTTCGATGGCGTTTAGTTTTTCTGTGCTGATCAGGTCAGACCTTGTGATAATTACGGCATGGGCTCGTTTCAATGCAGTGATTGGTTCTCTTAGGGAACCAGCCGGCAGGAGTTTGCCGTAACCGAAAGGTACCGTTGCGTCGATGGTGACAATGTCGATGTCCCTGTGCAACCTTCTATGCTGTAAACCATCATCGAGGACCAATATCTTTGCGTTGAATTTTTTGGTCGCTTCGGCTGCGCCAGCTACGCGGTCGGAGTTTATGATCACCTGGGCATTGGGGCAGTTCTCGGCTAAGATAGCAGGTTCGTCGCCGCTGCTTTGAGTTGATTTGTAGCCTCTTGTTAGTATTGCGCATTTTTGGTTTAGTTGTTTGCAAAGCCAGATTACCATTGGGGTTTTGCCTGTTCCGCCTGTGGTTATATTGCCGATACTTATGACGACAGCGTCGGCACGATGGGTCTTTAAGCAGCCTTTAGAATACAGTAAGTTGCGAACAGCTACCACGAACGCATACAGAAAAGCCGGGATGCGCAAAAGAACACGCAGGGCCGACGCTGCAACGCCTCGGTTTTGTCCCGAAATCAATTCCCTGTAAGCCCGCTGATCCATATTTAGAACCTTACGGATTACGAATTCATTTTTTTGATAATCGCGTCAGCCATTTGGCTTGTACCTACGGCTGTCGGGTCGTCGCGGTCCGGCTTCATGTCGTAGGTGACGTCTTTACCTTCTTCGATTACCGCTGCTGTCGCGTTTTCTAAGTTATCAGCCTGGGCCTGTTTGTCTAAATGCCGGAGCATCATTACTCCGCTGAGTATCAGTGCGACAGGGTTGACCTTGTTTTGGCCTTTATATTTTGGTGCGCTTCCGTGAGTTGCTTCGAAGACTGCGCCTTTTTCGCCGATGTTAGCTCCTGGTGCAACGCCCAATCCGCCGACCAGGCCTGCACAAAGGTCACTGATAATATCGCCGTAAAGGTTCGGCAGAACGATCACGTCGTAGAGTTCGGGTTTTTGTATCAACTGCATACACATATTGTCAACGATGCGGTCCTCGAATTCGATATCGGGATATTCCTTTGCAACT
>SDBV01013456.1_pt1 | contig 10418 bp, 8 predicted proteins | sample 2277081 | NCBI WGS metagenome assembly SDBV01 (sample SAMN10402039, study PRJNA504765) | marine sediment metagenome | isolation source: marine sediment core GS10_PC15, 223 cmbsf | place: Arctic Ocean: Southern Knipovich Ridge | collected 2010
TATTTGTGGGATTAGATGCGGCTTGTTGGAAGTATTTGAATCCATTACTTGAAGATGGGCGTTTGCCTACTATTACTAAGTTGATGGAGACAGGCTCTTGGGGAGTGCTTGAATCAACTTTACCTGCCCAGACTCCGACAGCTTGGTCTTCAATCATCACTGGAAAAAATCCTGGGAAGCATGGTATTTTTGACTTCCTGTTGAGAATACCTGGGAGTCAACAATTTGTTCCCGCAAATGCAGAACTAAGGCTGGGGACTCCGTTTTGGAAATTGTTGAATGATCAAGGATATCGGGTCGGGTTAGTCAACATACCATATACATGTCCGATAGAGCCTTTTGATGGTTTTGCGGTGTGTGGATTTGGGAAACCAGATTCGATTGAAGGTGTTGTATATCCTGAAAACGAAAATAGTTGGATGGGGGAGCACTTTAAGGATTTTAAGCCTGTTGTTAATCCAAAACTCCTAAGAACCGGAACGCCTGAAGAGATCTATAAAGCTGAGCGAGAGCATCAAGCTATGTTCATCAGTATTGCATTAGAACTTTCCAAGCGAAATAAAATAGATGTTCTGGCGATAAATTTGTTGTTTCCCGATCACGCCAATCACAAGATGCCGAAAATGGAAGACGTTGAACAAGCAATCTGCGAATCAGATACTGACTTGGATCGATTGATTCAAGGTTATGAACCTGATAATGTGATGCTATTTTCTGATCACGGCTCAAGACGGGTTAAGGGTGATTTTCTATTGCATGCCTGGTTAAGAGATCGTGGTCTTTGTGTCCAGCTCCCACGAACACCATCTGAACAGCAGGGGGCAGTAAACTGGGTGTTAAAGCGATTGATGGAGAAAAAGGGTTGGTCTGGAATTCCAGAAAAAATTGCCAGAAACCTGGCAAAAGGTGTTCTACTCGGGATGCCATATAATAATTCATCCAGATTTTGGAGATACTTTGAGCGTCAGGTGCCTTACGCATACGAACATGTCTTTTTCAGTGGTGAAATCGATATGACCCGATCACCTTTCTACCTCGGTTCATCGTATGCAGGTTTACTTTACTTTAATGATAATGGTCATAATATAGGTGATTTTTTTGCATTGGGAAATTCGAACAGACTATCTGAAATCATTGAACAGCTTTCTGAGATATCTGATCCTGAAACTGGCGAAAGAATTTTCTCAGGAGTTTTCAAATCCGAGTCTTTATATTCAGGCTCAGCAGTAACACTTGCCCCAGATTTGGTTCTCGATTTCTATGATTCTCCCTGGAATATTCTGGGGACTTTTCGTCGAGGTTATGTGGGAGAGTCGGTACATGGCCGGTATTATTCAGAGAATTATAATGATTATGGACACCATAGTCGTAAAGGAATTTATGTCTTCTCAGGTCAAGATTTTAAGACTGGTAGCTCTGGAAACAAAGGCCATGTGATGGATATTCCGGCCACACTATTACAAATCTATGGAATCCCTGTGCCAGAAGATTATGATGGAATTCTATTAAGGGAGGTCATTGATCCTGAATTTATCCAACACCATCCACTTCAAACTCAACCTGGGGATGAGGTTGATGATCAATCTAGATTTGACGATTACTTAAGGGAAGAACCAAAAAAAATGCTCGAACACTTGAAAGCCCTCGGTTACTTGGATTAGGTCCAAGAAAGTCTCAAGGACAAGGAATGATTCCGCGCATATTTATTGGAGGTACTGGACGAAGCGGTTCCTGGCTATTATATAAGATTTTGGGTAGCCATGAAGATATCCACACATTTCCAACGGAATTGCGCTTTATCGTTGACCCGGGAGGCTTGCTTGAATTGGCAGATGCCTTAACTGATAATTACTCGCCAACCTTAGCCCGTGAAACTCTTTTCTGATTTGAACGACTTATGCGGGTTTATCTGGCAACCTATGGCAAAGCCTCTTATGCTGCAATCGATCTCCCGGAATGGTTGGGCAGAGATTTCTATTGGAAAAGATTGGAACAATTCTGCTCTCAATTAGTGGAATTTGACCATGAAGCATTCTATTGGAATCGTGAGATGACCGATAGTGGACGAGTGATGCGGTTGAGGAATAAATTTCAGGGGATTATTAGAATGGCTAATCACAAGGATGTGGAGAATTATTGGGAGGCATCGAATACTCTTAGAAGAGAAGCAAAATATTATTCAAATCGTTCTGAATTCATCGACCTGGCGAGTAATTTTGTGGAGGATTTATTAATTGGAGTAGCAAATAGCAACGGTAAAATAACTTGGTGTGAAAAAACACCACAGCACTAGTTTCACCTCGATTTCATTTGGGAGCTTTTTCCTGATAGTTTTTTTATACATATTAAGAGAGATCCAAGGGGCGTTGTTTACTCGCTCTCAAAGCAGCGGTGGGGTCCAAGAACCATTTCCGATGCCTGTAAGTTTATTAAAGGGGTTTATGAACGTTGGTTTGATCTTAAATCCACCTTAGATTTTACACCTCGCCGATATTTCGAATTGAAGTTGGAGGAATTAGCTGATGCTCCCGATGAATTTCTTGAGAGAATAGCTTCAATTGGTGAGTTCGATACTCGATTTCAAAATTCTCCCGAGATAATCCGATCTAAAGTGGATTACTGGAAAAACGAGATGTCAAGCGAAGAAATAACTCTTGTAAATGAAAATTTAGGTGATTACATCGAACAACTGGGTTATGAACTTTAGTATGAGATTTGTTAGATGCTTCATCTTTTTAGTATTGATTTGGATGGTCTATTTTTGATTTTGGTTACTGATTCCAGTTTTTATTTACCGTTAATGATTATATGTATTTAGAAGTCTTATGCGACTTGCTTATGTAATCCAAAATGTTGGTAACATAGATTTCACAAAAGACGTGGGGGATACGGTACCTGTTAAAAATACTTTACTTGGTTTACAAACAGCCGGATATCATGCTGATTGTTTTAAGCTCGACCATCAATCTGTTATTTGTATAGAAGATGTCTCATATCCCGAACAATTTTTTGAATTACCTCTTGGATTGAGTGGCTCCCAATCATTTCGATTTCTTGAGGGAGGTTTTCGTCGCTTACAAAGACTACTTGGTCTTCCTTATTCCGCTTTTATTGACAGTTTTAGGTTTTATGAAGGATGTGTTCGTTTCTTGCCTGATTATGATATTTGTCATGAACACAATGGATTATTTAGTATTGGTGCATCTTATGCTTGCTCGCAGTTGGGGATTCCATATATTCTAACTTTCAGTGCTGATCCTTTGTTGGAATTAAGTTTGATTGGTAAACCGTTGAGAGGCATTCATGAATACATTGCCCGAAAGGAAGCCATGTTTTCATATCAATTGGCTGAAAGAATTATCTGTGTATCAGAACAAGCGAAAAATCATTTGATCGATAATTGGCAAGTGATGCCAGACAAGATTTGTGTAATGCCAAATGGCGTTGATATTGAGCTATTTGGGAATCCTCATGATTCAAGGATGATCCGTTCTGAATATGACTTAAAAGATGATTTTGTTGTCGGATTCGTAGGCGGATTTCAATATTGGCATGGGCTCGAGCGGTTGCTAGAAAGTTTCAACATGGTTAAGTCAAACATTCCTAATTCTACGCTCCTATTGGTTGGAGATGGTCCAGTCAGAGTTGATATTGAGACAATGGCGAAAGAAATGGATTTGTCTAATTCCGTGATAATTACTGGCCTAGTCCCTCAACAGCGTGTTCCAGAGTTAATGTCAGCTATGGATCTGGCCGTCTTACCATACCCACAACTTCCCAAAGATCTATGGTTCTCACCGCTAAAACTATATGAATATATGGCAGCTGGAAAAGCAATCGTCGCGTCTGATTCAGGACAGATTAGTGATGTTATAGCCGATGGGTACAATGGCATATTGGTCAATCCGGGCGATGCAATTGATCTAGCGAATGCAATTATTCACCTTTTGCAAGATCCTCTAAAGAGAGTATTTCTGGGACAAAATGCTCGTCGAGAGGCAATAGCAAATCATTCTTGGGACAATTACATTGGACGCTTGGAGCAGATTTATTTGAGTGTTTTAGATAGCTCGATCGCATCGGGAAGACTTAGCGGAGAGTCAATGTGATCAGAACGTTAATAGAGAAAATATTTTTTACTTTGTCCATCTTGGCCATTCTAACTGGTTTATCGTTCCAATTGGTTGAGGCACAAATTTTTACATCCCAATGGACATCACCGGAACAATTATCAAGTGAAAGTGCTCAAGCAAGTCGGGGCTACATGATCAGTGATCAATTTGGTTATGTCCATGTATTTTGGTCTGAATCTGTATTATCTTCACCAATTTCGAGCATTCAATATTCTCGGTTTGATGGAAACACATGGTTGCCTCCGCTCGATATATATATAAGCCCACCGAATGCTGCAGTAAATTTCCTAGATCCTTTCGTTGATAGAGACGGTACACTTCATTTGATTTGGGCATTATCAAATACTGGTCCGATACTTTACTCAAACGCTCCTGCACACGACGCGTACTCTGCAAGAAAATGGTCTAAACCGATAATAATTGATGCTCCTGCTTTTTCAGCAAAACTATTGGTGGATTCCGAAGGGACTCTGCATGTTTTTTATTCGGAATCCTATGGAAATATGCCTGGCGTTTATTACATCAAATCACTAGATCAGGGTAATACTTGGACCAGCGCATTTCACCTCGATCCAGATATTCCTGACGGGTACACGCCTTTTAATGTTTCTTTCGATATTGATAGTAGTGGTGGCTTACATACATTATGGTATTACGTCGATCCAACGACAACCAACATTGAATGGATACGTTATTCACGATCGATGGATGGTGGGAATACCTGGGAATTACCATTTACGATTGATAAAGCTGATGAGGCTCCTGGAGAATTACGAGCGGCTTATCCTGAATTACTTGTGAACGACCAAACTGTGCAAGTGATATGGGCTGGAGAGAAGGAACTTCATAGAGAGCATCGTTATTCACTCGATGCTGGAAAAACATGGACCAAACCAAATCTGATTTGGGGGAATTTAGTAGGACAAGCACTTGGTGGCGGATTGGCAGTTGATTCGTCTGGGCGTTTACATTATACTGCCCAGGTTCGTTATCCGATGGGAATTTACCATGCCTATTGGGATCAAGATAATTGGTCAATTCCCACATTAGCTTATTTTATTCAAAGGGCTTATGATGAGTCATTTGGTGAACGCATCCATGCGCATAATGTCCGGTTAGCTATAAGGAATGGAAACCAGTTAGTGATCACTTTTACTTCCTCTCCCGGTGATCCCCAACTTGTACTTTACGAAATACATCGCACATTGGATGACGTTCCAGAAATGGCGTCGATTCCCATACCTGCTCCAACTATATCCCCAACTGCAACAACTACTGAAACACCAGTGGATATAGAGCCAACGCAGCTGCCCACATTTGCCGGCGATCCCTCTTCCCAACTTATTAATGAGTACAATCCAGCAGTTGGAGTTATCTGGGGTTTATTGACATCTCTAACAATTCTCATTAGCGTGGTTGTGTATCAGTTTCTTAAAAATCGGTAATTTGAACCGATCTTTAAGTTGGTAATCCGGAATGCTCTGTTGGGAGGACTATTCACGAGTTCAGTAATTGTCCTGATAAATGATCCAGAATAGAGATATCGAAATTGTGTGAATCAAGGTTTGTTGAATGCTAATCTTCGAATCGGTCCAACACCAAGCAGTTAATCATATTTATTATTTGGAAGTATTGTTGTGACTCTTTCTCGTCCAGTAAAAATAATTATGGGAAAGCTGAATAATCGGATAAAAGCATTTGGAATAATATATTTGAAACCGATTCATCAACGGGTAGATAATCCAACAAGGACAACAAAACCAATATTTCTCGTTGGTTGCGGACGTTCTGGTACCAGTATGTTAGTCTTTCGATTGGCAAAATCATGGCAGATTGAATTATTCAATGAAAATCATCCAGCAGCGTTCCAAAATTTTCGAATCCGCGATCTTGCTACGATTGAGGAAGTTATTGATAGGAGTTGCGCGGGATTAGCATTATTTAAACCAATTTTGTCAACTCCGCAAACCCCACTTTTGATGTCATATTTCCCAACATCACAGGTGATCTTTGTGTTCAGACATTATTATGATGTGATCAACTCATCTATTAAACGGTTTGGTCTACTGAACAGGCTTGATCATGTTAACGCATGGGTTAATGATGATTTCGCAGAATTCGGAGCTTATCAACCTCCTGAAAATACAAAAGAAATTATCTGTTCGTTATGGGCGCCTGCATTATCTCCGGAGACTGGTGCAGCACTCTATTGGATATTCTATAATCAGCTCTTTATCGATATGAAGCTCAATCAAAACGCCCGAGTATTACTGGTGAAATACGAATCCATAGTAAACAATCCAAAGAGTGAGTTTGAAAGGATATGTAGTTTCCTAAATCTCAGGTTTGAAAAGGATTATGGGGCTGGGATCTTCTCCACCTCTGTGAAGAAAAATGCTCCCCCAGACATAGACGAAAAGGTCAGAGAGGTTTGTGATAACCTTTGGATTCGTTTGTGTCAAGAGCTGGGAGTAAGCGAGGAATTCGATTAGGCGAATGCGGATATTAATCATTTCGAATTACTATCCTCCGGCAGAATTGGGTGGTTGGGAGCAATTGACCTCGAATGTTGCTCAGGAACTCAGTGACCGAGGTCACCACATCCATATCTTGACCAGTAATTACCAACTCGAGACCATCGGTCAGCAAGAGTCAAATATAACCAGGGGGCTTTACTTAGAGAGCAAAGACCCAATTAATTACCATGTCCACTATACACTCATCCATCGTTGGCAAGAACGTAGAAATATTGAGCGCCTGAACCACACTGTGGATTATTTCAAACCCGATATTATCTATATCAACGGCATGTGGAACCTGCCGCACAGCTTAGCGAAGAAAGCAGAGCAATTACTTCCAGGTCGAGTGATTTACTACATCGCCAGCCACTGGCCTACTGAGCTCGATGCGCATACTGCCTATTGGTCTATACCAACGAATGGTTCGTTTAGACAGGTATCAAAGGCTTTGATTAGCCTTATCATCAAAAATTTTTTTAATCCTGGTACTCCAAGAAACCAATTGGATTTTAATCTGGTTTTATGTGTGAGTTCTTTTATGCAAGATTATTTGGTCGAGGAAGCTCATGTTCCTAGAGAACGAACGCGAGTAGTCCATAATGGGATCGAATTGGAGTTATTTAGGATTAAACCAGATGGTACGAATAACGAGATAATACGTTTACTCTACGCGGGAAGGCTTTCACCAGACAAAGGGGTTCACACGATCCTTGAGAGCTTAGGTATGATCCGAGAGGAGCATCCATGTTTACCTCTTGAACTCTCAATATATGGTGGAGGTGCACCAGATTACCAATTACAACTCGAAAAACTCGTACAAGATCACAATCTAGAGAAATGGGTATTTTTCCATGGCATAGTCCCGCGAGATGAGATGCCGCGCGTAATTGAAGCTCATGATGTATTAGTTTTCCCATCAATTTGGCCTGAACCTTTGGCGCGTATCATCCAGGAAGCAATGGCTTGTGGTTTGGTGGTGATAGGTACATCAACGGGTGGAACTCGAGAGATCCTGCTTAATGGTGTCAACGGATTGACTTTTGAAGCCGAGAATGCTCAATTGTTAGCTTTGAAGATCGTGCAAGTCATTGATGATGGAGAATTACGTGCCAAACTTGCTCGAGCTGCTCACCAAACCGTAGTTGAAAGATTTTCTCTCACTCGCATGGTTGATGAAATAGAGGAGAATTTTAATTGGCTCTTTACTCAGAAGGAGCCTTCAATTGAGTAAGCCAAATGTCATCTTGCTGACGGTTGACACGCTCCGCGCGGATAGGTTGGGGAGTTATGGATTTCATCCGACAATAACTCCGAAGATTGACCAATTGGCTGAAAGCGGGATTCGCTTCACACAGGTAATAACCGGGGGTTCGTGGACTCAAGCTGCGTTTCCAGTGATATTAACTTCGACATATGCTTCGATGTATGGTGGTTGTTTAGGAACTCTGGCGTCTGAGCGACCATCCCCAATTCAAGTTTTATCCGATGCAGGATATTCAACGGCCGCATTTACAACCAGCCCACTGTTGAGCAGAAACTATGGCTATGATAAGAGTTTTGATGAATTTGTTGATCTGAATCCTGGAGAAAGAGATCCAAGTTTAAGGAAATTCAGAGGGGGACATTTCCTGTTGCAGAAATCAATTACCCATCACTTATCTCGCTTGGTAGGAGTGCGAACACGACCTGCGAAAATATACTCATCAGCGGAGGAATTAACCAATCGGGTTAACCAATGGATCGGTGAAAATAATGAGCCCTTCTTTATCTGGGCTCATTACATGGATGTCCATTGGCCCTACCACTTAGAAGAGTTTTTAACACAGCCAAATCAAATCGCACAAGCTTGGAGGGATTTAGTCCATCTTCATGATGCAAATTGGAACGGAGCAGTTATCACACCTGTACAGCAAGAACATTATATCGACCTTTATGAAAGAGCAGTTGCTTATACTGATCTTCAATTGGGAAAACTGCTCGATTATTTATCCGAGAGTGGGCTGGATCAAAATACAATTATTATCTTGCTCTCGGATCATGGTGAAGAGTTTCTCGAGCATGGTCGCTGGGGGCATTGGGAAAATAATCTTTACGACGAGATATTAAAAGTTCCACTTATAATAAGAATTCCTGGAGTTGGCGGGAGAGTTGTGATTACTGAACAGGTGCAAACTCTGGATTTAATGCCAACTATACTAGACCTTTGTGATTGTATCCCTCCTGATGGCATGAAAGGGAAAAGTTTTGCATCGCTTTGTGGAAAAGGGAGAAGTCAATTTCAACCACGGGTAGCAATCAGTGAGATGTGGCGAGATTCCTGGCATATTATTGCGGTGAGAACAGAAGAATATAAATATATATGGGATAGCAAACATCCACAGATTCCTCAACTTTATGATTTGCAGACAGATCCGGGGGAAAAGCATAATTTTGCCGCTGATTTTCCTAGGGTAGTTGAAGAATTGCAAGCAACTGTTGAAATAGTTCTTCAAGAGGGGGAGAAAACTAAATCAGAAAATCTAACGACTCCTGATCTGGATAAAGATATGGTGGATCGCTTGCGCGATTTGGGGTATGTCGAATAAGATGAAGGTTTTACATCTTTCTTCCTACTTCGCACCCGTAGGTGGTATCGAAACTTATATTATTAATTTACTCCATAAACTGGAAGAAAATAATATCGAGAATGTGCTCATTCATCGAAAAGCTCACCAAAGAACAGTTCATTCGAATAACAGCAAGGTATATTTTGTACCCACCAATAATCTTGATGAACAGAATAGAGAAAAGATTAGACAGATTGTCTCAGATGAAGCACCGAACATATCATATCTACATGACATTTATGATCCCTATCTCATCAAGTTAGTGAGTGAAATGTGTCCAGCAATTGGTTATGTTCATGTTTTTTATCCTGTTTGTCCCGGACTAGGAAAATTATATAGAAAAGACGATGAAGTATGTCGTAGACCTTTTGGCATTGGTTGTATCCCGATGATTTATCTCAAAGGGTGTGCTAGTGCTCGTCATCCTTCAAGTGTTTACCGTATTATGAATACTGTCAATCAGTTTCTCAATGCTTATCGACAGTTAGACCGGGTTATCGTAGCAAGTCGCTACATGAAGGAATTAATGGTCCAAAATAGCATCTCAGAAGATCGAATTGAAATATTGCCGCCAATTTCAACTTTACCTCAGATACCTAATGATTATAGAAGCCACACTGAACAAAAATCAACTAAGGTATTGTTTGTGGGAAGATTGGAGTATGAGAAAGGATTACCATATCTATTGAGAGCCATGGCTGGTGTTAAATCCAATTATGAACTGATCATTGCTGGAGATGGTAGTCTAAAACAAGAATACCTTGAATTAGCTCAAGAACTGGGATTATCAGACAACGTTAAGTTTGTGAATTGGCTTTCAGCGAGTGCGTTAGATAAACTGTATTCCGAATGTGCTGTTACCGTGATGCCAAGCATTATGCCGGAACCATTTGGAATTGTTGGAATCGAATCAATGGCTAATGGAAAACCTGTAATTGCATTTGATGTAGGGGGAATACCGGATTGGCTGATTGATGGATACAATGGGTTTTTGGTACCTGCAAAGGACATCTCGTTTTTATCACAAAAGATAGATTTATTGCTTTCAGATAACGAATTGTCAATACAATTTGGAGAGAATGGGCGAGAATATGTTGAAAACCATTATTCACCTGATGTTCTTACAACTCGATTAATCAATATATTTTCATCTGTTATCA
>SDBV01013457.1_pt1 | contig 10418 bp, 8 predicted proteins | sample 2277081 | NCBI WGS metagenome assembly SDBV01 (sample SAMN10402039, study PRJNA504765) | marine sediment metagenome | isolation source: marine sediment core GS10_PC15, 223 cmbsf | place: Arctic Ocean: Southern Knipovich Ridge | collected 2010
AATATTCGCCGGTTGCAACGAATCGCAAAAAACTTGGGGCAAAGGCGAACTGCCTGCTGACTATGTAGCCCTTTTCGGCGACGACAACACTGCACGGCTTAACAAAGCACAGAACGACTTGCTTAACAAGCATCAGGCGTTGCTTCGCGGCATTGATCGGGAAGACGGCTCGCACATTAACGGGATTGTCGATTTGGTTTTGAATCTTCAAAGTCGCGTAACGGCGTTAGAGGCTGTTGACCCGAACGAGATAGCGGATATAAACACGAGACTTGATAGACTGGAAAAGGAAATAAATGAAAAGATTTTTCAAAGACTCGCTTTACCTACGAAAGAAAGCGAGGGGCATCTCCGCTGGGTAAAAGGACAAAGATATTTCAACAAAGGGCATTTAGAGTTTTACGATGGCAAGTGCTGGATAAAAATAGATTAGTAGTAACTAAAAACTAAATAAGCAGTAGAGCACCACCTATAAAATAGACGCTCGCATTTTCATCCTACGTTGGATGAGTGCGGGCGTTTTTTTATTAACCTTAAATAAAGGAAAGTAAGATGGCAAAAGAAGACTTAAACAATAGTCAGTCAGTCGCTGACGGAGACTTAAAAGACGCTGATTCAGTCAATCAGCAAGGCTTAGACAGTGCAGGTTCAGCCGACCAGCAAAATCAGGATGTATTAGCTGATGGTACAAGTAAAGACAAGCCTGTTACTTATGCTGACGTAGAAAAAGCTGTCCAAGGCAGAAAAGCTGCCGAAGAGATTGCTGCGCAAGCGCAAAGAGACCTTGAAATCATGCAACAGGTTCAACAGATGGCTTCTCAACAAAACACGGCTCAGACGGCAGGCACGACCTATGAACAGGCCATGCTTAACCTTGGTTTGACGGCGGACGATATGTATGACGGCACTAACAATGTCAATGTCAACGTCGAGAAATCAAGGCTTGACGGGATTGTCAACCAACAGCAACAGGCATTTAATGTCAACCAGCAGTTCGTGGCAAGTCATTCTGATTTTTCACAAGTCGTTGGAAGTGTAAATCCATCGTCAGGGCAAATAATATCGCTTACGTCAGAAGCTCAGGCGTTAGTGCAAAGAAAACCGTATTTAGCAAACGCTTCTTATCAGGCGGCTTACGAGGAAGTATTGCAGGCTCGTAAACTTGCCGAACTTGAAAAGACATCTACTGCCAACGAGGAACACCTGAACCGACAGAACGCTGATAATGCTACCGCACCAATGGGCGGCTCTGCCGCAGGTGGTGGCGGTTCAGAGCAGAATCACAGCATCGCACTTATGAGCCGCGAACAGGTGGAAGCCGAGGAAACGAAGATTGCTAACGGTGATTACGATTAGAAAGGAATTAACAAATGCCAATAAATAATAATATGATAACCACAACGAGGGTCAATCATCCGATTCACATCTTTTACCACTCTAAGGTGTTACTCAGGGTCATTGACGCTTTTATTTATGTAAGATTTGGAAAAAAGGATTCAATGCCGCAACATGCGGGCGATATCAGTAAATGGCGTAGATGGGGCAACCCCGACGCTCAGACCGTACCGCTGATCCAGGGTGTCGATCCTACACCAATTCTCTTGTCGAAGACCGATATACAGGTGCAGTTAAGAGAGTATGGTGCGTACATTATCACAAGTTCGTGGATGACCTTTACAGGCATCACGGACGACCAGAACCAGATGGCGAACATTCTTCTGGACAACATGCGTAAGACGATTGACACGCTCACCAGAGATGTTGCAAGCGGTACTGCATCGCAGACCACAGCTTCTAACGGTTCGGGAACCCAGACGTTTATCAATAAGACAGACCTTGACATTATCGTGACGAATCTTTTGGTTCAAAATACCCAGATGATCGAGTCGCAACTTAGTGCCGGAACAGGCCAGGGAACATCGCCTATCAGATCGTCGTTTATCGGTATCTGTCATACGGGACAGCGAACGCAGCTGTCAAAGGTTAGCGGGTTTAAGCATGTCAGTAACTATTCTCAGACGGGTCAACAGATGCTTGACGAGTTTGGTGCTACCGATGACATCCGCTGGTTGCTTACGACTAATGCGCCACGTTCAACACCTACGACCGGTTATCAGAACCTTATCTTTGGAAAAGAGTTTTATGGAACCACGAAGATTAAGGGGAGTTCGGCTGGTGGAAATCTTATCTTTCATGGGAAAAACGAAGTTGGTTCTCCGTTAGATAGATTTACCACTCTTGGTTGGTTGGAAAACTTTGCCGCTCAACTATTGAACGAAAATTTTGGGCATGTTTTACTCACTACTGTTTAAAAGACGAAACTATTTTCGCAAACGAAAGGATTTATTATGAACAAGATTAAAGTTGGACATTTTCAAGCTGATGGCGGGTTGATAAATCTGGGTATAGGGTTTATTCCCGACATATTTGATATGGATGAGGTTGGTACGTCGAACCCAGACCATGTTAGATGGTACAGAGCACAGGAATCAGCCGAGGCTTCAGGTTCTCAAGAAGGCATGATTACAAACGGAGTAGACGGTGTTATCACAAAACTTGGCGATGGTAACGGTATTATCGCTTACGACACAGGTACACAGGTGCCGACTGTCGAAGAGTGGACACAATCAAGAGGCAGTGCGGCTTCGGCACGTTCAGCAACCGCACCTGGAACATACATTAAACCTACCGTTGGCGCGCCAGACGATGTTGGCGGTGTAGCCGATAGAGGTTCTATTTTCGAGTGTGTTACAGACGGTACAAGTGCTGCAACTGAACCTGTATGGCCTACCTCTGACGGTGCTAATGTCACTGACAGTTCTACCGTATGGCAGAAAGTCAACGTCAGCCTTCAGCGTGGCGGATACCAAGGTGTTGTAGTTGCAGCAGCATTGAGCACGGACGACCAGGAATGGTACTATGAAGCTAAACAGGCTAACTGGAACGTAGACCATCAGGATACCGCCGGTTGGACAAATGGCATTGATCCCAATGCTTAAACTATAATTTTAGAGAGGATTTACAATGGACAAACAAGTTAAAAAAACTGGATTGCAATATCATAATAAACTCAAGCAAGAGGCGATAGGTCTTGGTATCCCCGCTAAAGGGGATATTAAGACTTTGGAAAAGGCTATCGCCGAGGCTAAAGTTAATCCGCCTGTAATAGAGGAGTCTGTCAAATTGCCTGAAAAATCTCAGGATGGCAAAATCTCTGTCGAGCAGGCTAAGGCTATCAGGGCACAAATAATGGCAGAAGAGCAAATCCGTGACCAGATTAAGGCAGAACGGGCGATTATTACCGAACGAGCAAGAATCATTGCCGAGTCGGAGTCGCTTCATATAAAGATCGACTTACCCGAACATCCTGAAGAACTCGATCTTGCGCGTGCGAGAAAGAAACTCGGTCTGGAAAAAGTAGCGGTAAAGCCCTCGCCTGAGACATTTGCAATCGAATCGACACAGAAGGGATACTACATATTTACAAACCGTGAACAGGAAGATGCAATGCACACTGTCAACCCTGGCGGTAAATATACTATCCATCTCATACCGGATATGGTGCATGTTCTTAGTGCTGCTCATATAAAACTGTTTAGAAAGTTCGCTATTCGACCTGTTTATAAACGGGTAGCTACCGGTGTTGTGGGCGGCCCTGAGACAGTGGGTCAAGCGGCTGAGAAATGTGTACGAACAGGAAACAAGCCGAGATTCTCGTTCGAGCATCTTGAGGATGCTCCTGACGATGCTGAGTTTGGGTTGGTTTATGATCAGAAAATCCTTGATAAAGTTATGCCAAAAGTAGAAGAATTTGTTTAAGGAATGAATTATGGAAAACGTAACATTTAGAGAAGTCGACTCAACCGAAGAGATATGTAAGGTATTCAACAGGGTGATCGACAATCAGAATCAAATCGAGGGCAAGCTTTTGCAGTTGATTTCGATACAAAACAAAAACGATACTTATAACAAAGCAGTTGGCAAGTTCAATAAAAGTATCGGTATGAAAGGGTTTACAATGCTTAAAATCATATTAGCGATAGCGATTATGGCGGTATTAGTACTTGTCGGCACTGTTAATGGATACGTAACCACTGACATCAACGATGATATTGCATCGAACCATGTATTGTTAGCTCAGTATCTCAGGGACGTATTTGCAAACCAGACCAGCAATTCGTTCAGGTTTGTACCGACAGACACCGCTCCGCCTTGTAACGAGGGTATGGTCTATTACAGGGATTCAAGTGACCAGTTACAACTTTGTACCGGTTCAGGTAGTTTTATCCCGATTGATACCGCAGGCGGTAATACGCTCGATGGTGCTTATGATTCAGGCGGTGCAGGTAATGGTAGGACGATAACGGCGGATACAGGCGCTTTCGCTCTTACTAATACCGATGACGACACGGCGTTTTTGATGACGATTAACGCTGCTCCTGGTTCTGGTGCCGCACTTGGCGGCATCGAAATCACTATGGGCGGAAATTCTACCGAGAATGGTATCGAGTTTGAGAACTCCGGTTCCGGCGATGATGTGCAGGGCACTGGCGATACATGGGCCGTTACAGCAGCCGGTGTATCAACTTTCTTAGGTACAGAAATCGGCACAAGTGATCTGACTTTCAGCGAACAAGGCGAGAAAATCCTCAATGATGTCGATAATGAGATTGAGTTTGTCGGTTCTGAGGATTTCAGTATCGGCTTAGGTTCCGGTACGAGTAACGAGATTGATTTCACTTCAGATACTTCGGCCACGGTGATAGATTTTACAACACTTGATACGCTTGTCGGACTTAATCAGCTTACTTTCGATGAAACTGACGGTGCTGCATTGATTACTATTGCTGCGGACGGTTCCGGCGATGATTTAACAATAAGTCAAACCGGAAGCAACGATGCAAGTGTAATTCTTTCCTCGGCTGGCACTTCCGGCGATGCTATTAAGATGGTTACTACAGCCGGTGGAATTGATATTGACATTAGCGGTGCTGCAAATGGCGAAGATTTTGCTGTTAATACAGACAGTTCAATCCAGCTTACCGCTTCACAGGCTGTTTCTGATGCTATCAAACTAAACGCTTCAGCGGGTGGATTTGATATTGACGGAACTGCTATAGCGTGTGCTATTACACAAACCTCTACCGGCATAGACGACAATCTGACAGTAGAAGTCTTGGGTGCTACAGCCTCAAGTCTGATTCTATCTTCTGCCGGTACTGGCACAGATGCGGTAGATATTAACGCTTCCGCAGGTGGGATAGATATGGATGCTGTAACTGGTATCACAATGGATATTTCAGGAGCCGCAGCAGGTGAGGATTTTGCAATAGTAACTGATAGTTCTATTGTTTTGACTTCATCCGAAGATGCGACAGATGCTATTGACATCAACGCTTCTGCCGGAGGTATAGACATTGACGCGACCGGTGAGTCAGGACAGGATATTGCTATTACCAATACTGGCGGTTCTGTTCATGTTGTAGCCACTGAATCGGCTGATGATTCTGTAAACATAGATTCTGTTGGTTTTGACCTTGATGCTACTGGAAGTATTGTCCTGACATCAACCGAGAACGCAGTTGACTCTATCGTATTGCAATCCACCGTAGGCGGTATCGATATACTTTGTGATGCTTCGACAAACGAGAATATTGATATTGTCAACACCGGTGGCGCTGTAAATGTAAAATCTACCGAAAGTTCTGATTTGGCAATTCATATCGAAACCACAAGCGCAACAGGTCAGATACAGATTACTTCAACTGACACGACAGCGGATGGTATCGAAATTGATTCGTCAGGTGGAATTGATATTGATACCGTGGACATTGTTACGATTGATACCAGTGGTGCGGGCAAGGATATTACATTAAATGCCGCCCTTGGTTCGGTAAATATAGACGGCGGTGAAACCGATGCGGCTGCAATAAATATAGATGCGTCTGCTACGGCTGGCGGTATTGATATTGATTCCGGTACTGCTGGAATTACAGTTGATTCGACAGGCGTTGTTAGTATCGGTGGCGCCGATGATATGGATTTCACGCTGACCTCCGGCACTAATGGCGAGGATTTAACCATCGCCGTAGGCGGTACTGGAAATTCGAGTATCCTGATGACCTCTATAGGTACTGCTACGGATGCTTTTAGTTTACAGGTTACTGGGGCATCTGGCGGGATTGATATTGATACTACGAATGATGGTATTATCAGTATTGTTTCTACAGATGATTTAATCCTTGAAGTAACTGCCGGAAGTGCTAATGAGGATATTATCATCCAGACGACCGGAGCGACCGACAATCATATCCTGTTGGATTCAGAAGGTACATCAGTAAACACTATTGCACTACAGGCTCTTGCCGGTGGTATCGACATAGATGCTCTTAACGATATTATTATCACCGTAGCTTCAAGTGCTGGCTCTGATAATCTTGCTCTCGTCCAAACTGGTGCTTTTGGCGCAGGTATTACTCTTACAGCAGCGGGAACAGGTGCGGACGCGATTCTTCTAAATGCGACCGCAGGCGGTGTGGATATTAACGCTAAGGATGATTTCAATATCACATTAACTACTACTGCGGCTGATGACGATTTGATTATCCTTACAACCGGCAGCGATGATACCCATATCACGATTACCGCTGACGGCACGAGTGTTAATGCTCTGGGCTTGCAAGCAAGTGCAGGTGGTATTGATATGGACGCTCTGGACGATATTGATATCAAACTCACAGCAAGTACATCTAATGAAGATATTCTTATCGCCACAGCAGGAACGCAGGATAGTCATATAAAAATCACTGCCGATGGTTCAAGTGCGGATGCTTTATTCTTGGACGCTTCTATTGGCGGGGTTGATTTCGATTCGGCTACTACGATGGATATAGATTCTGGCGGTGTTTTTACACTTAATCAAGCCGGTGATACGATTCTGATTCAAGCTGATGGCGATGGTGCTGGTGATAACATTACACTCAATGTCGATGGTGACGATGATTCGCATATTATTCTTTCAAGCGATGGAACTTCTATCGACACTATCTATCTGCATGAAAACGGAACTGGTACTGGCGGTGGTATTAAAATCCATGCCGATACCGGAAATGCTACTACCGATGGCGCAGCTTCTGTTCAGTTGCTTAGCGATGTCGGCGGAATTGGTATAGTAGCCACAGCGAATGTTGCTGTAACAGAGAAAGCTTCTGCTATTCAGTTGACCGCTTTGCTTGGTGGTATTGAGTTATATTCTGCATTAAACGCGACCAATGCCATTAAATTGACAGCGGACGGTGGAACAGCGGCAGATATTGACATCTACAACGATCAGGGCGATACAGCCGACTCGATTCATTTATTGACCGACGACGGTGGTATTACTCTTGGTGTAGCGAAACTCGTTACTATGGGCGGCGGTACTGTCCATTCGAGTATTCAGGACGTAGCTCAAGGCGGTACAAGCACTGCCTTGGTTCTCACCAACACGGTCTTTACCGTCGGTGCCGATGCAGGTGGCGATATAATGACCATAGTAAACGGTACAGCAGGACAGGTCATATACATCATTTGCGAAGACGCTACCGGAGTTACAACGATCACACCGGACACATTCGGTGGAGGGACGAACATCTTGTTTGACGCTGTTGGCGATGCTGTGACTCTTGTGTATACCACCGATACTGGCTGGAATATAGTCGGCGGTAATTCGTACACGATAAGTTAAGTTTAACGGGAGCGGCTTCGGTCGCTCCCTTACTTTGAGGACATTATGGCAGATACTATAACATGGAACATTGCTAAACTTGTTTCTGAATGGCGCAAGCATACAGGCCGTTCTCAAACTACGGATATATCCGACGAAGAAGTCAGGAAGTTGATAAACGATTATTATGTCAATCAGTTTCCTAACGATGCGCAGGCGGATGAGTTTGACACGTTCTTCACTCAAGCTCTATCTGCTACGGATGACGGGGTGTATGCATTGGCAACAGATGTAGATCGTCTTGACGACCCCGTAACGATTAATGGCAATGAGATTGTTCTATATCGCGACAGAGAGAACTTCTTCTCTAACATACACGGACATCATCGTCACTTCTCTGGTTCGTTTACGTTGAATAACATAAGTCATTTAGGCAAGTTCGAGGACGAACAGTTCATCACTGATCCTACTTTGGTAATAGGTTCGTCGGATTCAACCAAGGTCAAACATTCCGACTTCGATTACCGAATAAATGAAATATCCTATTCTAAGTTATCCAGCGAGGTTGCTTTGACAGGCGATGTCGTACCAGAAGACAAGTATGGTGCATGGTCGTTAAGAATTGATGAGGACGGAGATATAACCGTTACAGCGGCTACCGATAATGCTTCTGGTTATCTTACCCCCAGATTGGCGTTAGAGGCTCTCGCGTCCTCAGACAGTGTCACGGCGTATATGGGGTATGTAACAGTCATAAAGTCGGATGGAGCGTTCACACCGGCCACCACAGCCCTTGACGCGGACAATGTGACGGCGACGTTCACTGACGGTAGATTTGAGACAAGAACAACCCCGATTGCAGCTTTATTGTACGGGTCAGACCTCTATGTTCATCCAAAACCGAATGATATTTACGAGTTCAAGGCCTTACAGATAGCCGACCGGCCTACTGCACTTGAAACGGCCACGGTGATTGCCGATGCAAAGTGGGGGCCGATGATAGCTCTCGGCGCTGCAATTATTTATCTGAAAGATATACACGATAGCGAAGGTGCCGATGAGTTGCTTTCTGTTATGAAATTCCACAGGGACGGGGTTAGAGGTGATAAAATTAAACGCCTGTTAGGCGGCGAAATAATTAGACAATTTTAAGGAATAAATTATGGCTAATAGTTCATCGGTATCAAGCAAGGATAGTCGAAATAACGAACCTTACGTAAAGCCGGTATGGGAAATAGTGACAACTTTCATAATCGAGGCTGACGGTGGTGCAACCGAGTTATCTCAAAACATCGACATAAACGGTTCGTTAAAAGAAATGACTATCGAGGTTGGTGCAGCCACAGGGATAACCGGCACGGTAAATGTTGCGCTTGCTTCCGCTCAGGATGCAGCTCTTTTCAGTGAAGGTGGGCTTGCTGATGCTACAACACATTTAAAACAAGCTCTTAGTAAAGGGGGCAGTACAGATGCAGATTTCAACCCTGCACTAGCTGACGGGACAATAACGCTGACCGGCACGCTTTCGGGAAACCCAAGCACTTCGGGCGGAACTATTGATGTAACTGTTTTTTACAGGTAGGAGATTAAGATGCGAAAACTGAAAGAAACTGATTATGCATATTTTGCAGGTTTGATTGACGCTGATGGCTCTATTCATATAGACAGATTTAAGGATAAAAGAAAGAAGCATGGATTATACACTTATGCGCTTCGAGTAAAAATAGGCCAATCTGATATAGAGGCAATTAAATGGTTAAGTGAGACATTCGGGGGAACATACAGGTATTATCAGTATGATCGACCGGGGGCGTATAATAAAAAAGGATTATACTACTGGTGCCCCAATAACCAAAAAGCTGCTTTTTTGTTAGAAAAGTCTTTGCCATATTTGCAAATTAAAAAAGAACAGGCTAAATTAGCTATAAAATTCGCTAAAATGCTAACTAAAAGTGCTATCGGAATAAAATTAACAGTTCAGCAAAGAGAGTTACGAGAAACTTGTGCGGTAAAAATGCGATTCTTAAATCAAAGAAAGGTAGCTTAATAAAATGAGAAAGATATTATTTCTTATCATCCTAAGTCTTCTCACATTAACGGCTTATGCAAGTTGGGATAACGATCTGCCGGCAGATAGCAGTGTCTGGAATGATGCTGCGGGTTTTATACGAGACAACAACGATGCCTTAGAGGTAGAACTTGGTATAGACCTTGCCGAGGCTCATCCATATTTTCAAGCATCTGAACCGACGAAGAAGCCGGACGGCTCGACAGATTTGGATGTTGATGACCACGGACGGCTTTGGATTGATTCAGACGATAACATTATATACGTACTTACCGCATTTGCCGAGCCGACCTGGACGTCCACTGCGGCGGCAAATAGTATTACATCGGCCGACCCGACATTTACGCTGGCAAACACTGACGTAGAAGATTCGGACGGGGGCAGACAGTCTCAGTTTATAGGCAAGGGAACGCAGTCTGGGAGCGAACTAACAACTCTTGGGTTTACTGAGTTCTCACACGATGGAACCAGTGATGATGAAAAGGGGAAATGGCGGGTAGTTTTAAACTCCGGCTCTGAGGGAAATTCTCCGTCAAATGTACCGATAGAGTATACCGCAGATGGTAAAATTAAAGTTGCAACATCTTTATCTGTATTAGATGAGGATGATATGTCCTCTAATGGTGATAAAGTTTTAGCTACTCA
>SDBV01013458.1_pt1 | contig 10417 bp, 11 predicted proteins | sample 2277081 | NCBI WGS metagenome assembly SDBV01 (sample SAMN10402039, study PRJNA504765) | marine sediment metagenome | isolation source: marine sediment core GS10_PC15, 223 cmbsf | place: Arctic Ocean: Southern Knipovich Ridge | collected 2010
AGCTAGGACCGAACTCGGCGTACTACAGGGCGCAAGTCAAGGCCGAATTCTACGAAGAGGATTCGCACACGCTGATCCCGTACTCGATGCTGGATCTCGCGCGGAGCGGCGGCCGTGATGGTAACGAGCCGACGAGGACGGACCAGATTGTTGCTGGCGTTGACGTTGGCGCTGGCGGTGACCTGTCCGCAATTTGCCTCCGCCATGGCTATCGATTCTTCCACGGCGAAACGCTCAAGCGCGAGGACACAACCGAAACGACGGGCGCGGTTATGGCTCTCCACCACAAGCGCAACATCAACCGCGCAGTTGTCGACGCTACGGGAATCGGCAAAGGAGTTGCCGACGTGCTGGCCCACAACATCGAAACCGTCGTCAAGTACCATGCCGGGGGCGGCGTATCGGACAAGAAGCGCTTTCTCATGCGTCGCGACGAGGACGCGTGGGGTCTACGGATGGTCCTGTCGGACGGGGATGCGGACTTCTCCGACATGCCGGAACCGTTCTGGGTCCGTTTCGCCGGGCAGGCCAACACGATCAAGATCATTCGCAACGCGCGTGGGCAGTATTGCCTCGAAGCGAAAGATCCGTACAAGCGCCGAATGTCGCAAGAGCGTGGAGCGGAATTCGCTCGGTCGCCCGATGAGTTCGATGCCGTCACGATGTGCGCCGCGAAGTCGCGCACCCCGAACAAGACGAAGCTCGCGAGTGGTAGCGCGACGAAGTTGCAGAAGTTCTAATGCCGCCTAAGAAAGCATCGCAAATCGTCGCGCCGTTCTGGGGTCGCGTCCGTCAGGTTTTCCGTCCCGCCACGCCGCCAAGGGACGAGACTGTAGAGACGAGTGCGGGCGCTGGCGACTACGGCGTCTATCACGACCAGTTCAACCCCGATCCCGTACTGCAGACGACGGGGAAGGGGCTGGAGCTCTACCGGCGGATGCTCTTTGACGACAAGATCGCCGGGACGCTCGACCTACAGAAGCGGATCGTCCTCTCTGCCGACTGGGAGATCAAGCCAGCCTCCGACCGCCGCAAGGACATCAAGGTCGCCGAATTCGTGAAGGAAGCGCTCGAGGACGAGGAAATGGAGATCCCGATCCTCGACGTGCTGGATAACCTCCTCGACGCGAAGCCCTACGGCTTCAAGATCGCGGAGAAGCTCTGGCGAGAACGGACGGCGAACGATGGCAAGCAGTCGTGGATCTACAAGGCGATTAAGTGCAAGCCGAGTTTCGATTTCCACTTTTGGACGGACAAGTTCTCGAACCTCGAGTGCGTCTATGCTGGCGAATGGTACGGCGACAAGAAACCCCCAGAGAAGATGTGCCTCCCGCGCGACCGCATCATCATCTTCGTCTGGCCCTACGTCCAGGATGGCAACTGGAACGGGACGAGCGTTCTCTCGCAGCTCTACCGCGAGTGGTTCGTCAAGCAGCATATGTACAAATTTCGCAACATCGATGCGCAGAAGTTCGGGATGCCGACCGTGCGATGCTACCTCAACGATGGGAACACTGACGAGCAGGACGATGCGATCAAGACGAATCTCGACAAGTGGCCAGAGAACCTCGTCCTTTACATCCCGACTACGTTTCTAGAAGACGGCACGAAGATCCCACAGGCCGAGATCGACTTCCTTGAGAAGAAGACGCGGGGATCGCCGCAGTTTGACAGCACAATCGAGAAACTGAACGTAGCCATGGAGCGGAAGCTCCTTGTGCCAGATATGATGGGCTTCGCCGACATCGAGCATGGCTCTCGCGCTCTCGGAGAAACCCAATTCGATCTCATCCTCCTCGATGCCGTCCATACCCATCGCCGGTTGTCGGACATGGCAAACGCACAGATCATCCCCGATCTGGTTCGCTTCAACTTCGGCGACAACGTCGACTTGCCGAAATGGATCTTCCTCCCGTTCGAAGATCCAGCGAAGAAAGCCGAAGTGCTCGGCCTGATGATTGACAAAGGCGTCGTCGATCCGACCGAGGAGTGGGTCAGGGCGTATCTGCAATTCCCCGAGCGGCCGCCCGAGATCGAGGAAGAGCCGAAGAAAGATCCGGTCGTCCCACCGCCCGAGCAGGATGAAGAGGAACCGGAGAACGCGCCCGGCGACGTTCCGCCCGAATCGCAGACCATGGCGGTGCCAGGCCGCTTCGATTTCAAGCAGGCGAGAACGTGGTTCGATGAGATCCAGGGCGAGATGCAGCCGATTGTCGAGCAGGCGCTATTCGAAACGTCCGCCTCGATGATGGACCGCGCGGAATCGCAGAAGCTACTCGAGGAGAAGGACTGGAAGGGCATCAACAAACTGCAGCCGAAGGGTATCTGGAAACGGCAACTTCGGAAGGCGATACTCGATACCGAGATGAAGATGTATTTCCAGGGCCGGCTGTCCGGCACGGGCGATCTCCGCCATGCCGGCCTTGACGTTTCCGAATTCCGAACCGTCACCCCGCTGCCCTTCCCTGAGTGGGCCGAAACTGAGAAGTACCTCGACCGAACCTGGCTCAAGAACTGGCTGGCGAAGCACCAGATGAAACTCTTGCCCGCGGACAGGGCGATCGTGACTGAGATCACGAACTACTCATTCAAGCTGGCCGGCAAACATTCGCAGGAGATCATCGACGAGGTCGGCCAGATCATCTACACGAATCTGAATTCGATGATGCCCAAGGAGATTTCCGCGCTCGTCCATGCGAGCATGGGCACCGTCTCTTCGGCCCGGTCGAACCTCATCGTCCGCAACAACGCGAGCAGCTATTTCAACCGTGGCCGGATGCAGACCTTCAGCGAAGCGGCCGATTTCATCCAGGGCTATGACTACGATGCGATCCTCGACGGCAACGAGACGCCGTTCTGTCACGATCAGGATGGGCGGTTCATCACCGAAGACAACCCGATGTTCGCGCGGATCAACCCGCCGAACCACAACCATTGCCGATCGATACTCGTCCCGCGGATGAAGAGTGATCCGCCAGCAACGCAACAGTGGCGCCAGGGACTGATCCCGGCGAAGAAGTTCGGAGGCTAGGATGGCACGCAAGATCGAGATCGCAGAGAAGGCGGGGGGTGGGTTCACGCTTAACCCGAGTCCAGCAAAACAGTGGACGCCACAGGAAGTCGCGGCGTGCCTCTACTCATGTCTCGGGATTGTCCTCGCGATGGCCCTGCCGCAGATGCCCGAGAAGAAGAAGGTCAAGCTCCATAAGACGATGCCGGGAGGGCCGAAGTAATGTCCTTGCGAGCGTTCTGCCTCACGTGCGGCCATACGATCGACGTCAAGCACGGTACGGCCGAGGAAAACGAGTGCGCGAAATGCGGCGCGGAGATGGCACCGCTCACGAACAAGCTCGTCCGGCTCAAGCCGATCAACATTTTCCGAACCGGCACTTGGAAGGGCTTCCCTTACACGATCAAGCATCTGGACGAGATGGTGCAGAATTTCAAGGACGGCATCATCCGCGCCTACATCAAGGTCACGAACGACAATGAGCATGGCCGCGTCGGTGATCGTCCGCTGCTTTCTTCTCTCGCCATGGGCTGGGTGGACAGTCTGAAGCGTGACGGCGAGCGCCTCTACGCTTCCTTCAAGCAGGTACCCGAAGCGATCGCGAAACTCATCACGGGAGGCGGCCTGAAGCAGAAGTCGATTGAACTATGGCCGCGCTTCAAGACGACGGACGGCAAGGAACGAGGGGCGGCACTGGAAGCGATCCTCTTCTTTGGCACGGGCCTACCGGCCGTCCACGATCTGGAAGAAGCCGCAGAGCTGTTCCAAGAGGTCAAAAGCGATTGCGAGAAACATACCATCGCAGTCGAGAAAATGACATCCCACGATCCCGGTGACGGCGGGACAGGGGATACCAACAACAACCGCGATCCTGCCGCGGGCCGATCACGTCACTCGGCCGCAGGGAAAAAATCCAATCCACAGGAGCTAAAAGTGGAAATCGATCCGAAAGAATTCCAGGTTCTGGTAGCCGATCAGGCCAAGCTCAAGGTGTCGCAGGACGAGGCCAGCACGCACAAGGCGCACGCCGAGAAGCTGCAGGCGTCGTTGACCGAGGCCGAGGGCAAGGTCGAAACGCTCACCAAGGACCGCGACAAAGCCGTCAAGGCCGTCGAGGACTCGAAGAAGTCCACGGTCGAGGCATTCGTCGCAACGGTAGTCAAGGGAGGCAAGCTCGAGCCCGCCCGCAAGGATGCGGTCGTGTCGGAAATCGCCAAGATGACCGACGAGCAGGCCGAGGACTACCGGAAGAGACTCGAATCGCTGCCCTCGCTCTTCAAGACGGACGAGGTCGAAACGACCAAGCCCGGCGACGAGGACGGGGCGTCCGACGATCTCGACAGCGAGAAGCGGGACAAGGCGATTAAGGCCGCGATGAAGGCAGACAAGACTCTGTCCTACACCGCAGCCGACGAGAAGCTCTTCGGTGGCGGTAGCGGGAGACTGGTCTAGTGGCCTACAACCTGCCGAACCCCAACATTGCGGAGGAACGCCCGAAGCGAAAGCACAACTGGGAGGATGTAGGCTATCTGCCCACAGCGCCGATCGCGCTGGGGCAGCTCGTCCATCTGACCCCTGTTGCGGGAGGGCGTCCTACCGCAGCGCCGGCCACGGCCGGCCAGAAGTGCTACCCGTGCCTCGAAGGCGTCACGGCAGCCGACATCGCGTCAGGGAAATGGGTGACGCTTCGCCTCATCGGCGAAGCCCCTGTCACCACCGCCCTTGCGATAGCCGGCGGCACAGAAGTGATGTCTGACGCGAACGGCCTGGCCGTCGCGCTCGTCACGGGAGCAGGAAACTACTGTGCGGGATTCCTGCAGTCAGGATCCAACGCAGGCCCGAACCACAGAGTGGCTCTCGAAATCGAGAGCTACTTCACCTAGAAGGGAGGTTTGAAAGATGCCAATCACCAACTCTAACGTGCTCCACATCGACAAATATCTGACGAACCTCTCGATCGAGGTTCCTCAGACCGGTTTCGTGGCCGAGGCGATCTTCCCGTCGTTCAAGGTCGATAAGGTAACGGACAGTTACCTCGACTGGACGCCGGCGTCGACGCACCGCGTCATCGACAACCGGATCACCAAGCTGGAAGATCCCAAGTACATCGAGTACGAGGCGCTCGAGCGGTCCTACAGGACCGTGCCCTACGCCCTCGGGGATCTCATCAGCAAGGAAGACGTGGACAACGCGGACGACCCGATCAGCCTGATTGCTGACTCCGCACGGTTCCTCGAAAACGCGATGCGCCTCGCTCGTGAAGCCCGTGTCCTGACGGCAGCGTTTAACCCCGCTATCGTCCCGGCCGTGGTGACGAGCGGAGGCTTCGCGTGGAACCTCGCGACAGGTCTTCCGATCCGCTCCATCCGGGCGGCCATCACCGCGATCTGGGCTGCTACGCAGACCGTAGCTAACGCGATCGTGATCCCGATGATCGTCGCGGTCGAGATGCTCGGTTGTGCAGAATGGCTGACTTACTATGCGCAGACGAACCTGCAAGACGGTAAGTCGCTGTTCAAGCTGAATCTCGGACTCCAGAACCTCGGCCTCGAGGTCTTCATCTCCGGGACCTGCGGTCTGGAAACGGACCAGAACACAGCCAGCGATCCCAACATCTTCGGGCCGCTAATCGGACGAGCCGTGCTCGTCTACACGCGAGTCCCGAAGCCAACGAAGCGGACGCGGTGCTTCGGGTTCTCTCCGACCTTCTACGGTCGCGAGGTGAGCAAGGAGTTCATCAGCCGCAAGCGGGCGTGGGAGATTTTCTCTCGCGAGCACATGGACGAACTGATGATCGATGCCAACTGTGGCCTCTGGATCACCGGCGTCTAACGAGAAACCTAACGTGGGGTAAGGGCGGAGGGGGGATACCCTCCGCCCGCCCCGCGGGGCGAAAAGGAGAAGGATATGCCATCGACAGTCGGAATGCTCAGAGACACACTGCGGCCCCACTACGACACGATCCAGGTGGCCTACTTGGCACGCTACGGCGTGGCGGCACCGCAACTCGACTTCCTTAACGGGAAGCAGCTTGACACGGCGGTCCAGGCACTCGTCAAGAGCCCGGTCAATCCGGGAGATGCGGCCGTGATGATCCGCATCCACAACCAAAGCGGCGCCGCCTTGGATCTTCCGCAGTAGTCGATGCCACAGCTCGGCTACATCACTGATCCAGACGGGAACGAGGTTCTCCGGACGCCGCGCCTCGATGCCGCCACGCATGCGCAAGTCGGGATGACTGTCGCGCACAACCAGATTCACGACGGCAAATCCTACATGGCCCGCGTATGGCTTACGAGCATCGGGTTGGGCAACTACCTTGCGTTGGGGTTCACGACGCCAGAAGTGGCAGTAGGCAATGTCGTTGTCGACTGGACTGCCGAGACAGAAGCACAGATCGATGTCCTGGAGGCGCCGGTGAATACGCCGGGAGCCAACCCGGTAATTGTCGGCTATAATCGAAACAGGAATTCGCCAAATCTATCCGGGTTCACGAACCTTCGTCTCTACAACAACGTGGGTGTTGTTGGTGGCACGTCGATCGATTTCGACTATTCATGGGCGCCGAGGAATGCTGGCGGTGGTGAAAGTAGAGGGACCATGGAGATCCAGCTCAGATCGAGCACTGTCTACGCGATCAGATTCACGGCCATAGCGATCGGCGGCGGTCTGCTCAAACTTAGCTGGTACGAGCACGAGGCCATCAACTAATGGCGTTTATCGTTTTCGGAAACGTGCGGAAGTGGCTCGAAGGAATTTCCGTCCCCGACAAGAGTGACGCTTGGTTCACGCAGACCATCGTAGAAAGCGACCGCTGGGTGAGGATCAAGCTCGCGAAATGGCCGCCGTTGCTGGTCGAGATCGTTCCTGGGCCTGTGGAGGATTTCACGCATGCTCTTGCCGAAGCCGCTGGGACAGAGGCATCGCTGCGCCGCGCTTTCTCCGATCAGACTGTCAGCGCGGAGAACTCCGACCGCAAGATGTGGCAGGATATCCGCGACGAACTTCTGCGGGAATTGCTCGACGGTGAGCTCGGCGTAGGCCCGGGCGCGAAGATGTTTGAGACTTCCGCCTCACGCGCGAACCGCCTGCCGGTCTTCGGCTATGGCCGATGGTCCGAATATATCCGTAGCCTGACGCCCCCGATCGACGAGGGCGGCTTCGAAGTCCGGGGGGCCGATTACTACGATGCCTGACGGGATCACATTCAAGGTCATCAACAGCGAGGAACTCAACAGGTGGTTTCGTCGCTGGGCCAAGAAGACGAAGCAGACGAAGGCGACGATGGCCGCCATGGCCACGTTCTATCTGCAGCAGATATTCCGTACCTTCCGAGCCAGCGGTGCCCGCGACGGTCTCAAGGCGTGGCCTGGATACAACCGCGGGAAGGGTCACATTCTTGGTGGCGCGACGCGGACGAAGACTGGGACGTGGAACATCCGATACGGGACAGGCAAGAAGCCGAAGAGGACCGCGGCGAAGCTCAAGGAATACAAGACCGAGAATAATCTCTGGTTCAAGCGCGGGCCGATGAAGGGCTACGAAAGCGATAGTCGTTACAGTGCCGGATCGAAAATGCTGCTGGCGAGCGGCGGTTTCCGCGGCAGCTTCCGACGACTGAGACTGTCCGATACGGTGGCCGTGGTAGGAACGACGATGCCGAAGGCGGACAAGATCGTCGGGCTCAAGAAAGGCGGGGTCCGAGCCTATCGTCCGGTCATCCGCATCAGCTCGAAAGACCGCTCGCAGTTCGCGAAGCTCCTCTTAAAACAGTTCGTCCCCGAGCAAGGTAAACCGGCATGATGAGCGAAATCCTCCCCGCAGTTCGCGATATAATCACCGCCGCACTCGTACCCGGTGACGTCAATCAGGTCTATTATGGTGGTGACGAGATTCCCGAGGCGATCTTCCGTTCGTCGCAGAGCTACATCGTCCTCGAGGACGGGGGCGAGACGGATCTCCCGATCGACATGGCGAACATCAAGAACACGCAGTACAACGTGACGCTGGAACTCGGAATGCGGATGTATACTGGCCGGCTTTCGCTACCGCGCATTCTTACCGTCTGGGAATCGCTTGAGGCCGTGATCTTCGACCCGGAAAACATCACGCTTCCATCGGCCGGTATCCGGCTGGCCGACAACTGCAGGAACTTCGATGTAGATGCCGGATATCTTGTGGCGCCGAAGAATCCGACGTGGCGCTACAGGTCGACGACTATACCCTACGTCAAGACTATGTGCCGGAGGACTTTCCCGTGATCGAACCCACTGTGATTTCCGTAAACGTCCACAAGAACGCGATGCCGGAAGCGATCCCGAGGTGGCCAGTCAACGACGTGTTCACCGAGTTCCCTTACGGCGTACCGATCCGCCTGACGAAGTACCAGGCTCTCATGGTGCAGAAGAGGCATCGATCCGTCGTGCCGATGAGGCTCGAGGATTTTCAGAAACGATTCGGCAAGACGCCGACGATCGCAATCACGCGGGCGGTAGGCATCGGCGATATCCTCATGCTCACGCCTGCGATCCGGGTACTGGCCGAGCAGGGATGGGACATCACGATGGCCGTCCTCAAGGCGTTCGTCCCGATCATCGAAAACAACCCGCACATCAAGCACATCCTCGAATGCCGGCACGAGAAGGACGCGCCGGCAACGAAGATCGCGAACAGCCTCAACTTGAACATGAAGGTGGAACGAATCAGCGGGCTGGAGGTACAGGTTCCACGTGCGCAGCTCTTCGAGAATCTCCTGTCCGTCACGGTACCACCGGACAAGCGTATGCCGACGCTGATCCTCTCGGATCGTTGGCGGCGGAAGGCGAGGCGGCTGATCCCTGCGGGGACGATCGGGATCTGCGTGAAGACGTCGACGATAAACCGCGACTATCCGCACGTCCAAGAGCTCGCGGAGATCCTCGCGACTCGTGGGCGCAATGTCGTCCTCCTTCACCATGAGCCGGCGGAGAAGACGGGCGTGATCACGGACAACCCGCGGATCATTGACCTGCAGAACAAGATCGATTGCGGCACTCTCTGCGCCATCATCGAACGGTGCTCCTGCGTGATCACCCCGGACAGCGGACCGATGCATATCGCTCTGACCCTCGGGACGCCTTGCGTTACGATCGAAGGGCCAACGAAACCGGAAGTATACCTCTGGTCGTACAACGGATCGCCGAAAAAGGTACTCCAGAAGCCTCTGAAGTGCATCGCCTGTTGGCACCGAGGAGCTGAGGCTCTGAGGTGTGCCGGCAGCGGATACGCCGATCATGAGTGTATGAACTGGCCGCCGAACGAGGTCGCCGATGCTGCGGAAGAGATCATGCTGGAGCCCGGCACAGTCAGGAAACAGCCCAAGCGGAAGCCGAAGAAGCGGACAGTCGTGAAAGAAACGCCAGTGAGAGCCAAGGTCATCGAGCCCGAAAGACCAAAACCTGCGCCCGCGAGAGCGAGAGGGTCGAACAGCAAACTCTGGATGACGATGCTCTACCAGGACGAGCCCGCCGCGTTGATGGAGCGATTCATTGAGCGTGTCGTGCAACATCCCGCGATCTGCAAGGTGATCGCGGTCAATGGTGGGAAAGAGTCAAGCGAGCTCTCGACGATGCTCCGGAAGACGGGGAAGACGGATATCTTCAACATCCCGTATCCGCAGGGCTTCTTCGGGGCGCAAGCGAACCAGAGAAACGCGAGCTTCATGCCGGTCCCTGCGGGAACTCCCGTCCTGATGATGGACCCCGACGAGGAGATGTCTCCCGCGCTCTACGAATGGCTCGGCGAGTTCGCCGGCTCCGGTATCCAGTACGCCGAAGTAGCGCGTATGGACTGGCCGACAAAAGCAGAAGGGGCCAAGACGGATTTCTTCCCACGTTGGTCCGCGGATCACAACGCCGACCGCGACTGGCAGCCGCGCCTGTTCGTGTGGCAGTTGCACTACCACTGGTATCGTGCCGCGCATCACATCCTCCTCGGCCCCGGCGAGGCGCAGAGGTTGCCCGACGATCGGTTCATCATGCACTTCCGCGAGGAGATCGCGGACAGGGCCAAGCGCGAGCGACAATGGGACTCGCAAATGGCAGAAAATGAAGCCTGCATCGGCGGGCAGAATGGAATGGGTACATGAAAGACGAAACGAGTGACCCCGGAGTAGTGGCTGGTGACGTTGTTCCGGTGACGACGCCCGAGTTCTGGAAGGATCGGCTTGTCGAGACGAGGAAGCGACGCGAGCAGTTCGACGTGACGAAGACCTGGTCGGATCAGGAGCGCCTTGAAGCTACGGGTTGGCTGTGGTCGAAGATCCGGAAGTTCTTTGCCATGGCGGAGCGTGCGGTTGATTTCGGTTGCGGCCGGGGTCGCTTCCTTTCTCGGTTCAAGGAGATCGGCGTCGAGTACACGGGCGTCGAT
>SDBV01013459.1_pt1 | contig 10417 bp, 8 predicted proteins | sample 2277081 | NCBI WGS metagenome assembly SDBV01 (sample SAMN10402039, study PRJNA504765) | marine sediment metagenome | isolation source: marine sediment core GS10_PC15, 223 cmbsf | place: Arctic Ocean: Southern Knipovich Ridge | collected 2010
GTACCGTTCAGTCATATCTCAATTCAAGGATGCTCGAGTGGCACCGGCGTCTCGCCGGTGTGATAGAACTCATGGCAACGCTTTTACTTATGTCTCACCGGCGAGACGCCGGTGCCACTGTATCGGGGGCAAATTGGACCTATCCCCTTTCCGGCTGGCGACCAGACTACACCGGGGATTGCCCGCAATTGACATTGCCCGAAATGGTCCGCCGCCGTTATCATGCCGCGCTGCAATCTGCCGGGCAAGGAGACGCACGACTGGGGCACCAGGAGGAGCGGCCAAACATGCGATCGTCGACCACCGTGATGTTCCGGGCGCTGGTGATGTTGGCCTGCCTGGTGGCGATTCCCCTGGCGGCCGTGGTGGGCAAGTCTCTGCCGGAGATGGTGCGGGGGCTGCTTGACGGGCGGTGGCCCGGGCGTTCAGCTTCGGCATTCGAGTCATTGGACGAGGCCGGCTTTCAGCCGGCGGCCCCAGCCGATTCGCCGGCCGCCGCTGCACCCGGACAGATCCGTTCCGACTGGCAGCAGTCGCCGCTGAAGTTCCCCACCTCTTGGCCGAGCGGTGTGAACCGCCCCAGCGACTCCGCGGTCGTTGCCGCCGGCCACCAGGCCCCGGTCGGCCCCGCCGGCGCCTCTGCGATCCCGGTCTGGCCCGCCGGCGCGGCCTCCCCCAGCGGGCCGGGCAGCTCACCCGCGGAGATCCCGCGTCCGCTGCCCGCCCACCCTGGCCCGTCCGCCATCGGACCCCATCGGCCCCAGACGTCGGTTCCAGTGCCCTACGGCTCGGCACAGCCGGTGGCCGACGCGCGCTCGACCACCCAGCAGTTCACCCACATCCAGGACCGGCTGCGCCGCTTGGGGGCCACGTATTCTCTCCTGGAATCCTGGGGAACCCGGGAGCAGTTGTTCCGCTTCTATTGCAGGGTGGCCGTGGGCGGGAATCCCAACTACACTCACTACTTCGAGGCCACCGACTCGGATCCATTGACGGCAATGGCCCGAGTCCTCCGGCAAGTCGAGGCCTGGAGGAGCACCAGGAAGACGGAAGGCTGACGGCCGACCAACGCCTTTTCCGTCCTCTCCCGCTGGCTTTGCTTCCTCCAGGCTTGTCAAGGTGCCGTGGTTGGGCTTACGCTGAATGTGTAGGACGGCTGGCGCCGCTGTACCGTGTTGTCCCGGCCGCGTGGTGTCCGGACCCCGAGGATCTCTTGTAATGATGTGCGGCTGTTGGGCGAGTATCCCCCGGCGATTAGGCAGCGTGGCGCTGCGCTATCGCCAGCCGATCTGCGCAGCGGGCCGCCTGCCGCTGGTTCGAGCCGGGATCCACCGCTTCTTGCCCTCCGGCGGGCCGGCGGTCGGCCAACTCAGCCAGGCCGCCCAGCCGTTGCCCCGTGCCACCGGGCCCACTGCCCGTGCCGAAGGCCTGGCCCGCCTGGAGGCCGTCCTCTACCTTGCCCGCCAGCCGCTACCCAGCCGCAAACTCGCCCAACTGGCCGGCCTGGCCGACGGGACCCAGGCCCGCTCGCTGGTCCGAAAGCTGAATAAGCTGTACGATGCCGAGGGCGCCGCCTTTCGCGTCGAGGAGGTAGCCGGAGGATTCCAGTTGATGTCGCGGTCGAAGTTCGCCCCCTGGCTCAGGCGGCTGCACGACATGCCCGTAGAAATCCGCCTCTCCGCCCCCACAATGGAAACCCTGGCGGTGGTGGCCTATCGGCAGCCCGTGCTCCGCGCAAAAATCGAGGGGATCCGCGGTGTGCAGTGCGGCGAAATACTCCGGCAACTGATCGAACGCGAGCTGGTGCGGATCGCGGGCCGCTCCGAGGAACTCGGCCGGCCGTTTTTGTACGGAACAACCAGGCAGTTCCTGCAGATCTTTGGCCTCCGCCACCTGGACGAGTTACCCCGGCGGGAATTGTGGGCGGCTGCCCAGCCGGACGACCGCCCATTCGGTGGGGCATCTTCATGTCCCACCGATGGGAAGGCCGTCGGCGCCCAGAACGATCAACAAGTCTCGGCTGAACCCAATCATTCTCATCAGACGGAAGAGGAGACAGAAATGAAAACCACAGCCACGGCCAACACCCAACCGGTAAGCCTGCCAGATCGGCAAACCGCCGCCGTGCCTGACGACATTCGTGGCGAACAGCCCGACGAAGAGCACCCCTTGGATGAACTCGAAGACGAGTACGACGACGACGACGAAGACGACGAAGAGGAAGACGAAGAGGATGACGTTGAAGACAATCCGTGGGAAGAAGTTGAGGACGGCGAAGAAGAAGAGGAGGAGGACGAAGAGGACGACGAAGAGTGGGAAGATGAGGACGACGAAGAGTGGGAAGATGAGGAAGAGGAAGAAGAAGGCAAGTAGCATCAACGGCCGTCTGTCTTCGCAGCCGGGGCTCCGTACTGCAAGCCCGTGAAGGCTTGTTATCTTGGCAGAGTTTTGCAGGACGGATTGCCAATCCGTCCTACATTTGGCAGCGGTGCCGCCGTGCCGGGAGCGCGCAATCGATGGAACTCGACCAGCCCCAAGCCGAGAGAACCGTCTGGACCATCGGCCACTCCAACCATACCCTGGATCGCTTCCTGGATCTGCTCGAGCAACACCGGATCACGCTGCTGGTCGACGTCCGCAGCAGCCCCTATTCCCGATACGCCTCGCAGTTCAACCAGCAGGCGATCCGCCAAGCCTTGCAGGACCGGGCCGTGGAGTATCTCTTCCTGGGCGACCTGCTCGGCGGCAGGGCCGAAGGCGGACAATTCTATGACACCCAAGGATACGTGCGCTACGACCGGCTGGCTCAGTCGCCGCACTTTCAGCGCGGAATCGACCGGTTGCTCCAGGCATTCTCATCAGACGCAGCCGGCGGCAACTCCCGACCGGCCCTGATGTGCGGCGAGGAGGACCCCGCCGACTGCCACCGCCGGCTGTTGATCGGCCGCGTACTGCTCGGCCGCGGCCAGTGTGCCCACGGCAGACTGGGCCTGGTGCACATTCGCGGAGACGGCCGCGTCCAGAGTGAAGCGGAAGTCGCCCGGGAGCAAACGTTCCGAAAGACCAAGGGCCAATTGACCCTGTTCGATATGGAGGAACCCGGCGAGTGGAAATCTACACGATCGGTTTTGCCAAGAAAAGCGCCCCCGAGTTCTTCGGAATTCTCCAGCGAGCCGGAATCAGACGCCTGATCGACGTCCGGCTGAACAACACGTCGCAACTTGCCGGCTTCACCAAGCGGGACGATCTGGAGTACTTCCTCGGGCAGATATGCCGGGCCGCGTATCTCCATCAGCCGGCGCTCTCGCCCAGCAAGGAGATCCTCGACGGTTGGAAGAAGAAGCAACTCTCCTGGCAAGCATACGAGTCGCGCTTTCTGGACCTGCTCGCCCGGCGCGAAGCAGAGAAAACCGTCGACCGGCAGTGGTTCGACGTGCCCACCGTGTTGCTCTGTAGCGAGCCGGCGCCCGAACATTGTCACCGCAGGCTGGTGGCGGAGTACCTCGCCGCGAAATGGGCCGAGGTGAAGATCGTGCATCTCTGAGGGTGAAGCGATGAGGATCGTGGTCAACCACCTCACCAGGATGCACGGCGGACATATCTGTGTGGCCGGGGTCGACCTGGAAACCCGCCGCCACGTACGCCCGTTGTTGGGCCATCAGCATTTGCCCTTCTACTTCCTGGCTCGCTACGGCGGTCCGTTCGACATCGCCAGGATCGTCGAGCTGGGGGCCGCCCGCCACCGGCCGGACCCGCCCCACGTCGAGGATTACGTGTTCGTTGAATCCCGGGCGAAGGTCCGGCGGAGTGCCTCTTCGCAGGAGTTCTGGAATCTCCTGGACGAATTGGCGAAACCCACACTTCAGCAGATCTTCGGCGCGGCGCTGCGGTCCGTCGGTCGGTCGCGCTGTGCAACGGCCCTCGGCCAAGGGATCGCCTCACTGGGGTGCTTCCGGCCCCGACGCCCGCCCGAGCTGCGCCTGGCCGCCGGCCGCGACGGAAAACCCCGGATCCGCATCAGCCTCAGCGACGGCCGGCTCGAGGCCGACGCGGGCGTGACCGACCTGCGGCTGTATGGCGTCGATCATGCCACGCCCGATAGCGACAAGGTCCGGGCCGTGGCCAGGCGGATCCACGGCTCCGAGGGGGTGATTCTCGGCCTGGGGCTGACCAGGAAGTTCAAGCCCTCGGCGAAGGCCGACTACGTTCACTATCTCCAGGTGAACAACATCCACCTGAAAGAGGAGCCCACCTGGCAGTTGGGGTAGCCGCGCGTCTCGTTTGCGGTGGCCACGGTGATCGACATGCCACAGCGGGCGAGACCGCGCCCGCCCGACGCACCGACCTGCACGTCTATCTCCCCATAGGCGACTGCGGCCACGATGATAACAGCGGGCCAGCCACATCTTGGCCAGCGGATTTCCCTCCCGGGCCGCCTTGGTAAGTAAACAGCTCTCTGGCCTTGGCTTCGGCTTGCCGCCAAAGAAACCGAATAGGGCCGCGAAATTCCGCACGGAGAACCGGTTAGCCGCGGTACCCGTGCTCGTCCCCCGGGTACTGCGCCGCAGTTTGCGGCGGGCTCAGTCCCGGCCCGTCTCCCTGCACGCCTGGCGTTCAAAAGGATTGTCGCGCCAAGCGCTTTTTCCAAGCAGCCACGCAACCAAGGAACAGAGCAAGTAGGCCGGCCCGAACAACGGTCCCCAGGTCTCGTACTGGCGGACATGAACCAACTCGTGGTCTCGGGCGATGTCCAAGGAGGCATCTGTCCGGCCGAGGATCGTATGTCCGAAAGTAATGGCGATCACGAAGCGGCCGCCGGGCAGACGCTCCACAAACCACTTGACGCCTCCACCGTAAAACTCTACGACACGGCCGCGAACCCGGGCGCGTCCACCCGTGCATAATCCAACGGTCCCAATCAGCAAGCCAAACAGTGTGTACGGCGAGGCCCAAAGTAGACCCAGGATTCTGAGCAACAATCGTATCATTTCAACGGCGGGAAAGGGAAGCATTCTACCCTTTGCCGAGTCTTCACGGGCCGGATGACCTGATCACGCGCGACAAAGTGGAAGGGCAACTGTTTACGGAATCAATCTTTCAACTTGAACAATCGCGACAAGGCATCCAGCAAGGCGTGCGGGATGCCGTGGCGGGATTCGTCGCGGAGCGATTCCAGTGGCGGGTGCAGCAGCTTGTTCAACAGCCGGTCGAACGACTGGCGGACCTCCTGCCGCGACTTCTCGTCCAAGTCCGGCAGCTTGTTCAACAGCCGGTTGAGCTCTTCTTCCTTCGGCCCCTGCCAGCCCCGCTTCAACTGCTGAATCACCGGCCCCGTGGCCCGATGGTGCAACTCGATCATGAAGCGGCCCGTCTCCTGCTCGATGATCCGCAGCGCCAGTGGCAGTTGCTTCTCCCGTTCCCGGCGGTTGCGATCGCACGCCGCCTGAAGGTCGTCGACCGAATAGAGATAGACGTCGGGCTTCTCCCCGATCTCCGGATCGAAGTCGCGGGGCACGGCCAGGTCCAGAATAAAAAGCGGCCGGCCCGTGTGCGGCCGCTCGATCCGCTCGAAGTCCGCCAGGCTCACCACCGGCTGGCCCGCCCCCGTGGTGCTGATCACCAGATCGGCCTCGGCCAGCGCCCCGGCGAGTTGCTCCCAGCGGACCGCCCGGCCTTTCCACCTGCCGGCCAGCGCGGCGGCACGCTCGAAGTTGCGGTTGACCACCGTGATCTGCCGGGCCCCTTCGTCCTGGAGGTACCGCAACGTCTCCTCGGCCATCTCACCGGCGCCGATCACCACCGTGTGCTTGTCGTCGAAACGTTCGAAAATCTGCTGAGCGAAATCCGCCACGGCCACGCTGGGGATGCTCACCCGCCGCTGGTGGATGGCCGTCTCCGTGGCCACCCGCCGCGCCACCCGAAGCGCCGCCTGAAAGGCCGAGTGCGTCAGCGGCCCCGTGTTGTCGCGCTGTGTGGCCAACTGATAGGCCTGTTTCACCTGCGAGACGATCTGCGGCTCGCCCACCACCATGCTGTCCAAACTGCACGCCACCGTGAACAGGTGGCGGATCGCCTCCTCGCCGCAGTGCTGAAAGAGATGCCCCGAGACCTCGGCCGGATCCAACTCGTGGAATCGGGCCAGGAACGCCACCACCTGCTCGTGCGTCGGCAGGGCCGCGTTCTCGGTGGCCGCGTAAAGCTCCACCCGGTTGCACGTGGAAAGCAACACCGCCTCCACCTTCGGAAATACCCGCCGCCAGCGATCCAACGCCTCCGAGGCCTGCTCGGACGTGAAGGCCAGCCGCTCGCGGATGGCGATCGACGTGCCGTGATGGCTACATCCGACGACCTGCACGTTCATGCCGGACCTCCCGGCGGACCAGGCCCGGCAGTGAGCACCTCGTCGTGCAGTCCGTTCTGCCGCCGCCGGAGGATCAAATCCACCGGTCCCGGCTCCCCTAACCTGAACCTCGGGCCCTCTCCGCCGGATCCAGGGCCTTCCGCGCAGCGCCGGGCCGTTCCGCCCTCCGCCGACCGCTGTGGGCGCTGGTTTCCTCCCCCATGTTCCCTGCCCAGAAACACCAGCAGGGCGATCACCAGAAAGACGAAGCTCACCATCGTCAGGTAAGCGACCTTGCGTCCCTCCCGCGCCGGCCTGTACAGGGCACCCAGGGTCACGGCGATCAGCAACCAGCCAAACATCGCGGTGGTGCTGAAGACCACCGGGTCATCCCAGGAAAGCTCGACCGTCTGCACCCGGCTGAGAATCCCCCCCGAGACCACCCCCACGCCCAACATCAGCACCGACACCACCATCGCCCGGCTGTTGGTCCCCTGGAGCCACTCCAGGCTGGGAAGCCGCAGGCCGCGGATCGGCGGCAATTTGTGCTTCAATCGCCGGGCCTGGCCCAAGTACATCAGACCGGCCGCAAAACCGATCAGCACCGAGACCGTTCCCAGCAGGATCGACGTGGCGTGGATGATCCCCCACGCCCTCCAAGCGTCTCCCCGGGCGATCGAGTCGGTCTCCGCAAAAAGGTGGCCCGTGCCGATCAGACCCAGCACCAGCGGGAGCAGGAAGAGGCCGAAGGCGGCCCGCGGGTGGTAATAGACCAGGTAGAGGTAGCAGACCGCCAGGACCCAGGCCGCCACCAGGCACCAATGCTGCTTGCCCGAAAGAGGCGGCGCACCCCGCTGGAGCGCCTTGAGGGCCTCGTGGTAGAGGTAAACCGAGTGCATGGCCAGCCCCACACCGGCAAAGCCGAGCATTACGGCACCGCGAACCCCGCTGCGGAACAGCAGCCGAGAGATCTCCAGCGCCAGCGTCACCGCGTAACTGGTGGCGAAGCAGACGATACCGATACCCGATAGCATTAGACCGCTCGAAACCCTACTTTTAGTAGATCCCCAGAGAAAATGCCGCCCGAGGCGCTGATGGTATTATAGCAAACCGCCGCCCGCTTGGACGGGGGCCGGACCGCGATGCTCAGAAGAGTGGGAGAATGCGATCCTCGACCTCGTCGGCAAACGGGGCAAAGCCCAGCGGACAACGCGCCCGCGGAAGCGCCATGTCGTTCATTTTGCCGGCGATGCTGTCCTTTTCCTTGGTGGAGAGTTCCTTCTTCCTCGAACCGGCGATCCTGGCCAACTCGGTCTTGAGGTTCCTTTTCCGGTCCTGGCATGGTGCGGCCAAGTCCTCCGGAGTGTCGGGGACGGCGGGAGTCTCTGGCAGGTCGAGACCCCGACGAATTGCTGTGGCGTCGGACAGCAGCCAGGCCTCGATGCAACGGTGGGCAACACCGATCGCCATGGGCAACTTCGACGGCCCGTGATCGCGCCCCTTCGTGAGTTCGCCGTGTTTCTTCTTCAGGTCACCGTCGGAATCTTCAACGAACACGGCGGCATCGGACCCGTTGTAGCTGGCCTGGCGTCTGGCAAACCTGACCTTCTGCCACAGACCCTTGCCCGTACCTTTCTGCTGAAGAAAGGGGACGCCGTAACGCTTGACCAGCATCCGATCCGGCCGGCCGCACAACGTGTGAACCAAGATCGGCACGACGCCGCGGACGGGAGGTTGGGGTCTGGGATCGTGCCCCACGTCGGTTTTGCCCTCGCCGAAGATCTCAACCACCACGTTGTGTTCAGGGCTCACCAAACAGATCCTCCTCGCTCAGGTTGTACCAGAGTTCGCCAAGATAGAACCCGTCCCCCATGCGTTCGTGGATCTTCGGCGCATCCCGCAGCGGCCGTGCCCGAACCGGCCCGTCAGGGTCATCCGGAGGCCGGCTAAGGAACGTCACCTCTTCCGGCTCGAAGAAGCTCAACAGGTAGGGCGAATGTGTGGATATGATGATCTGTGGGAAGCGGACACCCTCTGTCCGAACCACCAACTCCTTCAGGAGTTTGATCACTTCCCCGAGCCGTTTCGGATAGATGCCGTTCTCAGGTTCCTCGATCAGTAAAAGGTTTGGGGGATCCGGCAAATGGGCCAAGGTCAGGAAAGCCAAGAATAGGATTGCCCCGTCAGACGCCTGCTGCGCGCGGATCGTTTCACCGCCTTGCGTCTCAAAGTATATTCCTTTGCCGATTGTTGCGCCGGAACCGTGGATACCGGTCGCTTCATAGTGCCTCTTAAGCGCATTCTCTGTTTCCACCCGCAGACTCTTGAATTGCGGAAAGAACTGACACAAGTCCTTGCGAATGTCGAGGAACACTTCCGGGTCAAAACCCAAGATATCGTCCAACAAAGTCGCCAAACCGAATCCGTCAGGGTCCAAAAAGAACTTCCGTTGCGGGTCGATCGCGGCCGGAACCGCCATGAGCCTCGCGTCAAGCGCGTATTTGTGCGCCGGTTTCAATTCCTTGGAAACCACACCCACACTTTGGTGAGAATCCACCGCGGTTTCCCGGCCTTGTTTCCATCGCTGAACAGCTGTAGTATCCACTCTTGTCTGCTTCGAGAGTTTGTCACGATCTCCAGCGACTTCGATCCAGTCTCCAGACGTTCTACAGTGATTCCCCTCTGCCGGGAAATCCACTGCGAATCCATATCTGAAGGTAGCATCCCCCGTTATAGGTTCGTCAGTTGGCAAGGTTTGCCATTCACCCCACAACTCAACTCTAGGCTCGCCACTTGCATGCAACACCAACTCACGTCCCGTCCAAGGCATCGGAAACACTTGTGGCAAAGCCTTCCGGGAACTCGCGTGAAGCGCCGCCATGGCCTCCAAGAGGCTCGTCTTCCCGGCGTCGTTCTCGCCGATCAGCACGTGGATCGGTGTCAGCGGGATATCGATCTCGCCCAGGCACTTGTAGTTCTTTACGCCGAAACGGCTCAGATACATCGTGGTCTCCTTGTGACGAACGTCTCGTCACGAATTGGGGAAACTGCCGCCGACGGCCGGGGCGGAGCTTTTCTTGTGCCCCGAGCCAAGTCGGAATCCTACCGCACCACCCCCGGGTGGCACAAGGGGTGTGTTGCCGCGGTGCCGCTCGATTATCCGCGACCGATGGTCGCGGCTTTACAGCGTGGCCCGTGGTGGCGCGACCGCCGGTCGCGGCTTTATACGCTACTTCTCCAACCCGTACTGCTTGAGCTTCTTGTGCAGCGTGTTGCGGTTGATACCCAGTCGGGCCGCCGCCTTGGTCTGCACGCCCTCGCAGGCGGCCATCACCTGGGCGATCAACTCCCGCTCCACCCGGTTGACGATCGCCGCGTGCAGATCGTCGGCCTGGGGGCCCGCCGTGCCGATCCCCTGCTGGACCAGTTGGGCGGCCAGCGCCGAGAGGTCCATGCCGCGATAGGGTCCCAGCCGGCCTGGCTTCTGGCCCAGTACCGCCTCGGGCAACAGCTCACAGGTCAACTCGCCGCCGGGCGCAAGCACCACGGCCCGCTGGATGTAGTTCTCCAACTCGCCGACGTTGCCCGGCCAGTCGTACCCCTGCAGCGCGTCGATGGCCGCCTGCTGGCAGCCGGTGACCGAGCGATTGTTCTGGCGGCTGTAGATCTTCAGGAAGTGGGTGACCAGTTCGGGGACGTCCTCGCGGCGCCGCCGCAATGGGGGCAGCGAGATAGTGACCACGCCGAGCCGGTAGTAGAGGTCCTCGCGAAACCGCCCGGCCTCGATCTCGTCGAACAGGTCGCGGCTGCTGGCGGCGATCACCCGGGCGTCGACCCGCACCGTCTGAGCATCGCCCGCCCGTTGGAACTCGTGCTCCCGGAGCACCCGCAGCAACCTGGCCTGCAGCCTGGCGCCGATGGCGTCGATATCGTCGAGAAAGATGGTCCCCCCCTGCGCGGTCTCGAGGCGGCCGGTGCGGTCCTCGAGTTGGCCGCCGAGCGAGCCGCCGGCGTGTCCGAACAGCTCGCTCTGAAGCAGCTCTTCCGTCAGCTCGGCGCAGCTCACCCGCACCAGCG